>Ga0183100_1001744_pt1 | contig 10231 bp, 4 predicted proteins | sample Biomet2_FD_127789 | JGI IMG/M metagenome (GOLD analysis project Ga0183100, IMG submission 127789) | Microbial communities from bioreactor (seeded with anoxic lake sediment) at LBNL, California, USA - Biofuel metagenome 2 | ecosystem: Engineered > Bioreactor > Anaerobic > Unclassified ...
TGGAATACTCTATAGAAGCAGCAGAAAGAGTTGGTGGAAATATTTCAGGGGCTTTCTGGAAAGTGACCCGAGACAGCTTTAACAAATCTGTAGAGTGGCAAAAAAAATATGGTGGAACAGTTAAGGCTAATGATCCGATAGTATATGGGCGTGATTGGTATGTAGATTCCAGTAACCGAAAAATTGGTATTAGAACATATAATGCTTATGATTATATGGTTAAGGAATGGGCTCCATCACAAACTCAAAACTTGTCAGTTAGTGGAAGAACCAAAAGTACAACTTATAATATCGGATTAGGTTATTTAGGTGAAAGTGGTATGATGAAACCAGCAAAGCATGATGATTTTACACGTTATAATGCTTCGTTAAGATTAAGCACAGAATTGAATAAATATGTTACAGTAAGAGCAGGAATGATTTATTCAAAGCGTGATAAAAGATATGCATACACTACTAATTCAACAACAGCTGATTCATGGTATTACTTATATCGCTGGGGACCTCTACAACCATTTGGTACTGAAGATGGTGATTTGGTAAGAAGTCCGGCTTCTGAAGTTCAACAAGCTAATACTGCAAATCAAACATATAATTATACGAATTTTAATATAGGGGCAACTATTAATTTGTCTAAAAATTGGACTGTAGATGCTGACTTTACTCATGCAAATCAAGAATATATATGGAATAAACCAGGAACACGCTTTACAGCTCGTGATTCATGGTCAAGTGCAGTAGCAAAATACGATGCCTCAGGAAACCGTATTTATGTAGATGATAGCGGACAAGTTGTAGACGCATCAGCTACAGGAGCTATGGCTGCTTATCAATTGAATAAAACTACGTATACTTCAGCAGGATCTAACCCAGACCACATTAGACGTGATACTGAAAATATGTCGCAAGAGACTGCTAATATATATACAACCTATAATTTAAAACTTGGTGAAGACCATGTTTTCAAGGCTATGGGTGGTATTAACCGAGTTGCTTCAAAGACAGTAAGTAGTTGGTCGCAAATAACACAATTGTTTGATATTACAAATCCTCAATTTAATTTAGCCACTGGAACACAAACTTCAGGAGGAGATGCTTCTTGGGAATCACAATTAGGATATTTTGGACGTTTGAATTACGCACTTATGGATAAATATCTTTTTGAAGCGAATTTACGTTATGATGGATCTTCTAAGTTTCCAACAAACCTCCATTGGCGTTGGTTTCCTTCTTTCTCAGCGGGGTGGAGAGCCAGTGAAGAAAATTTCATGCAATGGATAAAACCGGCTGTAAGTTCTTTGAAGTTAAGAGGCTCTTGGGGAACAATCGGTGACCAGACAGTTCCTAATGATTTATATGTTGCTACAATGACAAGTTATAACTCAACTTGGTTGAACAATGGTAGTAAGCTAGTATATTATGGGACTCCAGCTGCTGTTTCAGCAAAGATTATGTGGCAGGATATTACTACTTTAGATTTTGGTTTCGATATGCGAATGTTAAATAATGAACTAGGTATTTCGTTTGACTGTTATCAACGTTCTACTGAAAATATGATTGCACCAGGTGCTACTTTGGCAAACACATTTGGAACAGATTCTCCAAAAGGAAATTATGGTAATCTGAGAACAAGAGGATGGGAGATATCTATCGACTATAACCATAGATTTAGTAACGGAATAGGAATTAATGCTGTGGCTACTCTTGCTGATGCTACAACTAAAATTACTAAATTCGCTTCAGGTGGATCAAAAATGTTAAGCAGTACTTACTATGAAGGTCAAACTTATGGCGAGATTTGGGGATATAAGACAGATCGATTGTATCAAAAAGATGATTTTGAACTTGATGCTAATGGGAATCTTCAGCCAATTACCTTAACTTCTGCTGAAAGTGTTAAATATGCCGGAAAAAAAGCATATAAGTTAAAAACAATAGATGGCAAAAAGCCAGTTTATCAAGCATATCTTCAAAATTCATCAGATTTCTTGTTTGGTCCTGGCGATGTGAAATTTGTTGATTTAAATGGTGATGGAGAACTTAACAATGGAAGTAATTCTGTAAGTGATCATGGTGATTTGTCTGTAATCGGTAATTCAACTCCTCGTTATGAATATGGACTTCGTTTAGGTGCTGATTGGAAAGGCTTTGATTGTTCCGTTTTTTTTCAAGGTGTTGGCAAACGTGATATTTGGGGATATGGTACCCTTGCTATTCCAGGATTCAATTCAAGTGATGGTGCTATGCCTGAAGCAATAGCTGGGAATTTTTGGAAAGAAGATCGTACTGATGCTTTTTATCCTCGTGCGTACAATTTGGGAAGTCCTTCTCTAGGTTCAAATTTAAATAATATGCAGGTACAGTCAAAATATCTTTTAAACATGGCTTATTTGAGAGTTAAAAATATAACATTAGGTTATTCTGTACCTCAATCTTTATTGAGTAAAGCTTATATTTCTAAAGCTCGTATTTATGTAGCTCTAGAGAATTTCTTTACATTTGATAATTTACACGGTCTCCCAGTTGATCCTGAAACTATATCTGGTAACTCAATATTTGATTCTACTAATTATAATTCAGGCCGTACGGGAACAGGTACTCCAATGTTTAAGAGTGTGTCATTTGGTGTGCAGCTAAACTTCTAAAATAGTATAATAATGAAAAAATCTATATTGACATTTTTTATGGGAATTATCCTTGTTGTTACAGGATGTAATGATGATGTACTGGATCGTTCTCAGCTCACAAAAGCGGATGATACTAATTATTGGGTCAATGAATATAATTTACGGCTGTTTGCAAATGGCTATTATTCAAATTTCTTTGTAGGGTATAATACAGGTTATGCTACTGATTATGCTCCGGTCCGTGGTTATAATTTTAGTGATGATTTCGTAACTGAAAATGTGCAGACTAACTTTGAGTCAAGTGTTCCTGATTCAAGAAATAATAGCACTGGTGCCTGGGTATCTGAATATAATGGACCTTCGTGGTATTTTGCATGGGTTCGTAAGTCCAATTTATTTATTAATCGTATAGAAAATAATGCCAAACCTTACTTAACAAGTGAGGCTTATGCTCATTGGATGGGAATAGCTAAATTTTTCAAGGCATTAGATTATAGTATGCTTGTAGCTTCTTTTGGTGATGTTCCATATTATGCAAAATCATTTTCAGATGTAGATGTTGATGAAATGTACAAGGATAGAACACCACGTGGTGAAGTTATGGATTCTGTTTATGAAAATTTCAAGTATGCATTGAATAATGTTCGTACTAATGATGGAGCTCAATATGTAAACAAGTATGTTGTAGCTGGATTTATTTCACGTTGGATGCTTTTTGAAGGCACATGGGAAAAATATCATAATAATGATCAGGTCAGAGCTAAAAAATACTTAGAATTTGCAAGAGATGCTGCAGAAATTGTTATGAATAGTGGTAACTACGCAATATCAAGTGATTTTCGTTCTTTGTTTGGATCTGAAGATTTGAGTACAAATAAAGAGTGCCTGATTTATAGACAATATGATGCAACACAATCTATAACCCATTGCATAGCATCATATTCAAATGGTAACGAAAGTCAATCACCTGCACCTAATTTATCGCTTGTAAAAGCTTTTATTTGTAATGATGGGCAACCATGGCAAAAATCAGTTGTAGCTAATGCAGATTCATTTAACCTTTCAAATTTAGTAAAGACTCGCGATCCACGTTTTGAAGCTACATTTTGGGATGCTCCTAAAGTACAGTCTGTGTCATTACTTTATGCTTGTAAATTCATCGATAGAGATGGTACAAATTATGTAGGTAAGACTGTTCCTGCAAAGTATACAAGCAATACTAATACTAATGACTATCCAGTATTACGATATTCGGAAATTTTGTTGAACTGGATTGAAGCTAAGGCAGAATTAGCTACACTAGGTGGAACAGCTGTAACACAGACGGATATAGATAAGTCAATAAACCTTATTCGTAATAGACCGCTTGATGCTATAGCTATTGCAAAAGGTGTAACAAAAACAGCTGCAATGCAACTATCTAATCTTCCAGATGATCCGGAACGCGATAGTGATGTACCTGTTTTGATATGGGAAATACGTCGTGAGCGCAGAATGGAATTTGTGTTTGAACATTCACGCTTACTTGACATTAAGCGTTGGAAGAAGATTGGTTATATGAATTGTACGACTCATCCTGAAAATCTTGAGGGTATTTGGGTTAACTTTAAGAAAGAACTCCCTGCATATTTAATAACTTCTAAAATAGGTATTTTGAAAGTTAAAAAATTAGATGGCACAGTTGTAACTTATGATGGAACCAACGCTGATAATATGGTTGGATTCTATATGGTAGCAGGCGCTAAAGATAGAAATTCTTTTGATGATCGTGTTTACTTGTCTCCAGTTGGATTAGATCAAATTAATCTGTATAAAGAGAAAGGTTATACTTTAACTCAAACTCCTCTTTGGCAATAAAATAGATTTGATTATATTTGACAAATATTTGAGGGTAGCCATTTGGCTATCCTCTTTATTAATCGATTTAAATTCTTAATTATGACTCCGGAACTAGTATTAATAACCATTATAGCTTACTTTGCTGTATTATTTACTATTTCATACATTGCAGGTAGAAAAGCCGATAATCAGGGATTCTTTGTTGGAAACAGAAAATCTCCCTGGTATGTGGTTGCATTTGCTATGATAGGTTCTAGTATTTCTGGAGTAACTTTTGTTTCTGTACCAGGTATGGTTGCTACTAGTAACTTTTCATATCTTCAAATGGTACTTGGCTTCTTAACCGGCCAGTTTATTATTGCTTTTTTGCTTATTCCTCTCTTTTATAAAATGAATCTGGTCTCAATCTATGAATATCTTGAAAATCGCTTTGGCGTTTCAACATATAAAACCGGGGCTTGGTTTTTCTTCATATCTAAAATGCTGGGTGCAGCAGTTCGTTTGTTTTTGGTATGCGTGGTTTTGCAATTATTGGTTTTTGCGCCATTGCATCTTCCTTTTTTCTTAAATGTAATTTTTACAGTCTCTTTGGTTTGGCTTTATACTTTCCGTGGTGGTGTGAAAGCTTTGATCTGGACTGATTCTTTAAAAACACTTTGCCTTGTTGGCTCTGTAGTTTTTTGCATCTATTATATTGCCACTGAACTGAATTTTTCTTTTAGTGGGATGCTTAGTGCTATAAATGAAAATGATTATTCAAAGATTTTTTTCTTTGATGATATAAATGATAAAAGATATTTCTTTAAACAGTTTCTTGCCGGAATATTTACCATGATTGCCATGACTGGTTTAGATCAGGATATGATGCAACGGAATCTTAGTTGCAAGAACTTTAAAGACTCTCAGAAAAACATTATAACAAGTGGTGTTTTACAGGTATTTATTATCCTGTTATTTTTGATGCTTGGCGTTCTTCTCTATATTTTTGCATCAAAATCAGGTATACCTATTCCGAAGAAGAGTGATGAACTTTTCCCTTTGATTGCTACTCATGGATATTTTCCCGAAATAGTCAGTATCTTGTTTATTATAGGTCTTATTTCTGCGGCTTATTCAGCTGCTGGTTCTGCTCTTACAGCTTTGACTACCTCTTTTACGGTTGATATACTGAATGGTACAAAAAATAAAGGTGAGGAAAAGATTCTGCTTATTCGTAAACGGGTTCATGTACTCATGTCTGTTGTGATGGGAGCTGTCATTATTATTATTAATTTGCTGAATAATACAAGTGTTATTGATGCTGTGTATATATTAGCTAGTTATACTTATGGTCCGATACTTGGCATGTTTGCATTTGGAATAATAATGAAGAAGCAAGTGCATGATAAGTATGTCCCATTAATTGCAATATTGTCACCTGTACTTTGTCTTGTTTTACAGGAAAATTCTAAAACATGGTTTAATGGATATTCATTTAGCTATGAACTACTAATATTTAACGCTCTATTTACTTTTATCGGACTTTCAGTTCTGATAAAGAAACAAAAATAAATAATTATGAAATCAATTCGTATTTATGTGTTTGGTTTATTGTTCGCCGGCTCATTTTACCAAACTGCTTTAGCGCAAGACATTTCTAAGGATGTTCGCTCGGCTATAGGGAACTATCTTACTTTAACATCAAGAAAGGAAATCTCGGTTGGTCCTATAAGCATTGACTCAGTATCTGTAGTTAACAAAAGAATTGAGCTTTATGCAAATATGAATTGTTCCTATATTCCTTTTAGGGAAGATAATGTTGTTGAGATCTATAAACATATACGTCTGTTACTCCCTGAAAAGTATTCCAATTATAGCATAAAATTAGCAACAGACAAGCATGCTATTGAAGATTTGATTCCGTTTGCGCTGAGAAGTAAAAGAGATAAAAAAGCATTGACTTTTACCAATGAAGTAAATAATCCATTGGTAACCAGAATATCGATACCTTATAGACCTACCAAAGGCTTGCTAAGTAGACATATTGCTATGTGGCAGAGCCATGGATATTATTATGAATCAAAGCTAACTCGCTGGGAATGGCAGAGGGCACGTATATTTGAAACTGTTGAAGACTTATATACTCAAAGTTATGTTTTGCCGTATCTGGTACCAATGCTTGAAAATGCAGGTGCTAATGTTATTCTTCCCAGAGAAAGGGATGTGAATACTTCCGAAGTTATAGTTGATAATGATGGAACATTAAGCCTGAAATCCAGATATATAGAAAAAATGGGTGATAAGATGTGGATGGATGGTACCACTGCAGGCTTTGCTCAAAAGAAAGAATTTTATATTAATGATGAAAATCCTTTTCATGATGGTACATACAGGCAAATTGAGACTATAAAGAAAGGTGCGGAAAGTTTTGCTGAATGGATACCGGATATTCCTAAGTCAGGAACTTATGCTGTTTATGTTTCTTATAAAACATTGCAAAATAGTGTTGATGACGCTTTATATACGGTTTACCATAAAGGAGGAGTATCACAATTTAAGGTTAATCAAAAGATGGGTGGTGGTACCTGGATTTATCTGGGAAATTTTAATTTTGATGAGGGGAAAAATAGCGATTCAAAGATTGTTCTGAGTAATAAATCGTCAAAAGCCGGAATGATAATTACTGCTGATGCTGTAAAAATTGGAGGTGGTTATGGTAATATTGCTCGTCGAATTTCGGATAATGGCACTACTGAGAATATAAAAAGTTCGGATACTAATGCACAAGCTGAAGTAAAACAGTTACCAAAAGTTGACTACCCATTTGAAACCAGTGGATACCCAAGATATACTGAAGGTGCTCGTTATTGGATGCAATGGGCTGGCTTCCCGGAAGAAATTTATTCACCAAGCAAAGGTTTGAATGATTATACGGACGATTATAAGTCAAGAGGCGCATGGGTAAATTATATTGCAGGAGGCTCAAAAGTTAATCCAGATGTTGAAGGACTTCACATTCCTCTCGATCTGTCTTTTGCTTTTCATACAGATGCAGGAACAACAATGAATGATTCAATCATTGGCACATTAGGTATTTTCTGTACTAATACTGATAACACCCAATATAGTAATGGCGCTTCCAGATATGCTGCAAGAGATTTAACTGATCTTGTACAATCGCAAATAGTAAATGATATTCGTACACTTTATGAACCTAATTGGTCAAGGAGAGGAATGTGGAACCAATCTTATTTTGAAGCACGATTGCCTAAAGTACCTGCTATGCTTCTTGAACTTCTTTCACATCAGAACTTTGCTGATATGCGTTATGGACTTGACCCAAGATTCCGATTTACTGTTAGTAGAGCCATATATAAAGGAATGCTTCAGTTCTTGTCGTCACAATATAAACAAAAATATGTAGTTCAGCCTTTGCCTGTCGATCATTTCAATGTTCATTTTATTAATTCTGATGAAGTTGTGCTTAATTGGAAACCAGTAATGGATCCTTTGGAACCAACTGCTAAGCCGGATAAGTATATTGTTTATACCCGTATTGATGATGGTGACTTTGATAATGGAGTTGTTGTTTCTAAGAGTAGTTATCGCATACATCAGAATCCGGGACAAATATATAGTTATAAGATTGCAGCGTTGAATGAAGGTGGTGAAAGTTTCCCTTCAGAAATTCTTTCGGCAGGCAGAGTTCATAAAGAAAAAGGATTAATGCTAGTTGTTAATGGCTTTGATAGAATAAGTGCACCTGCAGACTTTGTGTCAGACAGCATTGCTGGATTTTATGATGAATTAGATCACGGAGTACCATACAAACAAAATATTAGCTTTATCGGAAGTCAGGTTGAGTTTAGAAGAAAAATTCCTTGGATGGATGACGATGCAGCTGGGTTTGGAGCTAGTCGTGCAAATTATGAAACTAAAGTCATAGCTGGAAATACATTTGATTATCCTTTTGTTCATGGTAAGGCTATAACAGCTTCAGGTTATTCTTTCGTTTCTTGTAGTGATGAAGCTGTAATGGATGGTCAAACTGATTTAAATGATTATAAATGTGTAGATCTCATTTTAGGTAAAGAGAAGGAAACTAAAATGGGACGTGGAGGTACTTGTCCAAATGAATTTAAAACATTCCCTGAGAAACTGCAGGATGCCATAAAGAAATATTGTGAGTCTAATGGTAATATTTTCATTTCCGGATCATTTGTTGCATCCGATTTGTGGGATAAAGATGCACCAAGACAGGAAGATAAAGACTTTGCAACGAATATACTTAAATATAAATGGCGCACTGGTCAGGCTGCTACTTGTGGGAAGGTAAAATGTGTTGCTTCTCCTTTTTCAATGTTTGCAGGAAAGTATGATTATTACAATGAACTTAATTCAGAATCATATGCTGTGGAATCTCCTGATGGTATTGAACCGTCTTCTTCTGATTCATACACTATATTCCGCTATTCAGAAAATAATCTGAGTGCAGGAGTTGCCTATTATGGCAAGTATAAAACATGTGTTCTTGGATTCCCATTTGAATCAATAAAAAGAGAAGAAGACAGAGGATTATTAATGAAAGCTGTTTTATCTTTCTTTGGAAAGTAAGATTACTTTAATGATATATTTGTATGAATAATAAGCAATTAATATCTATCTTTGAAAACCTTTTAATAGCATAGAAATCAAATGATACTGATAGCAGAGAGTGGTTCAACACGAACAGAGTGGGCGTTAATTGACGGGAATAATATTGCTGAACATACCTTTACAGAAGGTATAAATCCTTTTTTTCAATCAAGGCGTGAAATAAGCCGAAGTGTACGGTTAGAGCTCCCGGAATATATTTTCAAGAAAAGGTTTGAAACTGTATTCTTTTATGGAGCAGGATGTACTTCTACTGAAAGAAAAGACATAATTGGTGCTTCTTTGGTTGCACAGTTTAAATCACCCATTAAAGTTGAAAGTGATTTATTGGCAGCAGCTCGTGGATTACTTCAATCTACGCCAGGGATAGCCTGTATTCTGGGAACTGGTTCCAACTCATGTTTTTATGATGGAAAAGAGATTGCCCGTAATGTAAGGTCATTAGGTTATGTCTTAGGAGATGAAGGCAGCGGAGCTGTTTTAGGTAAGCTTTTTCTGGCTGATTGTTTGAAAGGTCTGGCTCCTCAACCCTTGATTCAAACTTTTTATGACAAATTTGGAATTACACCTGATGATGCTCTTGAATCTGTTTATAGTCGTCCGTTTCCAAACCGTTTTTTGTCAACTTTCTCATATTTTCTGATAGAACACCTTAGGAATGATTATGTGTATAATTTAGTTTATCAGAATTTGAAAAACTTCTTTGTTAGAAATGTAACTCAGTATGATTATAAAGATTATCCAATTCGTTTTGTCGGATCTGTAGCATATAATTATTCTTCAGTATTGGATGAGGTTGCTAAAGAATTTGGCGTAGGAATAGACACTATTGTTGAATCACCAATGGAAGGACTTATTAAGTATCATGCAAAAAACATTGACTTAAACATTTCTAGGTAATTTAACAGGTTATTTAATCCTAGAGATTTATTTTTTAATTTGTTATTATTTGCAAAAAAATGATTCTAATTCGAAAAATTTAATCTCAAATTAAATACATATAACTTTTATATTTATATTTGTTCCTATAAGGACTTCAATAAATCTCATTATGAAAAAAATCATCTTAACAGTCCTATTATCTCTTATTATAAGCTCATTACGAAGCGAAGATTTCCGTTTTGCATTATTAA
>Ga0183100_1001746_pt1 | contig 10219 bp, 14 predicted proteins | sample Biomet2_FD_127789 | JGI IMG/M metagenome (GOLD analysis project Ga0183100, IMG submission 127789) | Microbial communities from bioreactor (seeded with anoxic lake sediment) at LBNL, California, USA - Biofuel metagenome 2 | ecosystem: Engineered > Bioreactor > Anaerobic > Unclassified ...
AAGTGCTGGCCATGCACGAGCGCATCCTTGGCACCGTCTTCGCCCGCGCCAAACGACAGCACCAGGAGGCGTTCGCGGGATCGGCACAGGCCATCAAGGAAAAACTCAAGCTCCTGGACCGTATTGGGGTCAGGACACGATTTGGCAAAAATCGTACGCTAAGGAATTGAAAGCCTCTGCTGGGGGCTCAGGCGCAGGGAGCGAAGGCCGGGAACATCCACCAATGGGGACTCCCAAGTATAGTCGCCTGTCAGGTTAATGTGTTCCCAACCCAGCGGCGCGACATGTGGCAACAGGCCCTCGTTGACAGGCGCGCCTTGCTCGCGGAGTTCTTCCACCGCCTTGTCCAGGTAGACCGTGTTCCAGAGGATGATAGCGGCGGTCAGCAGATTCAGCCCGCTTGCCCGGTAGCGTTGGTTCTCATAGCTGCGGTCGCGGAGTTCGCCGAGACGATTGAAGAAAACCACCCGACCCAGGGCGTTTCGGGCCTCTCCTTTGTTCAGCTCCAGGTTCGCCTTGCGCCTCAGGCCAGGATCCTCCAGCCAGCGGAGGGTGAACAGCGTTCGCTCCAATCTCCCCAGTTCCCTGAGGGCGAGGGCCAAGCTGTTCTGTCGAGGGTAGGCTGCAAGCTTTTTCAGGATGAGCGAGGCGGTTACCGCGCCGGTTTTGATGGAAGCGGCCAACCTCAGGATGTCCTCCCATTGCGATTCGATGCGCCGTACGTTGACACTTCCGGCAATGAGCCCGGAGAGAGGCGGATAGTCCGCAGCCTTGCCGAAGACGTAGAGTCTGCGATCACGCAGATCCCGGATGCGGGGCGCGAAAGTGAATCCCAACAGATGGCAGAGGGCGAAGATGTGTTCGGTCGCTCCGCCGGTGTCGGTGTAGTGTTCTCGGATTTCCAAGGAGGAGTCGTGGTAGAGCAGGCCGTCGATGACATGCGGGGCTTCGCTCTCCGTCGCGCTGATGACCTTCACGTGGTAAGGGCCAAACTGGTCCGAGACATGGGTATAGAACATCGCGCCGGGGGCGTTGCCGTAGCGGGCATTTACTCGGCCGATCGCCTCGCCCTTATCCCCGGCGCGGTAGTGCTGGCCGTCCGAGGAGGATGTCATCCCCTCGCCCCAGTGCCTGGCAAAGGGATGCCCATGCTGGAAGTCAATGAGCTGCGCCAGGGCATGGCCGTAGCTCTCGTCCCGGATATGCCAATCCGATGTCCAGCTGAGCCGGCGCAGGCTCACAGTCTTGCACGCCTCGGCCATCCTGGCCAGGCCAAGGTTGATGCCATCAGCGAGGATGGCCGAGAGGAGCGCCTCCTTGTCTTCGGGCGGCAGGCCCGTGCGCAGATGAGTGAACTGGTCCGCGAAACCGGTCCAGGCGTCGACCTCCAGGAGCAGCTCCGTGATCTTGACGCGAGGAAGCATGCCATAGAGGACTCTGGCCAACTCCCGGGCCTCTTCAGGAGAGGATTTTTTCACTGGAGCCATGCTGAGGCGTCCGTTCTCCAGGCTGACGTCGGGCAGCAGCCCCTCCGAGGCTCTCTCGCAGACCCTTTCCAGGATCTCGGCCAAAGCGGACGTCTTGTTTCCGATGAAAGCCTTGAAGTCCGGCTCCACGGCCAGGGGAAGGAGCCCCTCAAGACGCATCCGCGCAAGGGTTGTCTTCGGCAGAAGATGCTCTTCGAAGTTTCGGTAGCGCCGGCTCCCGACCACCCAGACATCGTCGGCGCGAAGCCTGTCACGGAGTTCCGCGAGCACACACAGCTCGTAGTAGCGCCGATCCACCGTGCCGCCTGGAAAGACCAGGCGTTGCCAACGCTTTTTCACGAAAGCAGCGGGCGGGGATTTCGGGAGGCTGCGCCGGCCCGTGGAATTCATCTCACGCAAGAGGTCGACGGCCTTCATGAGGGGCTTGGCCGGGCTGGAGGCTTGGAACTCAAAGGAGGCGAGCAGCGTCGGGGCATATCGCCTGACGAGGGAGTACCGTTCGCCCAATATTTCAAGAGGATCGAATTCCTCAGGCCTGGCGAGCGCCTCGGCTTCCTGCACACTTTCTAGGAACCGCTCCCATGGCAGTACGCTGTCAATGGCACTGAAGGGATCGGCCGCGTGCTTCCTGGCCTTGATGATCGCCCTGCCGACCGCCGCATAGAGCCGGAGTTTTTCGTTGATGGTCTTGGCGCTTTGCTGAAAGCGTTCGGCGTAGCGCCGCTCGCTCTTCCGGAACGTTGCGCCCAGCATGTGGTCAAATATTTCGATGCACTCGTCGGTGATGGTCTCGGCCAAGTCCAGGAGTACCGCCACGAGGGTGGCTAGCCTGCGCTCGGGTTCGTATTCGGCGAGGTGCTGCACGGTGCTCCGGCCGCCCTCGCACGCGAGTTGGGCCAAGCGGTTGCGCGGTGGATGCTGCGCCCGCGGTCCGGATCTACACCGAGTGCCCGGATATGATCGAGTCGCTCGACAAGCCGCAGGAAACTCTTCGCACCGGTGCCGTCCGACACCTTGCGCAGCCAGGCCAGCCAGCTTTGCTCACCGTAAGGCCGAATCCGGAGTAGCCCTTCAAGGCCCTCGATCTGAGTTTCCGTGAGGCCATGGAGCACGGCGCGATAGGTGTCCCTCCCGGCCATGCTCCGGGTTTCCTCGGCCAGACGCTCCACGACCATCAAGTTGGGAATGATGGTCTGGCGTCGGCGCATCTCTTCCAGAAGCGTTTCGACCAGCACCACGCCCTTGTCCGTGCCCATAGCCACGGGCAGTAGCCAGGCCGATAACGCCTGGCGCGTCTGGCCGTCGAACGTCCGCATGTCTAACGCCATCCTGAGTTCAAGGAGGTGCTCCCTACGAGTCTCATCACGACGTGCATAGGCGGTGAACGCCTGCGGCTCGATCCCGAGCTGTTCCGCCACAAATTCGACCACATGGCGAGGAATCTGTGCGGTGCCGCCATTCGCAGTAAACGCCTGCCCGGGAAAGCGCAGGCAGCAGAGCTGCACGGCGAAACCGAGCCGGTTCTGCTCCCCCCGTTTGCTGACGAGCATCGCGCGGTCCGTGTCGGAAAGGGTGTAGTGGCGCACCAAGTCGCGCTCTTCTTTTGGGAAAGCCAGCAGACGGACGCGTTGCGCAGGGGATAGCATGGCTGGTTTAGACATGAATCGCCTCCGGATGGCGTCCCCAAAAGGTGGAAATATTTTATGGACACACCGAGTTTTAGAGACATATTTTAGAGACGGCAATCGTGCCGGTACTATCGTGAGGCACGAGTCGTCCCTAAAATGTCCCTTTTGGAGACAAACATGAACGCGATCCTGGGCTACGCGCGGGTGTCGACCGGCGAGCAGGACCTGGAAGGGCAGCGCCGTCGCCTCCAACAGGCCGGCACATTGCGGATTTTCGAGGACGTTAGCAGCGGGCGGAAGTTCGAGCGGCCTGGTCTGACCGCGCTGCTCGAGTATGCGCGCCAGGGCGATGTGCTATGTGTGGTGCGCCTGGATCGTCTGGGGCGATCGCTGCGCGAGTTACTGGAGACGGTGGAAACGCTTAAGGCCAACGGCGTGGCCCTGCAGTCCCTGGAGGAGCGGCTGGATACGTCTTCGGCCGCAGGAGAGCTGGTCTTTCATGTCTTCGGGGCCATCGCTCACTTCGAACGACGGCTCATTGCCGAGCGCACCAAGGATGGCCTTGTCGTGGCCGCTGCAAAAGGTCGCCTGCCCGGCCGGCCGGCTCTTGATCCCGAAAAGCTCCTGGCGGCCTATGCCCTCGTCGATGCCGGCCTCACTCCCACACAAGCGGCCAGGCAACTCGGGATTGGCCGTTCGACACTCTACCGCGCGCTTTCTGAACGCACGGCCCCCCCTGTTCCTTAGCGTACGATTTTTGCCAAATCGTGTCCTGACCCCGTGTTGCGACACTGCACGGAGATGGAGGTGGACCGGCAGTACGTGGACAGTCACGGCCAGAGCGAGGTCGCCTTTGCCTTCAGCTACATCCTGGGCTTTGATCTACTGCCGCGCCTGAAGGCGATCGCCAAACAAAAGCTGAATCTCCCCGCCAGCGGGGACGCGGAACGATACTCGCACCTTGAGCCGATCTTGACCCGGCCCATCCGATGGGAACTGATCAGCCAACAATACGACGAAATCATCAAATACGCCACGGCGCTACGCATTGGCACCGCCGAGCCTGAGGCCATTCTGCGCCGCTTCACCCGCTCCGGCGTTTCCCATCCGACCTATCTGGCGCTTGTCGAGCTTGGCAAGGCCGTCAAAACCATCTTTTTGTGCCGATACCTGCACGAGGAGTCCCTACGCAGGGAGATCCACGAAGGGCTGAATGTCGTGGAAAACAACGAGTTCATCTTCTACGGGGAACATGGTGAATTCACCACCAACCGGCTCGAAGATCAGGAGCTGGCCGTCCTGTCCCTGCACTTGCTTCAAGCCTGCCTCGTGTACATCAACACGCTGTTTATCCAGGAGGTCCTGGCGGAGCCAACATGGCATGCCCGCATGATGCCCGAGGACTGGCGCGGACTCACGCCTTTGATCTATCAACACGTGAACCCGTACGGGCGGATCGAGCTCGACATGGCCCGACGTCTGCCCCTGGCCGCCTGAGCGCGGTGCATGTGCTCCTCCCAAAAACGTTCGTTTCAGGGAGATCGGCAGGCACCCAGTCCGTCATGACCAAGGGGGACCAAAGGATCTCCCAAAACAATCTCTTGATTTACTCTCCCAAAAAAACCAGCATCAATATGGGTTATGGGAGATCAAGATGGGCGGAGGAACAATTTCAACTGGATGGGCTGCCCAATGCTGATCGGCTACGCCAGGGTCTCAACCCGCGATCAAAAACCCCACTTGCAGATGGATGCATTGTGCGAGGCCGGTTGCGAGCGCATTTTCGAGGAGACGGCGAGCGGCGCCAAACGCGACCGGCCGGAACTCGTAGCGGCCCATGATTATATGCGAAGCGGCGACACTCTGGTGGTCTGGAAACTCGACCGCCTGGCGCGTTCCACCCGCCAATTGCTGGAGACGGTGGAGGCTTTGGAGCAGCGAGATATCGGTCTCAAGATACTCACCCAGAATATGGATACAACCAGCGCCGGCGGCCGGCTCATTTTCACCGTGTTCAGCGCCATCGCCGAATTCGAGAGGGAAATCATCTGCGAGAGGACCCGGGCTGGCCTGGATGCTGCCCGCTTCCGGGGACGTAAAGGCGGGCGTCCGCGCGCCCTGTTCGAAAAGGACCTGAAGCAGGCCAGGGCTCTGTTGAGCGATCCGGAAATCACCGTCGAGGACGTGGCTCGCCGGCTCGGGGTCAGCCCATCCACGCTCTATCGCTACCTGCCGGCAGCGCGCCAATCAGTCCAAGGGGGTGGAGGCTAAAAGTCCTCAAATTGTAGCTTCGCTCTCACTGGGCCAATTGGGACAGAAAGTGGCCATCTACTGCCGGGTTTCAACGGCCGAACAGTCCTGCTCCCGACAGGAGCAGGACCTCCTGGCCTATGCGGCCAGGGCGGGCTTCGAGGTGGTGGATATCCGCAGGGAGATTTCGTCAGGGACCAAGGACCAGCGGCCGGAACGAAAGAAGGTCATGGCCCTGGCCCAGGACCGGCGCATCGACGCCATCTTGGTGACTGAATTGACCCGCTGGGGGCGCAGCACCACGGATCTGGTCCAGACCCTCCACGATCTTCAGGCCTGGAATGTCTCCTTGGTCGCGCAGACCGGCCTCCAATGAGCACGCCCCAGGGCAAGCTGACCGCGTCCATGATGGCCGCGTTGGCCGAGTTCGAACGGGATCTGCTCCGGGAACGGGTGCGGTCCGGCATCGCCGCAGCCAAGGCGCGGGGGAAGACCTTGGGGCGCAGGCCCGGCCATCGCCCCAAGGCCGACCGCTTGGCCCCCAAGGTGCTCCGCCTCGTGGAGGAGAGCTGGTCCTATCGAGACATCGCCAAGGAGCTGAAGCTCAGCAAGAACACGGTGATGAGCATCGTCCACCGGCACAGGAACGCTCCGTGCGATTCAATAATTTGAAATTTCAGGATATGCTTGTCAGGCTCCTCACTCCCTGGGGCCTGTTTGAGGCTACTTGATACCTGGTAACACGAATGTTGGGTTTACCCCAACTATGTGCATTAACTGAAAATTGTCCAGGCCCTGTGATCGGTTACCAACGAGATGCACCCCCATAAGGGGCTGCGGATGCTCTCACCGAGAGAATTCATCCGCTTTTCAGCAACTGCGAGGTGTCCGGGTTAACGGGGGCAACTCCATACGGCGATGCAAGCCTGTTCTGTCAACTTCCAGAAGCTGAGGACTATAATTGAGGATACTTCATAGCACTAGCGGTGTTGTTTTGATGGTTATTGACACCGAATAAACGTACTTTTGCACCGTCACCTCGGAAGATCATGACTTCATGTCAATATTTTATTAAACAGTGAAGATTATCTATATTTTATAATTTTTGCTGGGACACCTGCTGCTACGGCACCCGTTGGGATAGATTTGGTTACAACACTTCCAGCCCCAATAACAGATCCATCTTCAATTGTAATACCATCTAGAATTTTACACCCTGCCCCAATCCAAACGTCAGACCCAATTTTAATACCATGGCGGGTTTCTCCTTGTTGACACATAGGAAGCGAATGATCTGTATATATATGGTTTGCTGGTATTATTAATGTTTGTGCCGCTATCATCGTATTATCTCCGATTGATAGCCCTCCATGCCCATAAATTACACAATAGACTTGGATGCTTACATTGTTTCCTATGCTTACAATGCCACCATGACTTACAATTCGTGAATACTCACATACAATACTACAATCTCCAATCGTTATTACATCACCACCTCGAGCGTCTATTGTTGCAAAATCTTGGATTATAGCTGTAGGAGAGATTTTAACATTGCCATATATTCTTTTATCATTCTTGATATAAAGACAACCTCCTCCGCAACGCGTAAAAAAATCCTGTAGATCGGCTAAACTTACTATGTATTTCCCAGATACTTTGGCAGCTTTAAGTTCTTTTGAGATTATTAATGACATAATAGTCTTAGTGTCTAAGTGCAATATGTTAGACAATTCATCAATGCAAAACGTAGTGATCATTATTTCCTCTTGTTTATAATATTTAGTGATCCATATAATAAAAATAGACAATATTGGTGAGTGAATCCCAAGAATCTTGTGCATTCTTGGTAGTGCTCCCAGAAATCAAGTCATATTTGTCATTTTTTGCGCCAGATATGTCGCCGAGCTCAGGCGTTCAAAGAATTGATGCTGTTAGCCCTGGGATCACAAGATAGCGAATCTTGCCAGACAACATTACTCAAGCACACGTTCGGCTCCCCCTGCCCGTCCTCGCAGAGCAAATTCATAGTGGTAGCCAAATGCCCCCACCCATCCCGTCCACAATCAATCCTAACCTGAGCGATTCATCTCCTTGCCGGCACAGTACATCTTTCCCAATTAGCCGAAATATATTACAAATAGCTCCGTCGCCATGACGCGATTGTCGTCACCCAACTGGTGGAGCTATCCATGTCCCGATCCCAGTCCAAGAGTCCCCGTCGTATTGATGCCGTTGAAGTCACATCCGACTGCCTGACTGGGCGAGCCTGACTCCATCTCTTTGCTCGTTACCTGCGTGGGATTGAACTTTACCCGTATCTTGACCGGCTCTTTGGCTCTGTGCGGAAGCATTCCAAAGGACATCCGATCATCGACCTCTTCATCCAGGTATTCTGTTTCTTCTTCGACGGGACCAGCAGACATCTGACCCACTTCGACAGCTTGGCCAAGGACGCAGGACACGCTGCTATTATCGAGTTCGCTCCACAGGATATGGTGTCATCACATTCTGTTAAGCGTTTTTTTCAAGCGTTTTCTTGGCCTCGCATATTTCTGTTTCGCCGACTACTTCTTCAGCTTTTTCTCTGGCGGCTCAAAATGAGCAAACCGCCTGTCGTCATTTTGGGTCTCGACACCATGGTCATGGACAACGATGATGCGCCCAAGCGCCATGGCGTCAAGCCGACCTACAAAAAAGTTCTCGGTTCCCAGCCTCTTCAGATGACCTGGTGAAGGTACATCATTGATGCCGTATTCCGGGGTGGAGACAAGCATTCCAACCACGGGGACACGGCGGCCAAAATGATCCAGCATGCCGTGCATCTCATCAGGACCCGTTACGCTACGGACGTCCCCATCATCATCCGGATGGATTCAGGCTTCTGCGACCAAAAGCTCATGAAATCCATCAAAGCGCTTATTGAATCCATGCCGCCAGAAATTTTTCAGCGCCACTTTGGCCGCACCGACGAGGACATCTGGGAATTCTTTGAGTTCGGCGATCGGCGGGGAACCTGGAACCGCTTCCGGCGGGCGATTTCCTGGCGGCCGTTCCTTGAGGAAAAACAGTTCCTTCTCCCGGGAAGCCGGCCGGGCACACTCGCGTACACCAACCTCGGCATGGGCTTTGCCGTGGACGAACAGCTTGAAAAGGCTGGACTCTCCGGCATGATCCAGGCGGAAGGCGTTATCGCCACCTACCATGACCGGGGCGCGGATGAACTCGTCCACCGTTCCTTGAAGGACTTTGGTTTCGAGGAGTGGCCGTTTCTGCGCTTTGCCCCAAACGCGGCCTTCTATTATTGCATGCTCGTGGCCTTTTTCCTCTTCGAAGCCTTCACACGACACCCGTCGTCCCGGCGACCGCCTTGCCTGTCACCCTGCGCAGGATACTCGTCGACGTCGCCGCCAAGATCGTCACACACGCAGGCAGGGCCATCCTCAAGCTCACAGACGTGGTCATGGAGACCCTTCATTTCAAAGAACGGTGGGAGCGTTGCGTCTAACGCCAGCCCCAAGCTGAATTTCTCCACGTAAACTGCATCCTTGGGCTCACATCTGACCCTCGAAATGTCGTTTTACCCCTCGCCCTCACCTATCGGCTACAAAAAGTCCGCCAGGATGCACGAAAGCTACCGTTGCAGAGCCTCAAACGATCAATTTAGGTCTAAATTGTGCAAACGCAGAATAAACTGCGTAGTTGAATACTCATGGGATGTTAAGGGGTTAATCCCGTGAGCGGTTACCCAGGGTGAGCAGGCTTTAACAGGCGCAAGCGGGTTGCTGGGGAGCACGGCCGCCGGCCAAACTGTCGCCAGATTTTTTCCGTAAGTCGAACCCGAGGCGGAAACCCAACACTTCGGCCGCGTCCATAAGCTGGTTGACGGTGGACTGGTGGTCCAGGTCCAGGAGTCGGCGCACCTGCCGGGCATCGCAGTGAAGCAGGCCGGCGAGGCGGAGCTGGGAAACGCCCTGGTCCCGCATGGCTTGATAGAGGGCGAGCTTGAGCGCCACCATGGGCGACGGGCTGACGGTTGGCTGGTCTGGAGCCGGCATGGACGGGACAGGAATATCCATGCGGTCGTCCATGTACCCGGCCAGGGCGACGTGGAGCGCGTCCTGCGCCCATTCCAGGGCAAAGGCTTCATTCTCGCCGTAGGTCATCGCTTCGGGCACGTCGGGAAAGCTGGCCATCACGTCGCCATTGTCTAGGGGCGTCAGGGTGACGGGATAATCGTACATGGGAGTCTCCGGGCTAAAGCACGTCATCGGGGTCAAGCCCGAGCTGCTTGCAAATCATTTTCAGGAAGTTGGGGTCCACGTCCGCGCTGCCGTGGCATGGGAACGTTGTTTTCCTGCCATTGTGAATGGCCCAGACGTGGCCGCCTTTTCCGCGACCTTCGATGATTTCCACGCCATTCCGTTTCAGGCGCTTGATAAACTCCTTGCCCTTCACGGGGATATGGGTAGGACGTAAATGTCCTTTTGTCAAGATGGATGTGCCCATGGCTGTCACGCGCCGAACGTCACCGAGACACTGGCCATCACGTCCAGACCGTAACCCTTCGGCCGGACATTTGGGCCAAAATCCCTTGGTGACAAGCGCCGTCGGCTGCTAGGTGTTTAGTCCCACGAGGTGCTGGGTTGGGTTGATATTGAAGCGATCAGGCTCTTTTGTCCATATCTGACAGATGTATTCGTAAGGTGTAAGCCCCTTGAGCGATTTAGAGCGTGTCATGAACCGTCCTGATTGGTTATAGAGAGAAAATGACGCAGCGAAAGCCGTACCCCACGGACGTCAGTGACGAGGAATGGAGCCTTGTCGCCCCATATCTCACCTTGCTCTCTGAAG
>Ga0183100_1001747_pt1 | contig 10217 bp, 11 predicted proteins | sample Biomet2_FD_127789 | JGI IMG/M metagenome (GOLD analysis project Ga0183100, IMG submission 127789) | Microbial communities from bioreactor (seeded with anoxic lake sediment) at LBNL, California, USA - Biofuel metagenome 2 | ecosystem: Engineered > Bioreactor > Anaerobic > Unclassified ...
ATTAATTATTATAATACTTTGGTTTTAAAAGTAAAGGTTTATTTTCCCTTTTACTGTAAATAAATTGTTGAACCCCAAGAAGGTAAGCAAACAGGCACGGCCTTCTTCTCTGCTTTGCGAACGCTATTTTAATGTTACGCTTATTCCTTTAACAGCATTTTTCACCGTCTACTCCCAAATTATGACCGTTAGTTTTAAACGTAAAGGTGCATTCCGCCGAAAAGCATCCCCCCGGTGATCTCTTATCCAGGCACAGTTTATCATGGAAGATGTTGAAATATTTTTTTTGCGGGATTTCATGAGCTTTTTCCGCCGACAGCTGTGTCATGATTGCCTTTGCTGTCACCTCAACTATCGCCAAGGCCAACGGCTCCTGAGCCACGTTATGCCCTGACAGGTCTATTACCCCCAAAAAGCTCCCATCAGCAGCGAAAATCGGGGCCGCGGCGCAGGTGAGTCCGTGATGCATCTGACAATAATGCTCCGGTCCCGTAACCTGAAACGGCTGCTGCAATACTAGAACCGTACCGATGGCATTTGTCCCTGCAACCTTTTCTTCCCAGGCGGCACCATGATGAAAATGTTGGGTCAGCGGCTTTTGCAACATATCCGCATCTCCTAGGACTTCCATAATATAACCCCGCTTATCAGCTAGTACCACCACAAATCCCGAGCCGGCAACCATCCGGTAGAGACTTTTCATAAACGGTCTGGCGATTGTGATCAGGCGGCAATGGTTATTTATCATTGCCTCAAAATCAGGCAATTCCAGCTGTGGCGGTTTTCCTTGGCTATGTTTCTTCACCCCTGCCTTATCACAGCGCTCCCACGAATTCATGATTTCCGTCCGGGTTGTTAAAAACTTTTCTCTTTGTGAAAATATGGAACATTCTGTAATTTCTGTCTGTCTTTCCTTACTGCACGGATCACCAGCAGCAGATTCTTTTTGTAAATTCATGCGGATACACCTGCCAATCTTACATTTCTGGTATCAATCATTCATTTCGTCATCAATAGGAAAAATCCTTTCAAATACTGCCTGATCTGTGCTTTAATCCGTAAAATTCTCCGACAAAAAACGAGGCCGCCTCAAAGCGACCTCGCAGGATAGACAACTTCACTTTATAGCGGCTCACTTTTTGCGCCTCGTTTTTACCACAGCGATTCATTTAGTCTGTCAATTGCTTTACTTTCACCTGTTCCAGGAGGCGCTCAACGACTTCAGCCCTTACAAAGCCGCTTTCTTTTTCAAGAGCATTGGCCGTTCCACAGGCTCCGGCCAGTCGCAGCGTATCCGGCAGACTCCAGTTTTTAGCTAGGCCAAATGCGATACCACCAACAAAGGCATCCCCTGACCCAACAGCATTCTCTGCTTTTATTTTCGGTACCTGAATCTCAAAGATCTGCTCTTCACAGCCTACCAGGGCCCCTTGGGCTCCAAGGGAAACTGCAACAATTCCTATCCCCGTTGCCAGCAACGACTTTATCTGTAGCGCTGCATCACTGGCTGAATCGATTTTAGCCCCGCAGAATGCCTGTAATTCTTCAAGATTTGGTTTTACGAATGCCGGCTTTCCCTTAACACCTTCAAGCAGCAGTCGTCCGCTGGTATCAAGCAAAACTTTTTTCCCATAGCCTCTGGCGATATCGATCAAGCTGGCATATACCGTATCCGGAATATTCTGCGGTACACTGCCCGAGCAGACAATAATCTCTGCCGCTGGCAAAAGCTGCTTGTAGCGTTCAATAAAGGCCAGATATTCCGCCTCGCTGACAACCGCGCCAGGCTCCAAGACTTCCGTCTGTCCACCCGTTTTATCTGTAAACGCTAGGCAACTGCGGGTTTCGCCGGAAATCGGCTGGAAGTCAAAGGGAATCTCTTTTTCCTTGAGCTTTTGCTCGATAAATTCCCCCGTACTGCCACCAATCATCCCCGTGACAAGCACCTCGGCTCCCAGTTCATTTAAAACGCCGGCAACATGCAGCCCCTTCCCCCCCGGAGTATTGTCTACCGAAGCTGCCCTCATAACCGTATGGGGCACAAAAGCATCCAGTTCATAGTGTTTATCCAGTGAAACATTCAGATTTACAACCAGTATCACGAAAATCCCCTCCATCAACAGCGATTGCTGCTGCCGCAAATCTCTACCTTATGCTTCACAACTTCGCGCATTGCTTCCTTCGCCGGCGTAAGGTATTTCCGCGGATCATTGGCACTGGGGTCTTCTTGAAAGAAGTCCTTAATTGCCTTTGAAAACGGAATCTTCAAATCCGTTGCAATATTTACCTTGCAAATCCCCAGTGAGATGGCTTTCTTCACGAGTTCATCCGGCACATCCGAAGCGCCATGAAGCACCAGTGGAATGTCCACTCTTTGCCTTATTTCCCGCAACCGTTCAAAATCAAGCTTTGGCACGCCCTTATACAGTCCGTGCGCTGTCCCGATTGCTACGGCAAGCGTATCGATCCCTGTAGCTTCGACAAAAGCGACGGCATCCGCCGGATTCGTATAAATGCTGTCACTTGCAGCAACGACGAGATCGTCTTCTACGCCGACAAGTTTACCCAGCTCAGCCTCAACGGTAGCCCCGCAAACATGGGCAAAATCGACAACCTCCTTTACCCGCTCAATATTTTCCTGAAACGGCAGGCGCGAAGCGTCAATCATCACGCTGCGGCAGCCAGCAGCAATTGTCTGCTTTATATTTTCGACATCCTCGTGATGATCGAGATGAAAGGCCATGGGGATATCGACTTTTTCCATTGCTATTTCCGTAAGAGCAATCAGATAATCCCGATCCGCATATTGAACAGTTGATGGTGTCGCCGCCAAAATAACCGGCGAACGCAACTGCTGGCAGGTATCAACGACCGTCTGAAAAGTTTCTAAATTATGGATATTGAATGCCGGAACTGCATAGTGCCCTGCCTGCGCAGCCAAAAGCATGTTTTTCGTATTTTTCAATTTCATTTACAACTGCCACCTCCGCTTACTCTTTTCCCATCTTTCCATACTTCCCGCAACCGGTATTGTTCATCAACAACAATAAAATCAGCCCGTTTTCCGGCACGAATGCTGCCTATTTCAGTCTCCAGCCCAAAGCGACGGCTCGGATTCAACGAGGCCATATGTACTGCATTTAAAGGCTCTTCGCCAAGTTCCAGAATAACCCGTCTGACTTCATCCAGCAGCGAAGTCGTACTTCCGGCAAGTGATCCTTTACCGGTTCGTGGAATCCCATCCTTTACGGTTACAGCTTCCAAACCAAGTTTATATTGTCCATCCTTTAATCCGGTAGCCGAAATCGCATCACTTACGAGAATCAGTTTCCCCTGCGGCTTACACCGACGCAAGACTTCCATCACCGGTTTTTGCACATGAATGCCATCTGCAATCAGTTCAGCATATACCTCATCGCAAACCAGCGCTGCCCCGACAAGATTTGGCGAACGATGATGCATCGGCGTCATGCCACAAAAAGTATGAACTACGGCATCAGCACCACTATAAACTGCGGCCACAGCCTGTTCATACGACGCACTCGTATGGGCCAGTGATATATGAACGCCTCTTTCGGCCGCATAACGAATAAACTCCTGCGCCCCTTCTTTCTCTGGAGCCACAGCCAGTGCTGTTACCGTCCCTGCTGTAAGCAAGCGCTCAAGCTCAAACTGTGACAAGTCTCTCATATATGCCGGTGGGTGCGCCCCCCCGTGCTCAGCCGTCAGATAAGGACCCTCCACAAAACAGCCATATACCCGGGCCTTATCCGCACCTGGCACATAAGCAGCAACCGTAGCAACAGCCGCTTCAATTGCCGTCAGCTCCGCAGTAACGGTTGTCGGCATCCAGGCTGTAGTTCCTACCGACAGCAAATACTGACCGATCGTATCAAGTGAGGCAACACTGGCATCCATCGTGTCGGCGCCAACAGCACCATGAATGTGACTGTCAAACAAGCCGGGAAGAATTTTAGCCCCGCCAAACCGCTCGACAGGAATCTGCCGCATTGCCGCTTCCTCTGGTGAAATATATCCGGCAAAATATGCATCCTGCACTAATAGAAGCTGCTCTTTTTTTATCTGATGTTCATCAAAAATTTCTTCTGCCTGAAATGCTCTGATTCCCATCATATCCCTCCTGCCTGCATGCTCTTGTCTATTTTCTTCTTCTCCCGGAATATTGCCGGCTGAACTCCAGCTCCCAGCCAGCGCAAGCATAGATCCGCCAACAGCCCCTCCCGTTCAAAAATCACCGACAGCAATAGTGGCATATTGGCCCCACTGAATACCCGGCACTCCTGTTTCAATTTTTTGGATAGCATTACCGCCTGATTATAAGGGGATCCACCGGCGATATCGGCTAAAAAGACAATCTCACTATCCCCAAGCTGTGCTGCAGCCTCGCTTAACGCACGTTGTAACTCCTCACTGCCAGCCCCCTCAGGAAAATTAACCGCCTTGACCTGGATTTGTTCCCCGGCAACCAGCTGCAGTGCCGACAGAAGTCCCGTTGCAAATTCTCCATGGCCGGTAATAATAACACTTATCATGAATAGTCACCTCTCTTAAAAGGAAGGACCGGCTTTACCGCCGCCGGTCCTGACTTTTTACCTGTTAGAAAATCCCGATTCCCTTACCGGCAATCCCAAAAACAATCGTAAACAAAATCAATTTAACCGGAGAATAGCTTTTCTTGAGCAAATAGTACATCAACAAGGTGTAGGCAAACGGCAGCATATTAGGCATAATCGCATCAAATACTTTTTCCTGCAAAGCTATGCTTGCCTGACCGACAACAATAACCCAGGCAAGTTTCAATTTGATCATGGATGCGATCAGTCCGCCGACAACGGTAAGACCAATAATCGAGGCCGCATGAGAAATCTTTTTGGTCTGTTCTTTCATCGTGGCTATGGCTTTCACACCCGTATAATAGCCATAACGCATAAGTCCGAAGCGCAGGCTGAAATGTGCGATATTAAACAATACCAAAAAGATGATCGGCCCAGCTGGATTTGGATCCGGCCCCATGGCCATCGAGGCCCCCAAGCCAGCCGTAATCGGCAGCAGTGTCAGCCAGCAGAGGGCATCGCCAATTCCGCCCAGCGGCCCCATGGTAGCGACCTTGATCGCCCGGATCGTATTTTGATCCTTTTTGCTTTCCTCCATGGCCACAACCAATCCCATGATGAAATTCACAAGAAATGGATGTGTATTGAAAAACTCCAGATGCATCTTTAAGGATTTACTCAAATCTTCCTTGTTGGTATGAATTTTCTTTAACACAGGAAGAATACCGTACAGCCAGCCGCAGGCTTGCATGCGTTCGTAGTTAAAGGATGCCTGCAGAAACAGGGACCGCCAAACCATCGTTACGAGATCTGATGAGGTGACTACTTTCTTGACCGATTGATCCTGATATTCCGGATTTTCTCTTACTGCTGCATTAGATTCCGCCATTTGTACGCACCCCCTGTTTTATACGGCTGCCGCCATTGTCATCCGAACCATGTGCATAAAAATCATACAGCGCCACGCAGGCCCCAAGAACCGCCAGGCCCAAAATGGAAATCTTGAAATAGGTAACCAGGATAAATCCGACCAGCAAAAAAGCAATATACTCTTTTTTCAACATGATCTTGAGCAGCATGGCAAAGCCGATTGCCGGCATCATTCCGCCAGCGACACCAAGTCCGCCAAGAATCCAGGCCGGGACTGCTTCCACAATGGATTGTGCCGAAGCAGCGCCAAAATAAATCGGCAAAAAAGTAACCAGAGCAAAGAAGGCACCATGCGTAAACATTCCGGCATAATTGATCATCGCCAATGCCCCGGTATTTCCTTCATCCGCCCACCGGTCAGCTTTATGCATCAATGGTGAAAATGCTGTAAAAATCAAAGTTACACAACCCTGCGCCGCAATCGCAAACGGAATGGCAATCGCCACCGCTGCTTCTGGCGGCAGTTTTGATATAATCGCAAAGGAAACTCCGATCACCCCGCCGATGACCATATTAGGCGGCTGTGCTCCGGCAAGCGGAACCATGCCCATAGCTACAAGTTCGAGCGTAGCCCCGGTAATCAAACCAGTCTGCATATCACCTAAGATCCAGCCAACTACAAGCCCGGTTACTAACGGGCGATGAATGTGGAATAAGCCGTTAAACTGATCAATACCGATGACAAACGCCCACAGTGTTACCATCAATATCTGTATAAAAGTTACATCCATGAATAACTCCTCCTCTGATTTAACTTTGTTATTTCATCAAACTATCTTGCCGCCTGCCGCACTTATTCGAAAATCTTTTCCACCGGCAATAGCGGATCATCCGGAACCTTTCTTAATTCAATTTTTACGCCCAAATCAAGCAAACGGCGGAAAGTCTGACGATCTGACTCATCGACAGAAATCGTGCTGCTCACCTGCTTTTTCCCTTCCTTGAAGTGCATATTACCGATATTAAGCACGGTAATCGGCACATCATTTTCAATGAGTTTCAGTGCATCCTGTGGCGTCTTCACAACGAGAAATATATGCTGCCAGTCCCCGGCAAAATGGATTTTCTCAATTGTTTCCTGCAACGTAAAATACCTGGTTTCCGCCGCACTTGATACCGCCATGTCCATCAAATTCTGTTGTACTTCGTCCTCGGCAACCTCATCATTGGCAACAATAATCAGGTTTGCTCCGAGGTGATTGGCCCAGGTCATCCCCACTTGGCCATGAATCAGACGATTGTCCACTCTGGTAAGTAAAATATCCGGCATACGAAAGCCCCCTTTAAGTATTGGTATTTCTATGCTTCTAGCGGGTAGATTACGACCCCTTTAACCACGCGGTTTACACTGCCGCTCGGACACGGTGTATCCGGAGCCACCCCTTCTGCCATAGAGGCCGCTAAAGCAAGGATATGATCAAAGACCACGTAACCCATAGCAAGATAGGCATCCTGTCCCCAGCTGTCTTTGGCCTGCGGATCAAGCACCATCATATAATCAGCCAAAGCGCTTATCTCTTCATCCGGCGCCGGGCAAACTGCCATCACCTTAAACGATCCTTCATCATGATTGAGTTCGCGGAGAAAATCCATTTCGTAAGCATGCGTATAGGAATCCGCTGAAAACAGCATTACCACTAAGGTTTTATCATTTACAATCGACTTCGGACCGTGACGAAATCCCACAATGCTTTCGGCTACGGCGACCTTTTTCCCGGCGGTAAGCTCGAGTACCTTAAGGCAGGTTTCTTTTGCCAGCGCCTGTAATGATCCTGTTCCCAAAAATACCAGGCGTTCAAACCCGGCTCTGCCAATCGCAGCGACATCCTGCCCTGCAGCCAGCAGTTTGCTGGTGCAGTCGACGATCCGCTCCACCAAGGCACGGTTCGCAGCAAAATTTTTCATATCAAAGAGCATAAGTCCGCTCAGCAGCATTGACGTAAAACTGCTCGTCATCGCAAAGCCAAGATCATTTGTCTGCGACGGCGTATAAATGTTCAGAGTATGTTCCTTTTTTTCAGCTGCACGCTGAGCCAAGGCACCTTTAGGATTGCAGGTAATCACAATCTGATATACTTCATCGATAATCTGCTCCGCAAAATCAAAGGCACCAATACTTTCGGGGCTGTCCCCACTGCGGGCAAACGACACGAGCAAGGTTGGTTTATGCTTGAGCAAAAATTGTAATGGAGCCGCTACGATATCGGTTGTAGCAACAGACAGGATATCCCGCTGTGTTTTTTCCCGAAGATATGGAGCAATAATATCCCCCGCATAGGCAGAAGTCCCGGCACCAGTAAAGATAATGCGCAGATCCTGTTTTTTTAACAGCGGTTCAACAAATGCTTTAATTTCTTCCTGCTGCTGCTGCAAAAGCTCCAATGTTTCCAGCCAGGCCACCGGCTGCTGGCAAATCTCCCTTGCCGTGTGCACAGCCCCTTTGGCTATGAGTTCTGTTTCCGATAAATCCCAAGGATTCATTTTATCCCTCCTAGTGGTAATGATGTACGTACCAGTACACTGATAAAAAACATTTCACCTATTTGTTTAACTTAACTGAGTAAATAAGCTGATCGCCCCTTGCCATGCTCATCGTATATTCGATGACCTGGTCGCGTTCATACGTAAATCTCTCAATTTTCAAACTGGGCAGTGATTTTTCTACATTTAAATACTTTGCTGTCTTATCATCGGTTCCAACCGCCTGAAATTTTTCCTCTGCATACGTGAATTCCACACCATACGTGTGGCTGAACAGATCATACATGGCGCTTTCTTCCAGCATTTCCCGAGTCATTCCTTCAAACCGTTTTTGCGGCACATAGCTGGTTTCAAGCATTACCGGCTTTTGATCGGCCAGGCGAAGCCGTAAAAAGCGATATACTTCCGTTCCCGGTTCAAGTTTCATCTTCTGGGCCAGATTCCAGTCACATACGATGCGGTCAAAGCTCAGCACTTTGGATTCCGGTTTTTTACCAAGTTTTTTCATTTCCGTGGTAAAACTATAGAATTTCAACAGCTCCTGATTGAGTTTTTTGGGCGACACAAAAGTTCCTTTGCCATGAATCTTATAAATGTATCCCTCCTGTTCCAGTTCTAAAAAAGCTTGTCTGACAGTAGATCGACTCAATCCATATTTCGTGCAGAAATCTCGTTCTGACGGCAGCTTCGCATCGACTTCCAGACAAGTATCAATCTCAGCTATAATGACCTGCATTAGCTGGCAGTACAACGGAAGTTTACTGTCTTTATTGATTTTCTGCATGTTTTATCGCCTCCTCTCAAGTGGTACGTACCACCTTTTATCCATACTATATCCTACCCCTCAGGCTTTGTCAACAACTATCTGAAAATTCCCGCCAAATTACTTATAAAAAAACACCCGGAGATTTTCAACAAAAACCTCCGGGTGTTCCCGATCACAGCGTGGTCATCCTTCAACTACAACTCGGCAAAAAGTCTTCTTGCCCTTGCGGATTTTTATCCCGGTTGTCAGCTCTTGTCTCGTCCATTGCCTGGCAGAATCCTCGATGCGACTGTTATCGACAAAGACGCCGCCCTGTTCAACCAGGCGCCGGGCCTCACTTTTTGATCCTGCCAGCTGGCAGAAAACCAATAAATCAAGAATCCCGACTGTGCCTGCTGGCAGCTGTTTTGCCGAAAGCTTACAAGTCGGCATGGCAGCATCGGCTGCACTGCCACCAAACAATTGCTGCGCGGCCAGCCGTGCTTTTCCAGCCTCTGCCTCACCATGTACCTGTTTTGTCAGGTCATAGGCGAGAATTTCTTTGGCGTGATTGAGTTCACTGCCCTGCCACTGGGCCATCGCTTCGATTTCCTCAAGCGGTAAAAAGGTCAGCAGGCGAAGGCATTTTACGACATCGGCATCGGCTATATTTCGCCAGTACTGGAAAAACTCAAAGGGGCTTGTTTTTTTCGGATCAAGCCAGACGGCACCATTGGCGGTCTTTCCCATTTTCCGGCCTTCTGAATTCATCAACAGGGTAATCGTCATCGCCTGAGCACTTTCTCCCAGCTTACGGCGAATCAGATCCGCCCCGCCGAGCATATTAGACCACTGGTCATCGCCGCCAAGTTGCAGATTACAGCCATAGGTTTTAAACAAATGGTAAAAGTCATAGGACTGCATCACCATGTAATTGAACTCCAGAAAAGACAATCCTTTTTCCATTCGCTGCTTATAACATTCAGCCCGCAGCATCGTATTTACAGAAAAACAACCGCCGACCTCACGCAGCAAATCTATATAATTCAGTTCCTTAAGCCACTGCACATTATTTACCAGCAATGCTTTGTCTTCGCCAAAATCAATAAACTGTTCAATCTGCTTTTTAAAGCACTCACAGTTTTGGGCGATGACCTCCGGCGTGAGTACCGCCCGCAAATCCGTGCGTCCCGACGGATCACCAACATATCCGGTCCCCCCGCCAAGCAAAACCACCGGACGATTGCCGGCCAGTTGCAGCCGTTTCATCAGGGATAAGGCCATAAAATGACCAACATGCAGGGAATCTGCCGTCGGATCAAAACCAATATAAAAAACAGCCCGGCCATTGTCGACAAGTTCCCTTACTTCTGCCTCATTTGTTACCTGGGCGACTAGCCCGCGCTTTACCAGCTCTTCATAAATCTTCATCTTTCTTCCTCCTCCAAATTAAAAAGCCCTCTGCTCAAAATGAGCAGAGGGCAAGT
>Ga0183100_1001748_pt1 | contig 10201 bp, 11 predicted proteins | sample Biomet2_FD_127789 | JGI IMG/M metagenome (GOLD analysis project Ga0183100, IMG submission 127789) | Microbial communities from bioreactor (seeded with anoxic lake sediment) at LBNL, California, USA - Biofuel metagenome 2 | ecosystem: Engineered > Bioreactor > Anaerobic > Unclassified ...
TTTGTTAAAGCATAAATAAATCTATATAATATTAAAATTTAGGGGGCGGAATTTTATGTTAAAAAAAAGCAAGTATTTGGGAGCCATTTTAGCCAGTATTATGATATTTATTTTTTTATCAGCATGTTCAAACAATAAAGTTGGTACAACATCTTCAAACAATGCAGCTAAAACAACATCTGATAATGTATCTGCATCCAGTTCTGAGAAAGTAACAATTACAGGGCTGGAGAACAGCGATAAGACAATTACTGTTAATGATATCAAAGCTTTTAAACCTGTTGAAAAAAATGTTACAGCAGTGGATTCAGCCGGAAATAAAACCAATTATTCAGTTAAGGGTGCACTATTTGAAGATATTTTGAAAAAGTACGGTAAATCCCAGAAAGATTTTGCAGGCGTAAGATTTACTGCATCAGATGGTTATTCAATAGAAGTAGCCCAGGAGATTTTAAAAAGTAGAGATATTATTTTTGCCTATGAAGTCAATGGTAAGCCTTTGACAGATAAATACAAGCCTGTCAGAATTATAATTCCTGAAGAAAGAGCCATGTACTGGGTCTCAAAGCTTGTCAAGGTTGAGCTGTTAAACAGCATTAAAAAAGTTGATATAAGTAAGGTTGTATTCCTGGATACAGCAGTTAAAACGATACCTCAGGAAGATTATAATTATTATGGCAGTAAGGGCAAAGCGGTAAAAAATAAAAATCTTTTAAATAAATTTTCAGCCAGTGTAAGTGATGATAATGTTATTATAAACGCCATTGATGGTCTAGTAAAAAATGAGCAGAAAACCACATTCACAAATGCATTTATTAAGTTTAGCGGGAAAGATGCTCCGGAATTTATTTCACCTGATCTGAACAATGGCATGTATGTAAAGAACATAGTATTTTTCTCTAACGGAGGGAATTTATTTTTCTCCTTAAGTAAAGGATTGGAGAAATTCGGCAGTAATAATGCTGATAAAAAGACTATGACTTTAGATGGTATTATAAAACAATCCGGACTGATAAAAGCTCAAAAATATCAAATTACCTCACTTGATGGAACTAAAACTGAAATCAGCAGTGCCGATACCGCCAAAGTAAGTTTTTATCTTGATTCTAAAGGTATTGCTGTAGCAGATTACTCAAGTGTTCAGTCAAATAAGAATTTAAAGGATGTTTTATCAATTGAGGCTATAAAGTAGCGGATACTGACGAAATGCATACAAGCTTTTAGGAACACACTTTATTCCGGCGCTGCCCAGTTAGAACAATCCTGAAGCCGGCAGCTGCTGGATAAAAGTAATTTCAACAATTGTAATAATAAAATAAAAGGAAGAGATTGCTGAGATGAAAAAATTATTGTCAGGGTTTTCCCTGTTTCAACTGATAATTATAGCCATGATGGCTTCCTTAGGAATAGCAGTTAAGCCTGTACTGGCCCCTCTGGTCCAAATTATTACAGGTCCTTTGTATATACCGGGCGGCACTATTGCAGGTGGGATTTATATGATGTTTATTGTTTTGGGTGCTGGTCTTGTAAAAAGGACAGGAACTGCCACCCTTATTTCCATAGTTCAGGCGATAATGGTTGTCTCGACGGGAATATTTGGAACACATGGGATTATGAGTTTTATTACTTATATTTTGCCCGGGGCTGCAGTTGATTTGTTTTTCAAATTAATCAGGCATAATGGATGCTGTATTGGATGCTGCCTGGGTGCAGGTATTATAGCAAATATCACGGGAACCTTTCTTGTGAATCTTGTATTTTTCAGACTCCCTCTGATACCGCTTATTCTTTGCCTCAGCAGTGCATCACTTTCCGGTGGTTTAGGAGGAATAATCGCCTACAGCATAATAAAACGGTTTGAGAAGCTTAATATTGGAGGCATCAGTCTTTAAGGAGGACATTTAAATGAAACAGAACTTAAAATGGATATTTTTGATAATAACATTGTTTATTGCAGTGGAAATTACAACAGTAGTATTGATGAACAGATATAAGAATTCGGAAGCATATATCCCTGCATTAAATGTAACCGGTGATGTTTCAAAACCTCAGTCCATAAAAACCATGAAGGGCTTTGATACTTCAAGTATCATGCATAATAATAAAAAAACAAAAGCAATTTTGTTGAAAGACGTAATAAAAAAGTCCGGGCCCTGGGTTAAAAATAACAATATATTTATTGTTGGGGATGATGGCCTTACGGCGGAAATACAGGATAATGATCTGGAGGAATGCTATATAGCATTTACTTCAGCTAACGGATGGGAATGTATCAATAATAACTATCCTGTAAGCAGTAATATAAAAAGGATAACAAAGATTGTCATAGCTTCAAATTCCTCTGCCCAGAATTTTGGGATGAATATTATAAATCCTGAAAAGAATCTTTTAAGTATTACTCCTGGACAATTATTTATGAAGCAGATATTACTGACAAGGAATTTCGAAGGAAAAGCTTCAGTAAATCATAACGGTAAGATTTTTGAAGATACTATTTATACACTTCACCAGTATGTCAAATTAAAAGATCTGGCTGATACCGGATCCGGAATTATTGTAATGGGTCAGGATGGGGCCTATGGGACGGACAGCGGTGATGGTTATTTGGAGTTAATGGGCAATACCATTGATTATGTTTATTCTGATTTAAAAGAACGTGTTGTGAATATTAAAGGTATATTGGTTAACGCTCCTCAGGAAAGTAATATGGATGCATATTATGATGTACAGTACTTTTTGTATAATGGTGAGAATGTGATGGTAATTCTTACAGATGGGTTTGGTTATAACCAATACGAAAAATACATGGAATCAAATTCAATGCCATATTTGAAATCACTGCCTATAGCTGCTAAGGCATCAGCAGAGTTTATACCGGTAACAAATACCGGATTAGCAGCAATAATTACCGGTAAAAGTCCCCAGGAAAATGGAGTCTATTCAAGATCTCAGCGGGAGTTAAAAGTCCCAACAATATTCGATTATGTAAATAAAATCGGGAAAAAGGGAGTCCTTGTTGAAGGAAATATAAAGATACTGGATACAAAGGGAGACATTGTTTTAAATACTGATAAAAATTCTAATGGTACATTTGATGATGAAATCTATGAATCGGCTTTAAATGCAGTTAATGAAAAGAAAAACTTTATTTTCGTACATTTTCACAGCATCGATGATGCAGGTCATAACTTTGGCCCTTTGGGCGGAAATACCATAAAGGCAGCAAAACAAGTTGATGCATACATTAAAGATATGGTGTCTAAATGGCACGGAGAAGTTATTATTACATCAGACCATGGAATGCATTCAGCCAAAACAGCCGGAGATCATGGAAGTTTCGCTTATGAGGATATGATTGTACCTTATATGATTATAAAAGGGGGTAAGTGATTATCATGAAAAAAATTGTATTGTTTATTATATTAGGACTTGCTGTTATCGTAGGAATAAGTGCTTATTTGAATAGAGGCAATATTAAAGCTAAAAATGAAAGCCAGGAAAGTGCCACCATTTCATTTAAATCAAATGGCAGCGAAGCAGCCAAAAAGGATATGAATTTTATTAAAAGTCTTGATAAGTCAAGCTTTTCTGCAAATTTAAAGGCAAATGGAAAACAGGCAGTAAAGCATACTTATACAGGTGTTCCGCTTAAAAAAGTGTTTGAAGCTTTAAAAATAAGTCTGGATGGGAAGAGCCAGGTAATCGTAACCGCTGCAGATGGTTATGCATCTGTACTGACTGTTAATGAAGTAAATGAGGATGACAATGTTTATCTGGCATATGAAATAGATGGGAAACCTCTGGGAACAAAGAAAGACGGCGGCAGCGGCCCCTTTGAAATTATAATCAGAAAGGATGCCTTCAGTCAAAGATGGTGTAAATTTGTTTCGGAGGTTGAACTGAAATGACCTTTCCTCTTGAAGTCAGCGAACTGCAGTTTAGATATCAGGGAAGTGAAACAAATATTTTAAGGGGAGTCAATTTAAAGGTTAAAAAGGGTGAAATACTGGCACTGGTAGGGTTAAGCGGCTGCGGCAAGACTACTTTATGTTATTGTCTGTGCGGCATCATTCCCCATGTTATTCAGGGAGATTATAAAGGGAAGGTACTTATTAACGGAACTTCAGCCTCTGAAATGAAATTACCCGGCATAGCCACAAAGTTGGGCATAGTATTCCAGGATCCTGATACACAGCTTTTCGCACCGGTAGTTGAAGACGAAATTGCATTCGGACCTGAAAATCTATGTATTGAACGTGATGAGATTGGAAAGAGGATTAGTGAAGTCTTGAAACAAGTTGGAATGGAAAGATACAGGCTTGGATCTCCTGCTATTCTATCAGGAGGACAGAAGCAGCTTATTGCACTGGCATCAGTTTTGAGCCTGCACACGGAAATCTTTATTTTTGATGAGGCTATGTCTCAAATTGATTCTGAGGGCAAAAGATCTATTAAGGAAATGATATGTCAGCTTAAAAACCTGGGGAAAACAATAGTCATGGTGGAGCATGACTTTGAAAACCTGGATATTGCTGACAGAATAATGGTGATGAGGAATGGTATATTGGAACCTTATAATGGAGTGTTGAAATAATGGAAGAAAACAATAATATTCCTTATATTAAAATGCAGGAGGCTGCCTTCAGATATCCAAAGGGTGATTTTGTTATAGAAAATACTTCACTGACACTTTTCCAAAATGAGTTTACGGCAGTCACCGGGCCAAATGGAAGCGGAAAAACAACGCTGGGAAAGTTGATTGTGGGAATTGTTAAGCCCGACTGCGGAAGCGTAAAAATACTAAACAGGGATACCAGAGAAATGACATTAGGAGAGATAGGTAAAAAGGTAGGTTATCTTTTCCAGAATCCAGAACGTCAGCTTTTTTCAATGAATATTCGTGAAGAAATATCTTTTCCAATGGAAATCAGGGGAATTCCTAAAGAGAAGATTAAGGAAAAGGTGGATGAAATGCTGGAAACCTTTAGTTTAACTCATCTTGAGGGGATTCCTGCATTCAAATTAAGCCGGGGAGAGAAACAGAGGCTTGCAATTGCATCAATTCTTGTAAATAATCCTGGATTTTTTGTTATGGATGAACCTACTACAGGACTTGATGCAGAACGAAAAAAAGACTTGTCAGAGCTGATAAGTAATCTGCAGGATAAAGGAATAGGTATGGTTGTTATAAGCCATGATCTGCCTTTTATAAAGCAGCATGCTGACAGAACTATTACTTTGAGCGGAGGAAAAATTATTGATGATAGCAGGTGAAAATCTTGATCCAAGAGTTAAGCTGATAATTGTCATGTGCCTTTCCACAATGGGAGTTTTTATACATAACATATCAGTATTGTTTGGTATATTATTGATCTCTTTTCTTGCTGCTGTAATTTTCGGAGCCAGGGTTTTTACTATCGTAAAGAAACATAAAAGTTTTATATACTTGTTTATTGCAATTTCAATCATGCAAAGTATATTTTCACCTTCAGGTGCCTCTATATTAAGTATCAAAGGTGTCAGTATTTTAACTATGGGAGGACTAGAAAAGGGACTGATTATGATGGAAAGAATGTCTGTTGTTCTGGTCTCTGCATCTATTATGACAACAACAACCACAAGAAAAGTAATTCAGGGATTAGTACAGTGGAAGATACCATATGAGGTTGCCTTCATGACATCTATCGCTATAAGATTTCTTCCTGTTTTTATGGAAGAAATGAGGGATTGTCTTACAGCAATTCAATTAAGGGGAATTGATTTGAAAAAGATACCTTTAAAAAAGAAAATACAGATTTATTCATATATCTTTACCCCAATAGTGGCAGGGACTTTTATTAAATCACAGAAGCTTTCCATGGCTATGGAAACGAGAGCATTCAGAGCATTTCCGAACAGGACAAGTTATTTAGTGTTAAATATGCAGCTGCAGGATTATATGTTTATTACTTTAAGCATTCTTCTTACAATTGCTGTAATAATAGTATCATCTTTATATTGTTAAAAGGAGGGTTTTTATGCGTGTATTTTCTGTTTTTGGAACATCACTTACCGGGAAGACAACTACAATTGAAAATATAATCAAGGAATTGATAAAAAGAAATTATACTGTTGGTTCAGTTAAAGAAATTCATTATGATAAATTTGCCATAGATACACCTGACTCTAATACTGACAGGCACCACAAAGCAGGCTCACAGCTTGTTACGGCCAGGGGGTATCATGAGACTGATGTACTATTTCAGAGCAAACTTTCCATGGAAGATATATTAAGATTTTATAATTATGATTTTGTAGTTCTGGAAGGAGTTACGGACTGCAATGTACCAAAGATAATTTCAGCTGCAGCCACAGAGGAAATTGATGAGAGACTTGACGATACCGTTTTCGCCATTTCAGGGAAAATATCCAATGAAATTAGCGAATATAAAGGTATACCTGTTATTAATGGTGTTAAGGACATAGAAAAGCTGGTAAATCTAATTGAAAAGAAAGTATTCACCAAGCTGCCTGATTTTCCACCTGAATGCTGCAGCGCATGCGGCTATAACTGCAGTGAACTGGCAAAAAGGATTCTGCAGGGAAAATCAAATAGAAGTGAATGCACTCTGGATAGCAGCGGAGTTAAACTGTTTATGGATGATAAGGAAATTGAAATAGTTCCTTTTGTAAAAAATATACTCCATAATGCGGTGGAAGGTGTTGTAAGTGAGCTTGATGGCTACAGGCCCGGTGCTAAAATAGAAATAAAAATAGATGGAATATAATCTGTATTGATGAAGGTTTTCTGATAGATAAGAAGATTGCATTGATAAATATAAATTTAAGGAGAAATTCCTTAGCAGAAAATATTTAATTATGTTTGCTCCATAAAACGAATAGGATCGTGGAATGAGGCGTTGACTAGTATGCTTTTATGATATGATTCTGCATATTTACATTTTGTTATATTATATATTCAAATGAAATACTATGAGTTATATCATAATTGGATAAATACAAGGTATTGGAATATGATACCAACCAATATAAAATAACGGAGGTAGAAAAATGAAAAAAACCAAAAAACTCTTTATTGCTTTCTTAACTTTTGCTATGTTAATGGGGATGACATCAGTTTGCTTTGCAGCCAGTGCTACATTACCTACAGGAACCTGGTCGGTAAATTTAGTGGTTGACGGTGTAACTCACAAGGTAACATCCACAGATGTTGCAAAGCTTACCCCACGTACCGTTGCAGCCACTTATACAAATAATGCTAATACAACAACTACTGCATATTTCACAGGAGTAAGACTCAAAGACGTTTTGAATTCCATTGGCGTCACAGATGTTACTTCTGTCAAAGCTGAAACAAGCGACAATTATTCAACAACTCCTTATGATAAGGCAACTGCAATGAATGACAATACTCTGCTTGCATGGGGTACCAGTAAAGTTGACGCCAACAGTATTGCGGCCATAGATTTAAAAGGCAATACCAGCTACAACCCGCTAATGCTGATTCCAGGCGGCAGCAATTTACAAGGTCAACAATTTATAAAATACGTTGCTACTGTAACAGTTACTGGAGCAACCTTAGCAAAAACATCAACATCAACAACAACATCAACTTCAAAAACTTCAACAACTTCAACAACTGCTTCAACTGCTGCAACAACTGCATCAAACCCAAAAACTGGTGATTCTTCACCTGTATCAGCTGAGGTTATCCTGCTGGTAATGGCTTCAATGATGGCAGTGGCTGCAACAGCTATTGGAATGAAAAAATCCATAAAGAGTAAATAAGGTTACTTAATTATTTAAAAATGTCATTATAGAAATATTTGGATTTTTAAAGATTCAAACCTAAAATGCAAGGCTTTTGCGTAACTCGTTGAAAACCTTGCATTTTTAATGGTTAGTTTCAAATATCTATGATAAAAAGGTTGAGAAATATGGAAGATCAAAATGAAATATTCAAACAGTTAAACATTTGTGAATATACAATTGAAGAACGATTCTTCAGCCGGCGCAATGATGTATGCAAATTGCATGCAAGACGAATGGACGGCGGGGATTTTTTCATTGTTCTTAAAAAGTTCACCTGTGGAAATATTCAGGATGAATTTATGGTCATTAATGCCCTGCAGGGCATTCGCGTGCCTAAAATACTGGCTAAAAGCGGAAATACTTTCTGTCTGGAATATATAAACGGACCCACATTGCTCTCAGCCTTTGAGGCGTCAGAGGCAAAATGTGAGCCCTGTAATGAGCTGCTAAAGAAGTTTGTTGATTTCCTGAAGAGTTTTTATGATTCCATGCCCGGTTCAATATATGGTGATGTAAATTTTCGTAATTTTATTGTTGGCGATGGAGGTATTTATGGTGTGGATTTGGAAAATGTGCATTCAGGATTAAAAGAAACGGATATTGGAAAAGCAGCAGCTTTTTTGCTGACATATAATCCGGCTTTCACGGACTATAAAAAAGATATGGCTGAAATTTTAATCCAGTACTCAGCTGCACAGATGAATTTAGATATTTCTTCCATAATGGATGCAGCAGAAAAAGAATTTCAAAACATTCAATTGAGGAGAAATAGAAAAAATTGATCCCCATGGAAGAAAATGATTTATAGAATGGGAGGTTAATATACTTGAAAAAACATAAAATTACATATATAATTGCGGCTTTAACCATTGTTTCAGTGTTTATGTTATCTGGTACTGCAGATATCCCGGTTAAAGCATCAGGTTTAAATGTACCCTATGATCTGAATTTCTCCCTTGGCAGCAACGACTCTGAAATGCGTTTTAACTGGCTGAGCCCTGACAATAACAGGCCTGAGGTACAAATTGCCAAATCGGGTAATGTGCGGAACGGTAAATTCCCGACAGGTTCTGTTGTTTATGGCACTGTTAATGCTGTGTCAGCAGCACCAGGCATTAAAGATTATCCTGACATCACTGATAAGCCAACCGGCGAATATGCTGATAAGGTTGTTGTTTCCGGCCTGGTGCCTTTGACCCGCTATACTTACAGGGCAGGTGACGGCACAACATGGAGCAAAACTTACACTTTTACCACTGGTGCTTCCCGAAGCGGGTTCAGTTTTGCCGCTTTTGGTGATCCGCAGATTGGTGATTTTGATAACAATATCAGCTCACCAGCACCCCATAAAAGTATTTCAGATGATCAGGCAGGCTGGGCTGACACTCTGAAAAAGGTGACAACAAAATATCCTTCAATTAATTTTTTCCTTGTTTTAGGTGACCAGATCAATGAATACGATGATCTTGTCAAACAACAAAAACAATATGTTTCATTTTTCAGCCCGGATTCAAACAACAATTATCTTCAAAAATACCCCTTAATATCAATAGAGGGTAATCATGATCATTCCATGGGTAAATACTACAGCTATCATTTTAACCCGCCAAATTTGTCCACATTGGGTCAGACAAAAAATAACAATGTTAATAATGGTGATGGTGACTATTGGTTTGAATACCATGATGTACTTTTTATGATGCTTAATGGGAATGCCTCCAATGATATTGCTGCTCATGATCAGTTTATGAAACAGGCTGTCGCAGCCAATCCAAATGTAAAATGGAAAATTGCTGCCTGGCACCAATCGGCCTACAGTGCCGCCGGCGGCTCTGATAATTCAACTCTGTACATCCGGCAAAATTGGACGAAGCTTATGGATAAATATGGCGTTGATGTAGTCTTTCAGGGTCATGACCATTGTTATACAAGAACTTACCAGATGTTTGGAAACTTACCGGCGGACACCAGGCTTACAAATACTGTGGTAAACCCTAAGGGAACTGTTTACTTCACCCTGGATTCCAGCAGCGGCAGTAAATATTACACTTATGCCAGTTCAGTGAAATTGCCATTCGACGCAGTATCCTGGCAGCAGTATGTACCGACTTATTCCTGCATAACAATAGACGATACTCATTTTATGATTACCACGTTCCGCACTGACACAGGGGACTCAATTGACTCTTACAGCATTACCAAAACAGGCAGCTCTAAGAATTACTCCCCGATAACGCAGCCGGCGGACTCTTCAGCTGCGGTGAAAAACAAAACCGTAAATCATGGTTTTGGACATCTGAGCCTGGTCTCCGGGGCAGTTATTGCCGGAATCCTTTTGCTCATAGGTACCTTTATAGTACTTTTTGCTGTAAAAAAGAGAAAATATTGA
>Ga0183100_1001749_pt1 | contig 10197 bp, 7 predicted proteins | sample Biomet2_FD_127789 | JGI IMG/M metagenome (GOLD analysis project Ga0183100, IMG submission 127789) | Microbial communities from bioreactor (seeded with anoxic lake sediment) at LBNL, California, USA - Biofuel metagenome 2 | ecosystem: Engineered > Bioreactor > Anaerobic > Unclassified ...
AAAAATAGATTTAATAAAACTTATTTTATACGTATGTATAACATTATCCAATTAAACGACAAAAGTCTGTCGGAATTACAAACCATCGCGCAAGAATTGGGAATAAAAAAACCAGAATCTTTCAAGAAGGAAGAGCTTGTGTATAAAATACTTGATGAACAAGCAATTGCAGGTGCAACTAAAAAAGTGGCAGCAGACAAAGGAAAAGAAGAACGTCGTGACGACAAGAAGAAACGTTCTCGTATTAACGTAGTTAAGAAAGATACTCCTGACAAAGTTTATACTGCTACGAAAGATAAGGCTGAACGAGTAGAACAGGCTTCTTCCGCAACTCCAGCTCCCGCTGAACAAGTTGCTCCTGTAGCTCCAAAGCCTGTTGCTCCAAAAGCTGCTGAGGGTGTTGAACCAGTAAAGGCTGTAGCAGCAGAAGCTCCGGTGAAGAAGAAAGCTCCGAAAGTTAAAAAAGTAGTTCAGAAACCAGCAGAGAAAACAGCAGCACAGACTTCAGAACAATCAGAAGCAGTAGTAGCAGAACCAGTAAAGGTTGAAGAACCAAAGAAAGAAGAACCTGTTGTTGCTCCGAGAGTAATTAAAAAACCAGTTCTTCCTACCGAGAAAACTGAAGATTTATTTGCTGCTATAGAGAAAATGGAAGAAGTTAAGAAAGATGTTATATTACCAGAGGTAGAACTTCCTATTGATACTGATGATGATTTTATTCCTATTGAAGATATGCCTTCTGAAAAAGTGGAATTGCCGTCAGAACTTCTTGGTAAATTTGAATCAACTAAAGTTGTACCTCCTGTAAATCCTCAGCCAAAACCTCGTATTCGCCTTAATGATCAGCGAAATGCTCCAAAAGTTAATAAACCAGTAAATACAAATCAACGTGTTCAAACAAATCGCCCGGCTCAGGCTGAAGGTGAAACTGAAGCTCCAAAGGCTCCGGAACGTAAAGTAATAGAACGCGAGAAACCATACGAATTTGATGGTATATTAACCGGTTCCGGTGTTCTGGAAATTATGCAGGATGGTTACGGATTCCTTCGTTCTTCAGATTATAATTACCTTTCTTCACCAGATGATATTTATGTATCTCAATCTCAGATTAAGCTTTTTGGTTTGAAGACTGGTGATGTGGTTGATGGAGCTATCCGTCCTCCAAAAGAAGGTGAAAAGTATTTCCCTCTTGTTAAAGTAGAAAAGATTAATGGTCGTGATCCTGCATTTGTTCGTGATCGTGTGCCGTTTGAACATCTTACTCCTCTCTTCCCGGATGTGAAATTCAAACTTTGTAAAGGTGGCTACAGTGATAGCCTTTCAGCTCGTGTAGTTGATCTGTTCTCGCCAATTGGTAAAGGACAACGTGGTTTGATTGTTGCTCAGCCAAAAACAGGTAAAACTATTCTGTTGAAAGATATAGCTAATTCTATTGCAGCTAATCATCCTGAAGTTTATATGATTGTGTTGCTGATTGATGAACGTCCGGAAGAAGTAACAGACATGGCGCGTAGCGTTAATGCAGAAGTCATAGCTTCTACTTTTGATGAACCGGCAGAACGCCATGTAAAAGTTGCAAGCATTGTACTTGAAAAGGCAAAACGTATGGTAGAATGTGGACATGATGTAGTTATTCTACTCGACTCAATTACTCGTCTGGCTCGTGCGTATAATACAGTATCACCGGCTTCAGGTAAAGTCCTTTCAGGCGGTGTTGATGCAAATGCCCTTCACAAACCAAAACGCTTCTTCGGTGCTGCTCGTAATATTGAAAACGGTGGTTCATTGACAATTCTTGCTACAGCATTGATTGATACCGGTTCAAAAATGGATGAAGTTATTTTTGAAGAGTTCAAGGGAACAGGTAACATGGAATTGCAATTAGATCGTAATTTGTCCAACAAACGTATATTCCCTGCTGTTAATATTATAGCATCTAGTACTCGTCGTGATGATTTGTTGCTTGATAAGCAGACATTGGATCGTATGTGGATCTTACGTAAATACTTATCGGATATGAATCCTATTGAAGCAATGGATTTTGTGAAAGATCGTCTTGAAAAGACAAGAGATAACGAAGAATTCCTGATGAGCATGAACTCATAACAGAAATATTGATATTAATCATATAGAGTGAGGAATGCTGATTGTATTCCTCACTCTTTTTTTATAGATAAACTAATTTATGTACAGTTACAGAAAGATATGGAATGTGAGCTCACCAATATTTTTGAGTCTGCTGGCCCAGACAATAATTGGTGTTACCGATACTGCTTTTCTTGGAAGAGTAGGTGAGGTGGAGCTTGGGGCTTCAACTATGGGAAGCTTGTTCTATATCTGTATTTTTACTATCGCCTTTGGTTTCAGTACCGGATCACAGATTATAATAGCAAGAAGAAACGGAGAGCAGCGATTCACAGATGTTGGGCCGGTTATGCTTCAGGGGTGTTTATTCTTGCTGATTATGGCTGTTGCTGTATTCGGTCTTTCAAAAATATTTGCTCCAGGTATAATGCGGTTTCTCATATCTTCGGATAAGATATTTGATTCAACAATGCTCTTCTTGAAATGGCGTATCTATGGATTCTTTTTTGCATTTGTAAATGTGATGTTTCGTGCGTTCTATATCGGAATTACACGAACGAAAGTACTTACTATAAGTGCTTCGGTGATGGCATTAGTTAACGTGGTATTGGCCTATGCTTTAATCTTTGGTCGTCTGGGAATGCCTCGCATGGGGATTGAAGGGGCGGCAATAGCTTCAGTTATAGCAGAAGCTTCGTCTGTCTTGTTTTTTATAGTCTATACATGCCTGACTGTTGACCTGAAAAAATATGGACTGAATCATTTGGGGGCTTTTAATGTAGAATTAATCTTAAGAGTTCTGAGCATTTCAAGTTTCACAATGATGCAGTATTTTCTTTCCATGGCAACATGGTTTGTGTTTTTTGTAGCAGTAGAAAGACTTGGACAAAGAGAATTAGCTGTTGCGAATATTGTAAGAAGCATTTATGTTGTAATGCTTATACCTGTTAATGCATTGTCTACAACAACAAATACGTTGGTGAGTAATACGATAGGGGCTGGAGGCGTTCATGAGGTTATGCATCTTATGAAGAAAATAGCAAAGTTTTCTTTTTTGATTGTATTTGTTATTGTTTTTATGGCTGCTCTTTTTCCGAAATTAATTTTGTCAGTTTATACAAATGAACAGGCTTTAATAAATGAAGCTGTAAACTCAGTATATATAATTTCAATAGCTATGCTGGTGGCCTCAGTATCCAATGTTTATTTCAATGGGATTTCTGGAACAGGAAATACACGATCGGCATTGGCGCTTGAAGCTACTACATTAATTTTTTATACAGGTTATATATTTGTTGTAGCAGTTTATTTTAAGGCTCCGGTGGAAGTCTGTTTCGGAATAGAGATACTTTATTATGCACTGTTACTTATCGGCAGCTTTATTTATCTGAAAAAAGCAAATTGGCAGAGTAAAAAGCTCTGAATTCTGCAATATTTTTGTATTTTTGCGTCCCTAAACAAGTTAATAATAACAATATAAGATATGTTCGATAATTTAAGTGAGAGACTGGAGAGGTCTTTTAAGATTCTAAAAGGTGAAGGCAAAATCACCGAGATCAACGTGGCGGAAACTCTGAAAGATGTGCGTAAAGCCCTCTTAGATGCCGATGTGAACTATAAAGTTGCTAAAACATTTACAGATACAGTCAAGGAAAAAGCTTTAGGACAAAACGTACTTACTGCTGTTAAGCCAAGTCAGTTGATGGTGAAGATTGTTCACGATGAACTAACAGAATTGATGGGTGGTGAAACTGTTGACGTAAATCTTAAAGGTGCACCTGCGGTAATCCTTATGTCAGGTCTTCAAGGTTCTGGTAAGACAACTTTCTCAGGAAAGCTTGCTAAGATGTTGAAGAGCAAACGTAATAAGAATCCTATGCTTGTTGCCTGTGACGTTTATCGTCCGGCTGCTATCGAACAGTTACATGTCTTAGGAGAACAAATCGGAGTTCCTGTATATAGCGAAATAGACAGCAAAGATCCTGTAAAGATTGCTCAGAACGCAATTATCGAAGCGCGTTCAAAAGGATATGATCTGGTTATCGTCGATACAGCCGGTCGTCTGGCTGTTGATGAACAGATGATGAATGAGATTGCAGCGATTAAGGATGCTATCAAACCAGATGAAATCTTGTTTGTGGTTGACTCAATGACTGGTCAGGATGCTGTAAATACTGCCAAAGAATTTAATGATCGTCTTGACTTTAATGGTGTTGTTCTTACTAAGTTAGATGGTGATACCCGTGGTGGTGCTGCGCTTTCTATCCGTTCAGTGGTGAACAAGCCAATTAAGTTTGTTGGTACAGGTGAAAAGATGGAAGCTGTTGATCAGTTCCACCCTGCACGTATGGCCGATCGTATTCTGGGAATGGGTGATATCGTTTCATTGGTTGAACGTGCTCAGGAACAATACGATGAAGAAGAAGCAAAACGCCTTCAGAAAAAAATCTCAAAGAATCAGTTTGACTTTAATGACTTCCTCAGCCAGATAGCTCAGATCAAGAAGATGGGTAATCTGAAAGATCTTGCATCAATGATTCCTGGAGTAGGAAAAGCTATTAAAGATATTGATATTGATGATAATGCATTCAAGAGCATTGAAGCTATTATCTATTCAATGACCCCGGACGAAAGAAATAATCCTGAAATTATCAATGGATCACGCCGTGCCCGTATTGCAAAAGGTAGCGGAACAAACATTCAGGAGGTGAACAGACTTATGAAACAGTTTGATCAGACTCGTAAGATGATGAAGATGGTTACCAGTTCGAAGATGGGTAAAATGATGCCTAAGTTGAGAAAATAAAAATATAGAGCTATGCAGTTAATTGATGGAAAAGCAATCTCGGAACAAGTAAAGCAGGAAATAGCTGCTGAAGTTGCCGAAATAGTTGCAAAAGGAGGTAAACGTCCTCATCTGGCAGCCATTCTTGTTGGGCACGACGGAGGAAGTGAAACTTACGTTGCGGCTAAAGTGAAAGCGTGCGAAGTTTGCGGCTTCAAGTCATCTCTTATTCGTTATGAAGTAGATGTAACAGAAGAAGAGTTACTTAATAAAGTGAAAGAACTAAATGCTGACGATGATGTTGATGGGTTTATCGTTCAGTTGCCATTGCCGAAACATATTTCAGAACAGAAAGTAATTGAAACGATTGATTACCGTAAAGATGTGGATGGATTCCATCCAATTAACGTAGGACGTATGTCTATCGGTCTTCCTTGCTATGTGTCAGCTACTCCTAACGGTATTCTTGAATTACTTAAACGCTATAAGATTGAAACCAGTGGTAAGAAGTGCGTAGTACTTGGTCGTAGCAATATTGTTGGTAAACCAATGGCTTCACTGATGATGCAGAAAGCATATCCTGGTGATGCTACAGTTACTGTATGCCACAGCCGTTCTAAAGATCTGGTAAAAGAATGTCAGGAAGCTGATATTATTATCGCTGCGCTTGGTCAGCCAAACTTCCTTAAAGGAGAGATGGTAAAAGAAGGAGCTGTAGTAATTGATGTAGGTACTACACGTGTTCCTTCAGACAAAACAAAATCCGGCTTTAAATTAACAGGTGATGTACTTTTTGAAGAAGTAGCTCCAAAATGTTCATTCATAACTCCGGTTCCAGGTGGAGTAGGACCTATGACTATTGTTTCTCTAATGAGAAATACTTTATTGGCAGGAAAAAAAGAAATCTATAAATAGTTCTTTTTAAAAGATAATTTTCATCCTTTTGGTGATGGTTGTTTCTTCTCTTGTAGTTTTACATAAGAGAAAGTAACTACTGCCAAAAGGATTTCTTTTTATCAGCAGTTTATTTTTATACTGCGTCAGAATCAGATTACTTAACTGAAAATAATGATAGAGATTATAAAATAATTCCAGTTTATACTCCTCATATAAAATCTTCTTTAGAGACTTATAACTCTCTGAAAATCTTTATAAAAGATGCTGAAACCCTTATCTGGCAGCATACAGAGAAAATAAACGAATACGATTTTTTATAAAATTATTGTGCTAAAAGTTTGGAGGTTTAAATATTATGCCTATCTTTGCACCGCATTAGGAAATAAACAACACGGTGGATGTAGCTCAGCTGGTTAGAGCGTCGGATTGTGGTTCCGAAGGTCGTGGGTTCGAAACCCATCCTCCACCCTAGAAAAAAGGTCTTGAGTAGTTTCTCAAGACCTTTTTTTATTTGTTTCAAATGACTTTTTCGTATAGTTTAAACCAATCCAGCCCATAGTTGCCCAATCCCAAATCTACAGTATCAATATATTCAAAATTGTATTTCTCATACAAAGAAATAGCCGGAAGGTTATTCTCGTAAACATCCAAACGAATAGATTTTATACCTGATTGTTTTGCCAGCTTAAACGAATAATTCATCAAATTACTGCCAACACCTTTTTTAAGAAATAAGGGATGTACAACGAAAGTACGAATTACAAAGATATAATTATAGTCTAAATCAATCTTCCATCTTACATTATTATAAGCATCCTCTGGATGGCTATCTAGGATAATAGAGCCAATAATCTTTCCATCATACCTGGCGACGTAGAGATTATTATTTTGTATTCCAGCCAGCGCACATTCGCGAATCGGATAAATGCCTTTTATCCATCCTGGATAATTGGTGGTAGCTGCCAAATAATCATTCAGATCATTATATAGCTTTTCTAATTCATCTATATCGGCAAATGTGCCTGATTCTATTATAAATTCCATTATTTCTACAGTATTATGGAGCAAAGGTATGATTTTTATTATAATGAAAGATCTTTACTTTGAAAATTGTGAGAATCAAATTCTCTTTTCAGCTTTCAAAGTAATCCAAACACAAAAGAGATAATTAGTTGCATTGGAAGAAAATCCATTGAGCAATGCATGGCTGATTATTCCTGAATGGCTGAAAATCTTCCGTCGGACATTGAACAAACTCAGACCTGAGTTCAAATGAAATCTGACCGGAGTTTTTGTAAAATATCCATCACTCCCTCACTTTTCAATAGCAATACTTTGATTATCTGAGCTATAAGCTAGTGATGGTAGTAGTTTTATCCCTCACTTTACCCTCGCTTTTGGGGGCTACCCTCACTTTTTTGAGTTGTTTTTTGCTATTTTTATGCTTTTATCTGCTTTGCAAAGAAATAGCAAACTGTGAATCGGGCATGCCATTCAGATTGGTTTTTCGTTTAGATATTGACCAAAAAGGTTCCGAAAAAGTGAGGGTAGGCACTTATTGTGAGTGTAAAGTGAGGGTTTAAAAAGCTACCATAACTAAATATCTAATTGAATTACAATGTATTGAAACGATTTAGTTAAGGAGTGATGGATGGTTATATAAAGTATTCTTTGAGCCTTTGTTTTTCAGGAGGTAATGCATTTATCATGTGTATTTCTATTTACTCATAAAAAAAGAGACTATCTTGATTTGTATCAATCAAAAATAGTCTCTAAATTTATAAAATGAAGTTTGCTTATAAAGCCCTTACCAACCTTTTACAGCTCCTCCTTTAAATACCTGCTCTGCTGTTTTTGCCACTTCGTCAGATTGGAATGCCTGAACAAATTTCTTCACCTTCTCTTCATTTTTGTTATCTTCTCTTGATACGATCAGATTCACGTATGGGGAATTTTTATCTTCAGCGAAAAGTCCATCTTTTAGTAACAATCCGGCTTGTGTGGCAAATGTATTGTTGATGACTGCAATTGCTACTTTTTCATCGTCTAATACTCGTGGTAACTGGGGGGCTTCCAATTCCATTATTTTCAGATTCTTTGGATTTGCAGTAATGTCTGTAACCTTTGGGATGGCTCCCGATTGTGCGCTAAGCTTTATCAGACCGACTTTTTGCAGTAACAACAAAGCTCTTCCGCCATTTGTGATATCATTTGGAATCACAATTGTGCTTCCATCCTTTAGTTCGGCTACGGATTTAATTTTCTTTGAATAACCAGCTAGTGGATAAACAAAGGTGTGGCCTACAACAGCGAATTTATATCCGCGCTGCTTTATCTGATCATCAAGGAACAGTTTGTGCTGATATGCATTCACATCAATATCGCCTTGGTGTAAAGCTGTATTAGGCATGATAAAGTCATTAAACTGTATAAGTTCCACATCAAGGCCATATTTCTCTTTAGCCACCTTTTGTGCAGTTTGTGCAACAACATATTCGGGGCCCGATTCCACGCCTACTGTAATATGGTTTGGATCATTCTTTTTCTTTCCTCCACATGAAGCTAGGAGCAGAGCAATTACGCAGAATGATATAAGTGATAAATATTTTCTTCTCATGATTCTGAATTTTATCTGTGATTAATCTTTTTTGAAATGAAATCGCCTGCAAACTGAATGATAAATACTAATGCAACCAATAAAACTAGTACAATGTTCATAACCATTAGGTCATACCCCACATATCCGTACTGATAACCTATTTGCCCAAGTCCACCGGCACCAACGGCTCCGCCCATTGCTGAGTAGCCTACGAGTGTGATTAGAGTGATTGTTGCACTGTTTACCAGTGATGGCATAGCTTCGGGCAGCAAAACTTTGCTTATAATCTGAAAAGGAGTGGCTCCCATGGCGCGTGAAGCTTCGATCAGTCCGTTGGGTATTTCCAGCAAACTGTTTTCCACCATGCGGGCAATGAACGGTGCAGCACCAATGCTTAGTGGTACTAATGCCGCTGCTACTCCGATAGATGTTCCCACGATAACGCGCGTAAAGGGAATCATCCATACGATAAGAATAATGAATGGGATAGCTCTGAATATATTTACGAAAACAGATAATATGCTATTTACTGTTTTATTCTCTTTTATCTGTCCTTTTCTTGTTATGAATAATAAAACTCCGAGTGGAAGTCCGAGCACAAAACCGAAAAATCCGGAGACGAATGTCATGAGGATTGTCTCCCAAGTACCTTTTATTAAAAGTTCAACCATTGAATCATACATATCCTAAAACCTCCACTTTAATATTCTTCTCTTTGAAAAACTCTACAGCTTTCAACTCGTTGTCTAAATCTCCTATAAGCTCAATGAGCATTACTCCAAATTTTACCCCTCCGGCGTAATCCATCTGTGCGCAAACGATGTTACTGTTTGTATGATACAGCCGGGCTACTTCAGACAATGCCGCATTGGCCATTGACTCTCCCGAAATCTCTAGTGTGATAAGCAGATTCTTACCTTCTTCAGCTTCGGAATTCAGTTTTTCCAGATAGTTGAGCGGAATCTGCATCCTGACGGACGATGCCACTAACTGCTTTGTCAGCTCATTCTTTGGATGAGAAAATATATCGGCTATGCTTCCTTGTTCAATTAACCTTCCGTTGTGTAGCACAGCAACTTCGTCACAAATATCTTTCACCACTTCCATTTCATGAGTAATGAGCAAGATTGTGATGTTCAGTTGCCTGTTTATCTCCTTTAACAACGAAAGGATGGAATGAGTTGTAGAAGGATCGAGTGCACTTGTAGCTTCATCGCAAAGCAGAACTTTAGGATTGCTGGCCAGTGTGCGTGCAATGGCAACCCGTTGCTTTTGTCCGCCTGATAATTTAGCCGGATAATCCTGGGCTTTGTTTTCCAGTCCCACAAGTTTAAGCAATTCGTTGACTCTTCCCCTGATTTCTGATTTCGGAGTTTTGGTAAGCTCGAGCGGAAAAGCAATATTGTCGAATACTGTACGAGAGGAGAGTAGGTTGAAGTGTTGAAAGATCATACCGATATTGCGTCTGGCTTTCGCAAGCTCTGATGGTGTGAGATTCATTAAATCCTGACCGTCGACAAAAACTTCACCTATTGTTGGTCTTTCCAGCAGATTCACACACCTTATCAACGTACTCTTTCCTGCACCCGATTCACCAATAACACCCATAATCTTGCCTTCGGGGACTTTTATTGAGATGTCACTCAGTGCAGTTGTGATTCTGTCTTTCTGTTGGAAAACCTTTGTAATATGCTTTAATTCAATCATTTGGTTTATTCCATTTATAACTTTATTTAAACAGCTGCAAAGTTACAGTTTATTTCTCATTGCTGAAATACCACAAATGAGTTATATTTTTATGGAACTATCAACACTAGGACCAATATAGAGA
>Ga0183100_1001750_pt1 | contig 10173 bp, 2 predicted proteins | sample Biomet2_FD_127789 | JGI IMG/M metagenome (GOLD analysis project Ga0183100, IMG submission 127789) | Microbial communities from bioreactor (seeded with anoxic lake sediment) at LBNL, California, USA - Biofuel metagenome 2 | ecosystem: Engineered > Bioreactor > Anaerobic > Unclassified ...
CAGCTGACCCTTGTGGAAATACTTGCAAACAAAGTCAGCTGTGTTTCGCCACGCTACGATATCAATAAAGTCTGCCTGCCGATCAGCACCAGGTTTCACATAAGAACGGTCGACCGCAATGGTAAAGGTGGTAACGGATATGTCATTTGGCGTGTGTCGTAGTTCGGGGTCGGCAACAAGCCTGCCCATTAAGACTGCAACATTCAACATAAGTTTTTCTCCCTTCAGCTTTTATTTAATAAGAGCAGCCGGAATACCCCGGCTGCCCATTATTCCGCTTATTTACATTTCTAAGTTCATTTCATTTTCTTCGTCCATCTCATTAATCTCGTGAACAGGTTCAACATCTGCCGATATAATCTGTTCCTTGGTTTCTCCTATTTCGGCCGACAGTGCAATGTTCAGCTTATTGAGCTGCAGCGTTTTTTCTTCCAGCTCCTGTTCATATTCCCATGGTATTTTCAGTTGGACTTCTAAATCAGATATTTTTTGTTTTGCGTCTTCGACTTCTTGCCGGCAGAATAAGCGCTTAGAATCAAAATCTTTTAGAGTGTTGTCCAACCTCATTGTGCAGCCTACCGGATCATCACCTATAGCGCATGAGTGACGAGCGGTGCCGCAAAGGAAAATGGTATGTATCTTTGAAAAAGAACTGTAGGTTAATTCCAAACGGAAACCGCGGTAATGGCCGATAGGAATGTATTCTCCGTCTTTCCGGTAGGCGTTGGACTTTTGCAGAATCACCTGACCGGCAATTTCCCTTTTTTGATAAGTCATGCCAAACAGCTCAATTTCAAATTCCTTCTTTGTATTGGCGCAACGCGTGGCTATGTCGTCGATCAGATTATCAATTGCCTGCTCATTACGAGCAATCTGCTGCGGCTGAAACTTTAATAAATCATCCTCCATCATGTACTTCTCAGAGTTAAACTGGATCTTCAGCGCGTTCAGCTCTGCGACACGAACACGAAGTTCTTCGCGTTCTTTTATCCGTGGGTCATTTGTAGAAAGCATTTTTACTGTTGCGTAATCCAGTACGGTTTCATCAATATCCTGTGCATGGCGTTCCACGCAGCGACCGGAGGAAATCTGGCTGATAAAGCGCTGCTTTTGTTCAAGAATTTGCCATGAATAGGCATCAAATGTGCCCTCTGTGACCAGTCGATATTCCGTGACTTCATTATTCTCGTTCCCTTGACGAAACGCCCTGCCATTTTGCTGTTCCAAATCACCAGGGCGCCACGGGCAATCCATATGAATGACAGCTACAATTTTTCGCTGCGCATTTGTGCCAGCTCCCATTTTTGCAGTCGAACCAATTAAAACACGTACTTTTCCGGAACGCATATCAGCAAAAAGCTGCTCTTTTTGTTTTTCTGTTTTTGCATCATGAATAAATTTAATTTGTTCTTCCGGTATACCACGTTTTATCAGTTTCCCCTTGATGTCATCGTAGACATTAAAAGATCCGTCATATTTAGGCGTTGATTGATCGCAGAATACCATTTGAGTTCCAAGTTTCGGAGTACTGTCTTGCCACTCTTTTAAAATAATCTCAACAGTCTTGTTTACTTTGCTGCCCTCAAAATCCGCATAAGTCGAATCGAGGATGCGCATGTCCAGAGCGCCGCACCGGCCCCGGTGTGTTTCTTTCAGCGCGTTGTCTTCCCACGGATCGACTTCACCGTTGTGGATGCGACGGAAGCATTCGATAATATCCTGTACTAAATTTTCCTGATCGGGGCTTGGCTTTGCAACGATGATCTGCGGTTTACCATATTTCATCTTTGGAATTGGTAGATTCAGTTGATCGGCAGTCCGAATATCAGCTACAAGGGAATAGAGGTTCATAAGTTCAGGCAAATTCACAAACTCAGCAAACCTGGTCTTGTATCGGTACTGTGTTCCGTCCGGAGTCAGTTCCAGAGAAGAAACCTTTTTACCGAACATAGCGGCCCAGGCATCGAAATGCTGGAATCCCATCTCGGCCAGCTTATCTTCCTCCAGGTACTTCATCATGACATACAATTCCGCCATGCTGTTTGTTACCGGAGTGCCGGTCGCGAAGACGATACCGCGCTGACCGTGATTCAGCTCATTGAGGTAGGAGCATTTCATCAACAAGTCCGTGGATTTCAAGGCATGGCTGGAGGAAATACCGGCTACATTTGACATTTTTGTCGGGATGAAAAGATTTTTGTAATAATGCGCCTCATCTACGAAAATCTGATCAATGCCCAGCTCCTCAAATGTGAGCAAATTATCCTTTTTTGATTGATTTGACAAGCGTTCCAACTGATCTTCCAGAGACTTTTTGGTACGCTCCATCTGTTTGATAGTCCAGTCTTCACCGTTTTCAGTTTGTGCCAACTCCATCGCTTCTGTAACGTCATGTATCTGCTTTTTTATAATTCGCTCACGGCGCTCCGGGCTAACCGGTATCTTTTCAAAGCTGGTATTCGCTATTACGACAGCATCATAATCGCCGGTGGCAATGCGGCTGATCAGGCGCTGCCTTTTTGACCTTTCAAAGTCCTGCTTTGTTGCAAGCAGCACATTTGCGCCAGGGTAGAGCTTTAATATATCGTCGCCCCACTGATCAATGATGTGCCCCGGAACAATAAACATACTTTTATTACACAGGCCAAGGCGCTTCGTTTCCATTGCGGCCGCAATCATTTCATAAGTTTTTCCTGCACCTACGCAGTGTGCCAGCAGCGTGTTTCCGCTGCTCAGAATCCGCGCCACCGCATTGCTTTGATGGGTTTGCATTTTAATGCCAGGGTTCATTCCAGGAAATGTGAGATGACTTCCATCATACTGGCGCAGCCGAATGTTGTTGTAGACGCCATTGTACTTTCGAACTAACCGCGCCCTGCGTTCCGGATCACTGAAAATCCAGTTTTCAAACTTGTGTTCAATGACCTTTTGCTTTTCCCTCGCCGCAGCGGTTTCAATCGGGTTAATCTCATAGGTATCATCCGGTTTGCGGTCGCGTATGGTGGGTGTTTTTTGATTTAGGGACAGCTCCAGCAGCGCATAGGCATCAATGCGATGTGTACCAAACGTCTTGGAAGCCGTCACATCGGATAACATCAGTCCATGGGAGATGCCGGCGATTTTCCAGAGAGCTTCGGAAGGAACATAAATGACTTTTAGCTTTTTCGCATAGGTGGGAGGGTTCAGTGTGTCAGAAATGAACTGCTCAATATCCTCTGTTTCCATGAGAGGAGAGCCTAACCGGATGTCTATCTGTGATGCGTCTAAATCCTTTGGCTGAACTTTACTGAGTGCTTCAACGTTTACCAGGTATTGCTTATCATTTCCAGCAGCGTTCTGAGCAATTGAGAGCTTATCGCGCACGTTGCCGGCAAGGTACTCTTCTGCAGTAAGATAAGTACCATCAATCGGGTCTTTAAAAATGATGCCGGTCAGATCTTTTATGATCTGCTCTTCTGATTTATCTGTCAGCATGGACATAATCGATATGTCCACACAGCCCTTTTGGTTTAAACAGACCGGGAGGGCTTCGATCGCGGTATCAACATGGGTAATAACTTGTGGTGGGCGAATTGTCCGTTTTGTAAAGATGGCTGCTTTCGTAATATTTTTATCATCATCAATGTTCTCAAGACTACAGAGCAGTGGATAATCGGCGTCCGAGGAAAACGCAAGGCGGTTTCCTGTTCCGATCATCGGGCCATATTTGCGTACATAGGTATCATACACACGGTTTAATGTTGCCTGTGATTCATTGATAGCCTGGTCAGGGAAGTCATTACTCTGTACTCGAATTACTTCGCGCAATGCATCACGGATTTCAATCAAGCCGCGAATACGGTGTTCACGGGTACCGCTGAATTCTTTCAGAACCATTTGACTGTTTTCACGGTAATAGATATTACCATCCTCGCCGATCGCGTAACTGAAATTCTTCACGTTCGGATCTGCGGGAATAGATGTGGCTGTACCACTATCCTCGAAGTCCAATTCCGGAACCGAGAATTCCGCCTGCAGATAAGAAACGGCTTCGGCGAGTTCCTCACGCCAGTCATTTCCCTCATGTGGCAGGAGCGTGGTGTCTCGTGCGCTGCCATACATGCGGTCATCAAATGCCATTGTGCCCAGCATCATCTCCGGGTGGTCAGCAAAGTATGTATTCACCGGCACACCATTTTCGGTATAAGTGAGGTTAATCCAGTTTGGCTCGATATCCACCATGCGCTCGCGCTTTTTCAGAAAAATAATATCAGACGTCACTTCGGTATTGGCTTCGGTTTTCATTGCGGTGTTCGGCAATCTTATTGCCCCGATCAGCTCCGCGCGCTGGGCAATATATTTACGAACGGAGTTATTTACCTTATCCAGTGTTCCCTTGGATGTGATGAAAACAATCATTCCACCGGGGCGGGTTTTATCAATAGCTCTTGCAAAGAAATAGTCATGAATGAGGAAGTTCTGTTTATCGTACCGTTTATCCGGAATCTTATAGTCACCGAACGGCACGTTGCCAAATGAGACATCAAAGAAGTTGTCCGGAAAAGCCGCCTTTTCGAAGCCCCGGATCTGAATGTTATCCTTTTGGTTAAGCTGCTGTGCAATTCGACCGGTTATATCATCCAGTTCGACACCGAATAACCGGCTGTCTTTTTCGATCTCAGGTGGTAAGTACCCAAAAAAACGGCCTGTTCCGCAGGCTGGGTCAAGTACATTTCCTCCAGTAAAACCGAAGCTTTGCAGAGCTGTATGAATTGCACTGATTGCGGCCGGAGGAGTGTAAAATGCTGTTAGTGTGGATGCCCGGGCAGCTTCATATTCCTCTGCGCTTAACAGCCCTTTCAGGTCTTGGTATTCTTTCTGCCAACTGGCGTTATTTTGGTCGAATGCCTGAGAAATGCCGCCCCAGCCAATATACTTGGAAAGAATGCTTTGTTCCTCAAGGGTCGCCGGGCGGTCATCGGATTCTACCTGTTTCAACAGTCGGATTGCTTCAATATTGAGTTTATAGTGTGTTTTCTGACCGCCGGTTACTTCGGATAAATCTGGATACCTATAATTCACCAGATCATCCTTAAACAATTCTTTTCGTGATTCACGGTAAATGGATTCTGCTTGCTGCAACATTTTGTCAATATGCTTTTGGTGTTCCGGATCTTGCAGTTGGCGCTTAATTTCCGCAGTATCGATGTCGTCAAGGAAGTCTCCAGTTTCCTCCACCGGCGTTTCCTTTTGCGGTAAAGCGGGTGATTGTGGCTCTGGTGTAATTGTTTGCACCACGGACGGCTGCTCTGCGACCGATATTCCGTCCAATAGGGAAAGCTGCTCCGGTCGTGAAGCTGGCTCTTTTGAAAGGAACCGTCCTTCTACGACTAAATCCCTGATTTCTTTCTGTAGGATAGTCCACGAAACCGACCGGGAATATTCACCTTGCGGCAGTTTTGCGTCAATTCGCAAGCCCTTGCCGCTGAAGTCAAAAAATCCGGAAATCCCGTTTATATAGGTAATGGTTCCGCCCCAGAAACCATAGTCTTGCCTTAAAAATGCAATGGCATCTTTTACGGACGGGTTTGTTTTATAAAAATCTGAAATGGTCTCTCTGCTTTTGTCGCCACGGCGTACCAAAGCAGAGAAAAGATAGACATCGCGGAATTCATTTTCATTGATAAAGGCATGATAGGCCGATTTACCGTTTAGAGTATCTGAATCTTTATCGGCATTAGAAAAGGCAGCTCCTTCCGAAGCTGCCTTTGAGTCTATTTCTGGTAGATTACTTCGTTCAAAGTTATCTCCTGTGCCTGATGGTACAGCTGATTGTTGTACTGAATCATCACCATTGTATCGTCGGTTTTCGGCGGCGGGTTCTGTTGACGCAGCTGGCTGAGAATCTTCTCTTCGAACTGGTTCGCCTCGTCCTCCTTCTTGTGGCAGACTGCCATTAGTTCCATGTTGAATAGCAGTATCGCGTATCTGCCCGGCTGGGTTTCCTCCAGATAATTCTTGAAAATCGTTCCGTACTTGGTCAGGGGTTTGTCGTATTTCGGTTGGGTGATTGCCAGCTGGGGATAGAGAAGGCCGTTCCGCTCTTTGTATTTGATTGACATGCTGAGATCTCCTTTGCTTTATATCTTGTTCATACTGAACCTGTTTAATAGAGCTTTCTATTTGCCGGAGCAACTGATCGGAGTGTTTTACACACGCAGTACCCAGCATTATAACATGGGCAGAATTCGAAAGAAGGGGTAAATCATCGAAGATCAACGATTCTGGCACCTTGCTTTCTGGAGCAACCCTGCTGTATACCATTTGAGTAATGCTATCTGATAGAAATTCCTGAATAATTGCATCTATCTCAGAATAGTCAACATTCTCAAGCTCTGTTCCTTCTATCATGCTAAAAATCTCTGTTGCGTATTGATCGTAGCACTCCTGCACAACCACCTCAATGACAGTCTGTATGCGCTGGTCAAAGGTCACTCCAGCCGTTGAAATTCCATACCGGTCTTCAAGGTCTACTAAGACAGTTTCTTGATATTCCGGCATGAGCTGCCAGTGCACAGGGAACGTTTTAGCCTCCCCGTGCGTATCGCTGACATCAAATACAAAGGATAATTGAACACGACTGTTAGAGTGCTGGAGAATAGAGATTCCTTTCGCCCCAGCGTTAACGCGCCGACCGACACGATTCCACGTTTCCAACGGGGCCAGTGCCGTTGCATCCGGGCGTCGTGCGTAGATCAGCATGGCCGACGTAAAGTCGTATTTGTAAATTTGAGATGCAAAGCGCAGAAACGCTTTCCATTCAACCACAGAGGACGTCACTTTCTGCACTGTTTGGTTTAATAGATTTTTACATTCACTTAGTAAATCCAATTGGGATCCTCCATTCGCTTTTTAATTGGGAATCAGCCGAAGTTGTCTGGCTAATTAAAATTTCTTTAAATATTACTCCCTCTTATTTTTAGTTCTGCCAAAGCGGACAGCCGCCATAATTCTTAACGCGCAATTATGACGATGAAATAAAACTTCTCTAACTTTAGGCTATTTTGTCAACGGTATAACTATGTGATGTATGATTTACTTCCTCGTCCCACATCTCAACGTGTTGATGGGAATATCCATTTGCATCCACATAGTCGGTTACAACACGATTATGATGTTCTGTAGTCGTATAGGAAGAAACATGGTCAGTAATTTGATAAGTGGCTTGTAACGGATTGCTTTCTCCAATAGCATTAACAGCGATTACTTTAATTGTATGTGTTTGTGTACTCGATGCCGTTATTGTTATTGATTTAGTTTGGAGTAGTGTCGAATTTACTTTTACACCATTTTTATAAACGTTATACCCTAATATAGGAGAATTCCCATCACTAATTGGAGAGCTAAAAGAATATGTAACCGAACTACCACTCATTGCCGCAATTAGATTTTGTGGTGCTTCGGGAACAGTTTGGTCTGTAACTGTGATACTACAGGCGGTTGATAGTTCGCCCGCTTTTGCCGAAATAACCGCATTTCCAATTGCAATCGGTGTTACCTTCCCTGATGTATCTACAGTGACAACAGTATTATCAGAGCTGCTCCAAGTAATTGTTTTATCCGTGGCATCATCCGGTGTAATGGTTGCTATCAAAACTTCACTGTCTCCTATGAGAAGAGTAGATGCCGATTTATTAAGAGTAATATTTGTGACAGGAACAATTACAGTTATGTCGCATGATGCTGTATAGTTTCCATCATGTGTCGTTACTGAAATGACAGCACTGCCGGCAGAGACAGCTGTTATGCTGCCGTGTTGATCAGTTGAAACAACATCAGGATTGGAAGACGACCATGTAACCGCCTGATCTGTCGCATCAATTGGCGATATGGCCGCGACAAGCTGATCACTGTTGCCCTTATTCATCGTCAACTCTGTTCTGTCAAAAGTAATACCGGTAACCGGAATAACCACGCTGACCGTGCATTCAGCTGTGAATCCGCCATCATGAGATTTTGCAGTGATGACAGCAACTCCCACACTTAGAGCCGTGATTTTACCGTCGCTGTCAACCGTTGCAATGGATTCGTCCGAGGATGTCCATTCCACTGCTTTATCGGTTGCATCTTCTGGCGTAATGGTTGCGGTCAGACCGCCGTGTGTTCCTTTTGGCAAAGTGAATGCAGATTTATTTAAACTGATTCCTGTTGCAGGAACAATGACCGTCACGACGCATTCGTCTACATGAGAACCTACTTGTGCGGTAATGACCGCCGTGCCTCCCTCAATTGCTGTAATCCTGCCGGTGGAATCAACGTCAGCAACCGTAGGCTTGGATGAAATCCATTCGACGGTCTTATTCTCCGTCGTGTCCGGAGGGTCAACAGTGGCCGTCAGTATTTCTTCTGTTCCTTTGATTAGGATTAATTCTGTCTTATCGAGAGTGAGGGTGGAAATAGATATTCCGACTGTCACTTCACAAATTGCTGAAAGCTTTCCATCGCCGGTGGTGGCGGTAATGGTGGCTGTTCCGACATTCTCCGCGGTGATTTTGCCGTTACCGTCTACCAATACAACATCGTTGTTACTGGTTGCCCATATAACAGTTTTGTCGGTGGCGTCTTCCGGCCCCACGGTGGCGGTCAGCGTTTTGCTTGCGCCTTTATCAATACTAAAATCCTCGGAATTGATTTCGATTGTGGATGCAGGGACTAAAACGGTCACTATGCATGCCGCCGTTTTCCCATTTGAGGTTGTGGCCGTAATTGTTGCCGTACCGCCGCCAACGGCTGTAATATGTCCGATGTTGTCCACGGTGGCTATATTAGCATTGTCTGTTGACCATGTGATACTCTTGTCTCCCGATGCATTGGAAGGGGTTATTGTTGGTGTTAATACTGCCGATATGTCGCCTTTGTTCAAGGTCATCTGAGTTTTGTCCAGATTCACACCGCTGATTCGAGGAGCAGTATGATGGTCGGAAGGCGACGAATCAGGAGCACTGGACACAGGCTCACTCGAAACGGTTGATTCCGGAGAGCTTGAAACAGAGGATACCGGTTTCGATGCTGTGCTGCTTGGCTTTGATGACGCTGAATTTGACGACGTTGACGTCGGATTCTGCGATGTGGTGACTGATATATATTGCGGTGCTATGGAGGTATTGCCCTGAGGTGATAGCTGATTCTCATCAATTTTTGCATCCGGGTCAATGGAGGATGCAGAATTGGATGAAACAGCCGTTGAATCCGTTGGGGTAATCTCTTGTGGATTGATTGAAGTTGAACTTTCACTTTCTAACTGCATTTCTCCTTGTTTAAGCGCCTTAGCTCCCGAACCGGAAGAAAATATACCGGATGAGAAAATGCTCAGAATCGGTGTGCCGGTGACAAGCGCATATCCGGTTATTCCTGATGCGCCAACACCAAATATAATCAGAAATAGCAGTAGAAATTTTTGTAGCTTTGAATGTTTATGTTTCAAAACAAACCCTCCTTTAAACAAAAAAGCGGACGTGCGTCCGCTTTTTAAAACTTTGCGGTATAACCCGCTTTTACTTCAATTGGAATTTCCATCGGCGGCAGACCCTGCCAGCCAAATGATAACGGCACAGTAACGGTGTAGGTTGCCGTGCCAGTGAATTTTGTTTTCTCACCCGGATTGTCGGGAGCAAACGGTGTGTTGGTCATCTGCACCGATAGGTTTGATATACTGTACTCGATTTTACTTCCCGTCATTTTCGTGTGGCTGCTGCTGTTACCGTGGGTGCCGAGCTGTTTGTCAAGAAGCGTATATAAATCGCCGGTATCGATATCCTCTGTCCAATTGCCCTGGTCTAATTTGTAGCCGCCGCTATAACCCTCGCGAAGTCCGTTATACATGCGGTCATAGTTAGCCGTGCATACTTGCGTGATTGTAGCCTGAACCGCGTCGCGCGTTCCCTGCGCGATGACTTGCAGCCGGATATACTCAAACCCGGCGGTGCCTATAATAAGCAGAATCATAACAATGACCACGGCCCAAAACATAAAACTGCCCTTTTTATCTTTCAGAATCTTTTTCATTTCCAATAGACTTCCGACCTTCCTGACGCATTCCCTATCAATGTGATGGGGAATGAGCCGAACCGGGCGAACCCAATGTTTCGTACCACACTGCAGGTGACGGTTATTTCTCCATCTAATTGGATTTTT
>Ga0183100_1001751_pt1 | contig 10159 bp, 9 predicted proteins | sample Biomet2_FD_127789 | JGI IMG/M metagenome (GOLD analysis project Ga0183100, IMG submission 127789) | Microbial communities from bioreactor (seeded with anoxic lake sediment) at LBNL, California, USA - Biofuel metagenome 2 | ecosystem: Engineered > Bioreactor > Anaerobic > Unclassified ...
AGCGAAGAGCGGCCGCTGCCAGGGAATTGACGAAGAAATTCGAGGAATTTGTCCGCGGTACTCTGGCAGAGCTATTGCAACACTTTACGGAAAATCCGCCGCGCGGAGAATTTGTTATCGTCCTGGAAGGCGCCGGCGAAGGAGCTCAGGCGCAGCTGCCGGAAACCGAGCAGCTGCCGCTGAATCCGGTTGAGCTGACAGCGCATTTCATGGCGGCAGGAACCGAAAAGAAAGCAGCAATCAAACAGGCTGCCATGCAGCTGGGAATGAGCCGCCGGGATGTATATCAGGCTCTGCTCAAAGCGGAAAATAAATAAAGCAAAGCCCTGAGAACCTCTTCACGAGGATAAAGATTCTCAGGGCTTCGCTTTTTTGTTTATTTACTAAAAGCAGACAGGGGATTACTCTTTTTCGCTTTGAAGCTCAAGCATGCAGGTGCTGCAGATATTCCGTCCCTTGAATTTCGTCACGTTATCTGCGTTGCCGCAGATAATGCAGGCACAGGAAGGTTCGTATTTGCGCAGAATGATGCGGTCCTGGTCAACGTAGATTTCCAGAGCATCTTTTTCTTCGATACCCAGCGTGCGGCGCAATTCAATAGGAATGACGACGCGCCCGAGTTCATCGACCTTACGGACAATACCGGTGGATTTCATGATGTATCAACTCCTAATTATAAATTTTTTTACATTCTGCCTTCAAATATAACATACCTAATAATACCATATATTTCAATTTCTATCAAGAAAATTTTCAGAATATAATAAATTCTTTTTTGCGGGGAAATTAGTACTGGTAACCAAGCTGGGAGATAAAAAAGTTTTGTTCATTTATCATATTTGTTTTATAATAGAAGTTACTATATCAAGGGAGGCTTTTTTTCAGTGAGTAAAAAACCATTTTATATAACAACACCGATTTATTATCCAAGTGCCAAGCTTCATATCGGTCATGCGTACTGTACGACAATAGCAGATTCTCTGGCCCGTTTCAAACGTCTGGCCGGTTATGATGTGCTTTTTCTTACCGGATCGGATGAGCATGGACAGAAAATCCAGCTTAAGGCGGAAGAAGAGGGGATTACGCCGCAGGCCTATGTCGATAAAATTGTTGCAGGATTTCAGGATCTCTGGCGGCGATTAAATATTTCCAATGATGATTTCATCCGTACAACCCAGCCGAGACATCATAAGGTTGTTCAGGAGATTTTCCGCAAAATTTATGAAAAAGGCGATATCTACAAAGGGTCTTATACCGGCCTGTATTGTACCCCTTGCGAGACTTTTTGGCTTGAACGTCAGCTTGTCGATGGGAAATGCCCGGATTGTGGGCGTCCGGTACAGGAAGTTGCCGAAGAGGCATATTTTTTCCGCCTCTCCAAATACGCAGATCGCTTACTGGCTTACATAGAGAGCAATCCAGAGTTTATTCAGCCGGTATCACGCCGCAATGAAATGATTAATTTCATCAAGCAGGGACTGGAAGATCTGTGCATTTCAAGGACCTCTTTTGATTGGGGCATCCCGGTCCCCATTGATGAAAAACATGTCATTTATGTGTGGTTTGATGCCTTGTCGAATTATCTGACCGCAGCCGGGTATCTTGATGATAAAGCGAAATTTGAAAAATTCTGGCCAGCCGATATTCACCTGGTGGGCAAGGAAATTGTTCGTTTCCATTCCATTATCTGGCCGATTATTCTGATGGCCCTCGATTTGCCGCTGCCGAAAAAGGTATACGGGCATGGCTGGCTGATCGTCGAAGGTGATAAGATGTCAAAATCGAAAGGCAATGTCATCGATCCAATTGGGCTGATTGAGGAATTCGGCCCTGACGCAATTCGTTATTTTCTGCTGCGAGAAATCAATCTTGGGCTTGATGGCAATTTTTCTCGTGATGCCTTAATTCAGCGAATAAACTCGGATTTGGCCAATGACCTCGGAAATCTTTTGCATCGTACGCTGAGTATGGTGGGTAAGTACAATAGCGGGATTGTCAAAGCACCGTCAGCTGCGTCGGCGGTGGATCAATCGCTGATGGAAATGGGACAAGAGACGGTCAGACAGTTTGAAGCATCCATGGAAAAAATGGAACTCAGTGCTACCATTAAAAATGTCTGGGCTTTTATCAGCCGGACCAATAAATACATCGATGAAACTTCACCGTGGGTGCTGGCAAAAGATGAAGGACGGGCCGGTGAGCTTGATACAGTTCTTTATAATTTAGTGGAAAGCCTGCGGATTATCAGTGTCTTGATTTCCCCGTTTATGCCGGTTACAGCTGAAAAGGTCTGGCAGCAGCTCGGCATGGTACAGCCATTTACTGCGGTTGCACTTGATGACATAAAGGGCTGGGGTAAAACTCCGGTTGATATGAAAATCGGCACGCCGGAGCAGCTGTTTCCCCGGATTGAGATTGAGATCACTGAGACGGCTGAAAAGCCCGCTTCGGAGGAAAAACCGCTGTCGGTAGAGAAAAAATCTGTCCCCGTGGCCGAAACTGCCGGTGAGATTACTATTGAGGATTTTGCCAAGCTTGACCTTAGGGTGGTCAAGGTACTCGATGCACAATCGGTAAAGAAAACAGAAAAACTGCTGCAGCTTACTGTTGATCTGGGCAGTGAACAGCGCACTATTATATCCGGTATCGCCAAGCATTATGCTCCGGCAGATCTGATTGGCAAGAATGTAGTCATGATCGTGAATTTAAAACCGGCTAAAATCCGCGGCGTCCTTTCCCATGGAATGGTGCTGGCCGCTTCCCTTGACGAGGCGCTGAAGGTCGTTGAGGTTGATATGCCAGTAGGCAGCAAGGTGAAATGATATGTTGATCGATACGCATGCCCATTTGCAGGATGAGCAATTTGATAGTGACCGGGGCGAAGTCATTGCCAGGGCTTTGGCGGCCGGGGTAGAACGAATTATCAATATCGGGGATACGATTGAATCCTCGGCCCGGGGGGTAAAACTGGCAGCGGATTATCCAGAACTTTATGCCGCGGTAGGCATCCATCCCCAGGAAGCCGGACAGATGCAGCCGTCCCATGAGGAACTGCTGGCCAGCTGGGCGAAACTGCCCAAAGTTGTTGCCATTGGAGAAATCGGGCTTGATTACTATTATGAAAAGGCTTCCAGGGAATGCCAGAAGGAAGTTTTTATTCGCCAGCTTGATCTGGCCCGGCAGATTCACCTGCCGGTCTGTATCCATGACCGGGATGCGCATGGGGATCTGATGGCAATTCTCGCCAAAGAGGGTAAGGGCCTCACCGGCGTGATACACTGCTTTTCCGGCAGCTGGGAGATGGCACGTGAGCTCGTCCGCAGCGGCTGGTATATTGGGATTGACGGCCCGCTGACCTTCAAAAATGCGGCCAAACTGCCAGAGGTCGTTTGCCAGGTACCACTCGAGCGGCTGCTGATCGAAACGGACAGTCCTTATCTGGCGCCGGTACCGATGCGTGGCAAGCGAAATGAACCAGCGCATGTGACCCATGTTGCCCGTAAAGCGGCAGAGCTTCGTCAGATGCCTTTTGAGGAATTTGCGGCGGCCACGACAAAAAATGCCCGTAATTTGTTCGGCCTGGCCTGATTTTTCACTGAAAATCCAGCTGTTTTGGCAGCTGAAAAGGCGAACATACAGGTCAGTTTTTGCCCGGCATTTATCAAAAAAAGAAGGTTTAGGGACAGTTGTGCGACTGGATCGGCTTGTAATTAAAGGGTTGTAGCTTTTGATAGACAATAAAAATAGGTAGTAAAATCATAGCAGAGATTTCGTTAATATGGTAAATATTAACGAAATCTCTTTTATTATTATTCGAAATAATGATGTTGACGGCAAGTGAAACTTTCAATTATTAGTTTATAGGCATTTTTTCCTGCAATCATTCGCAATTTCAGCAAAAAGGGATTTATTGCCATCTTATTGTAAAAAAATGTATATAAAAGTAAATAAAAGGTAAAAAAAGTAATAATATTACAATAAAAGGTAAAAAAATACAGTAAAATATTTACATTTAATACTTATATTAGGAGAAAAATAGCCAAAATATGGCTCTGAATTTGACACCAGAAAAAAAAACGTGGTATAATTCAGCTGTTCTTCGAAAGGGGGAATTAAATGAGTTTAAAAGCACTGATTTCAGTGATTTCAAACCAAAAGACGAGAAAAAAATTAACTTTATGCGCAGCTTTATTATTTGTATTAGCAACTGTTACCGGGTTCGTCGGCGGATATAAAACTGTTCAGGTTACAGCTGACGGCCAAATGCGTGAAGTCACGACGATGTCCAGCAGTCCGGAAAATATTCTGGAGCAGGCTGGCATTCAAATGCAAGACAAGGATGAATACCGTTTATCGACTGAAAAAGTTAAAAACCACACCGTAATTACGGTCTATCGTGCAGTTCCTGTTACTGTGGAGTACCAAGGAAAAAAACAGGAAATAATTACCGGCAAGCCAACAGTGGGAGAATTGCTCAGTGAACTGGGCTATGATGGAGATGGATATCGTGCCACTCCAGGGACAACTTCGAAAATCCAGGAAAAACTAAATATAAAAGTCGAAGCAGTTTCGACGAAAATTATTGAACGCGAAGAACAAGAACCATATCAGGTAGTACGCCAATCAGATCCGGCCGTTGAAAAGGGAAATGAAGAAGTGCTTCAGCCGGGTGCTAATGGCGTTAAACGGGTAAAGATTGAGGAACACTACAGCGATGGAATGAAGACGGGTGAGGATCTGATCGAAGAAACCGTAACCGTTCCAGCGCAGCCACAGGTCGTCAGAGTTGGAGCTCGTGACACAGTCGCTACCTCCAGAGGAAACATGCGATTTGAGCGCGCTCTATATATGGAAGCTAGCGCCTATTTGCCTTCCGATGGCGGCGGCAGTGGAATTACAGCAACTGGAATGCGGGCACAACATGGTGTTGTAGCCGTTGATCCGGATGTGATACCACTTGGAACAAGACTGTTTATCCCCGGCTACGGAATTGCGATCGCCGCTGATACAGGCGGAGCAATTCAGGGAGCCAAGATTGATTTGTGCATGGAAAGTTATGGCGATGCGATTTCCTTCGGTCGTCAGACAATTAAGGTATACGTGCTTAACTAATAAAGAAGCCTGCGGCAGAATGGATGAATTTTGCCGCAGGCCTTTTTCTTTTGTTGTTTTTTCGAAGATATTTAGTTAAACTATATTAATATAGAAGAAATGAGAGTTGGAGATAAAGCTATGATAAAAGAAGTTCTAGTTGTGGAAGGAAAGATGGATGTTGTCGCTGTCGGTCGGGCGGTTGATGCTGACTGCATTATCACCGGTGGATTCAGCTTACAAAAGCATACCATTGACAACATTCGTCAAGCATATAAAAAACGCGGAATTATCATCATGACCGATCCTGATTCTGCCGGAGAGCGCATTCGCTCTTATCTAAGCAAGCGTTTTCCGGATGCCAAGCATGCGTTTGTTCCGAAAGAAGATGCAACCGCTAATGATGATATTGGCATTGAACAGGCATCGCCAGAGGCGATTCGCAAGGCCCTGGAAATGGTTCGCACGCTTGACTGGAATCCGCAGACGTTATTTACCGGTGCCGATCTGTTGCAGACCGGGCTCAGCGGCAGTCCTGATGCTGCTGGTAGGCGGGCTGAAATCGGTGCTAAAATAGGCGTTGGCTATGCAAATGCCAAAACATTTTTGCAGCGGCTAAACCATTATGGTGTTACAAGAGAAGAATTTGATAAGGCTCTGCAGGAGCTTGCTGCACAAGAGGCAGCCGAAGGAGAAGAAGCATGATACAACCAACAATCGCCAATCGCGATGTAACAAAACACATATTAAAATCCTTTAATATTCATATGAGCAAGCGGCTTGGACAGAACTTTTTAATTGATGAGAACATTGTCCGAGGGATTGTTGCGGCTGCTGACATAGAACCAGGGGAGAAAGTACTGGAAATTGGTCCTGGGATTGGAACTCTTACGCAGGGACTGGCTGAGGCAGGAGCTGACGTTGTTGCGGTGGAGCTCGATAAAAAACTGCCGGCAGTTTTAGCGCAAACACTGGCTGGGTACGAGAATGTCAAGATTGTGCCGGGAGATATACTGAAGGTTAATATTCCGGAAATTACGGACAATGTTCCGTTTAAGGTTGTAGCAAATCTGCCGTATTATATTACGACACCAATCATAATGGCCCTACTGGAACAGCATTTGCCAATCAGCCGCCTGGTGACAATGGTACAGAAGGAAGTTGCTCTGCGCATGATTGCTGAGCCGGGGAAAAAGGACTATGGTGCATTATCGGTAGCGGTTCAGTATTATACGCGTCCGAAAATAGCCCTTGATGTACCGCCGAAATCTTTTCTGCCGGCGCCAGAGGTTGATTCCGTTGTGATCTGCTGCGAGGTAAGGGATACGCCGCCGGTAGACGTAATGGAGGAGAAGATGTTTTTCCGCGTGGTCAAAGCTGCTTTTGGACAGCGCCGTAAGACGCTCAACAATGCCTTAAAATCAATGGGAATGGAAAAAGAGGCCGTTAAAACAATTCTTGAAACATCAGCAATTGATGGCGTCCGCCGAGGAGAAACCTTGTCTCTTGAAGAATTTGCTAAAATTGCCAATGCAATAACAGTTGCTGCGGGGACAGCTGCTGGCGAATAGGAGTGGGAGCATGAAATGTATTTCCTGGAATGTAAACGGCTTAAGGGCCTGCCTGACCAAGGGCTTTATGGAATCGATGGAAACACTTGCCGCCGATGTAGTCTGTCTGCAGGAAACAAAACTGCAGGCAGGGCAGGTGGACCTCGATTTGCCCGGATATTTTCAGTACTGGAACAGTGCGGAGAAAAAAGGATATTCCGGCACGGCGGTTTTTTCTAAAATCAAGCCGGAACAGGTCACGTATGATATGGGAATTGAAGAGCATGATCATGAGGGCAGAGTTATCACCTTGGAGTTTGCGGATTGCTTTTTGGTAAATGTCTACACTCCGAATGCAAAACGCGAGCTCGAACGACTTGCCTACCGCATGCAGTGGGAGGATGATTTTCGCGTTTACCTGCTGGAGCTGGCAGCTAGAAAGCCGTTGATTCTCTGTGGAGATTTAAATGTTGCTCATCAGGAAATCGATTTAAAAAATCCGAAAACAAATCGCCGTAATGCGGGCTTTACGGATGAAGAACGCGGCAAGATGGGAGAACTGCTGGCGGCCGGATTCACGGATAGCTTCCGTTATCTCTATCCGGATAAAACAGGTGCTTACAGTTGGTGGTCGTATATGCGCAAAGCCAGGGAAACAAATGCTGGCTGGCGCATTGATTACTTTATCGTTTCTGACAGCATAAAGGGGAAAATAAGGGACGCTACCATTCACAACGAGATCTATGGCAGTGATCACTGTCCGGTTGGTCTGGATATAGATTTATAAGGGCTTATAAAAAGATGAGGCACCGCAAATTTGCGGTGCCTCATCTTTTTTTCGATCATATATCCCAGTGCAGCTTATCCGGTGCTGGCGTTGCCCGATCAATTTCTCTTAAAATCCAGGAAGCATTTTCATGTGAGGCGGCAAAGGCTTCTTCCAATGCCGAAGAAGCACTTTCTGGAACGTCCATAAAGGAGAGTGCCATGTGCATAAAATCTTTGGCAATTAATGCTAGACCGCGTTCAGCAGCTATTTGGGCTTTGAAGCGATAGCCATAATACAGATAACTGTTGTGCGGAACCGGCAATGGCTGATATACGGCTATGCGCTCGTCGACTTCAGCTTCTGCTTCCTGGGTCTGCTTCAGCAGGTGCAGGGTATTCCAACGGTCCGCCCATAGCTCGCCGCGCAGGATATATTTATACAAAAAGTCGGTAGACTCGGCGAGTTCAATGGCGAGGTTGATATACGACAGAGATTCCTCCCGTGTTTCATCCTCATCACGCAGACAAAGCCCAAGTGTCTGCAGGGCAAAAACTTTTTCTTCGACATCTTCTATATTTTCCTCGTCGATATCACTCTCAACAACAGATTTGAATAACTCGATACCGGCTTCTTGTTGGGAGAAATCTGGCATGACGAGAAAATGTGCCAGACGAGCCCTGGCATGCCAGTCATCAAAGCCCTTGTCAAATAAATGATGTGGCGGCTTTGCCGGAGAATCGAGGACAAGGTGAACCAGTTTATGAAAATCAGCGGTATTCATGTATATCACTCCTAAACCTATAGAATCTAATTTTAAATTATATCACAGACAGTCGAAAAAGAGCAGGGGGAATTGACAGAAACCATGTATCCCTGAAACCATCAGCTACAGCCTGTTGGTTTATACAGCGGATGTGATGAAAACAAAATATGCATGTATAAAAATTCATATAATGGTGTTTTTATGCATGAGATAAATGGCGGGTGTAAACGTGAAAAAATGAACAAAAACAATGATTTTTACCAAGAGAATGTTAAAAAAATCACGAGGCGACATTGAAATACAAGTTGTATTATTATGCGATTAAGGGTGGTTGGAGACGGGAAAGCATGCTATAATAAATACAAATAAATGATTTCAGCATGGCCAAAGGAGCCGTATCTCTTGTCTGACAGGGGGCGATCCTTTGTAATCATAACCAAATGAGATTGAGGCGATACGATGGCAGAGAAGGACTTTGAATATGATCCTACAGGGTTTACCTTGCGTGAGGCTATTATTGAAGCTAAGCGCTGTCTGCACTGCGTGAAACCGCAGTGCCGCAGGGGTTGCCCGATTGAAAATGAAATACCGGAATTTATCGGTGCGCTGGCAAATGGAAACCTTGGTGCAGCAAGTGCTGTGATCGCCCGGCGCAGCAACCTGCCAGCTGTTTGCGGACGCGTATGTCCGCATGAAAAACAGTGTGAAGGGGCCTGCGTTTTAAACAAGACTGGCCGTGGAATAAAAATCGGCAAATTGGAGCGTTTTGTTGCCGATATGGACGGGGAGTTTGAAATAACGCCGCTGCCAAAAACAAGCGAAGTAAAAGGCAAGGTGGCAATTGTCGGTTCGGGACCGGCGGGGTTAACCGTAGCTGGCGATTTAGCAAAAAAAGGTTATGCAGTGACTGTCTTTGACGGGCAAAAAGAGGCGGGTGGGGTTCTGATGTATGGCATCCCGGAATTTCGTCTGCCGAAAGATGTTGTCCGGCGGGAGATTAAAAAAATTGAAAAGCTTGGGGTCGAATTTAGGTTGAGTTCTATGATCGGGACAGAGGTAACACTAGACGATATTCTCAACCAAGGGTATGATGCCGTGTTTGTCGGTACAGGCAACTCAGTATCCAAAAGCCTGCAAATAGAAGGATCTTTAATTGCCGGTGTTCTGCAGGCTGCATATTTGCTGGAGATGGTGGCTTTAGCTGGGCAGGGGAGTGTTGATGCGGCCGAGGTTCCTGTTCGCGCTGGTGACCAGGTAGTTATCATCGGTGCCGGCAATACGGCGATGGATGCAGCGCGGACGGCAATGCGGGAAAAGGCGTCCTCCGTGACGGTTCTCAATCGCAGCCGGGAAGAAGAAATTGCTGCCTGGCCGGCTGAGGTGGAACTAGCCAAAGAAGAAGGGGTTAAGGTAGTGTCTTTGCTCGCTCCCCAGCGGTTTCTTGGCAATGAACACGTGATTGGCGTCGAATGTATTGAACGTGAAATTACAGGCGATGGCAGTGTCGTGGATACAGATCGGACAATTGTGATTCCGGCGGATAAGGTGATTATTGCCGTCGGGCAAAAGCCGGCACGGCGGATTATTGGATCAACAAAAGGGATTCAGGTCGATGAAAACGGCTTTGTAAAAGTGAAAGAGCGCCCCTATGGTATGACAACCCGGCATGGAATTTTTTCCGGCGGAGATGTTGTCCATGGGCCGGCGACCGTGGTCAGGGCTATGAAAAATGCCAAAAAGGTTTCACTGGGGATTGAGCAGTATGTGGAAGCTAAGAAACTCATGGAGGAGTGCGGGCTGCAGATGCCAAAAGCATAAAAAAAGAATGTTTTCTATAGATAAATAAAATGCCCAGCAGAGGAAAATGAACTGTACCAATAAAAACGGACATTGAAAGAAAATACCTCCTATCGTAAAATGAAACCGATAGGAGGTATTGTTATGTCTAGGAAAAATCAAGGATATAGTAAAGTAGAATTTTTTGAA
>Ga0183100_1001752_pt1 | contig 10149 bp, 12 predicted proteins | sample Biomet2_FD_127789 | JGI IMG/M metagenome (GOLD analysis project Ga0183100, IMG submission 127789) | Microbial communities from bioreactor (seeded with anoxic lake sediment) at LBNL, California, USA - Biofuel metagenome 2 | ecosystem: Engineered > Bioreactor > Anaerobic > Unclassified ...
CGAGTGTTCGCATGAGTTTTCTTGTATTATGATATTTATTAGTATTATACTCGTTATAAGCGCGACTACCTTCAAAAACAAATACTGCTTTTTTCAAGGTAATCTTTTTTAAATCATTCGCGTTTTGAATGGCACTATTGTGCTTATTGAAAACTTCTAAAAAGTCAATCAAAAGTTTATCTCTATCAATTACACTCCAATATGTAAATACTTCCAGAACACACCTTAAAAGACTTTCTTCAGTTTTCGTCAGTTCTTTTGGTTTTTTGAGTTCAAGTAGGTAACAGTCATTTGTTATGGGATTAAAAGATAGCAAATCCACATCGCCATATTGTTCGTCTTTGTTAGAATTTTTCAACGGTGTTTCGTAGTCAATAATAGTTCCAATTCTATTGTAAGTCTTATATGCCATATTAATGGCGATAACTTTTTCGGAAATATTCTTGTTTTTGCTTGCTTGATTTATATGTGATGGTACGTAATAGCTTGATTGTCGGGTGTGAGTAGAAATACTTTCAAACAAACGAATGTTGTCTAAAAGGTGCTTGGCAATTACTTCCGTATATAGTTCACCACTTTTGGTAATATCACTTTTGGTACTACCACTATAATTAATAATCTTATCTGCATAAACTTTTCTTGCATCTAAACTTTGCAATTTTCTCGTCAAATCCTTTTCACCATAAATCATTTTCTTTTTTCCCTTTTTATCTAATTTTTTATTAACGTATGCACAAATTACAAACTGAGTATGCTAAGCATGCAAAATACAGACCGACATTATTTATATTCTAGTATCAGACTGAGTCGACTTTTTAATAGTGGATTTGTCCTTTGCAACACCTAACCATTTGGTAAATTGGGATATTTTTAGTTGCTTTTATATTACGACTTTATTCTATAATAGTCAATATTTTCCTTGCTTTTTCGCAATTGTTTGCTGCACTTTAAAAAGAATATTGACCTTATGCTATATACGATATATATAACTTCAATTGCTTGATATCAACTTGAAAAAATATTGCAAAAAATATATAATCGAATAATTTCAGGGATTTCTGCAAATTTCAAAAAAGAAGGTATTCTCTAAACAAAAAAAAGAAGGCTTATTTGCCCTCTTCATAATTGCTTTATTAATTTATAGAATGTGTTTCTTTTAAGCCCTAGTATTGACATTGCCTTTGTGCCTGTTAGTTCTCTATGCTTATACTTACTATATACTTCATCCCAATTAGCAGGGCGCTTTATCTCTTTCCTGCCCTTGTATGCTCCCTTTTCTTTTGCTATTGCTATGCCTTCACGTTGGCGTTCTAGCATATTCTCTCTTTCAAATTCTGCTATAGCTCCTATCATAGTAAGCATGAGTTTCCCTGTAGCCGTGTTAGTGTCTATATTCTCCTTGTTACTTACTAGGTGAACACCTTTGCTTTGTAGTTGCTCTACTATATCTAATAGATCCTTTGTACTACGAGCCAGCCTGTAAGTCTATGCACATATATTGTATCGCCTTCTCTTGCATAATTAATGAGCTCTTTTAGTTTAGGTCTATTAGTATCCTTGGCACTAACCTTTTCAATAAACCAGTTATCTATATTATACTTTGTTAATCCCTCTACTTGTCTAGCCTCGTTTTGTTCTATTGTAGATACTCTTACATAAGCAATATTCATAAACAACAGCCTCCTCAACTTCATAACTGATTATACAAATTTGTTTAAATGAAGTCAATGATAGTATCAAACAAGTGTTTATTAATTTCATATTATACTTTAAATAAATACAAATGTAGCATATTCATCTGTTTATTTAAGGCATGGTTCAAACGGATAGATGTTATATGTATTTAGAATCAAACTTTTAAACTATGACCACTTAATTTCGCTCTGCCGTTCAACCAGTTTCTTTTAAACCTATAAAAATATCCATCAAGAAAAAGCAGATCGCTTGATAACCGTTTTTTCTACCTTCAGTGCATAAAAATAAGGAGCTGTCACCAATGACAACTCCCTATAAACTGTACTATTCTATATGTATTTTAATCTATTATAACAGGTTCTAATTTAAACTCATCTTTTGTTTTTCGGTTAACTTCAAATCACCACCTCGTTTTCAGGCATAATAAAAGAGCCTATACAGGCTCTCCATATTTTATAATGTTTTAGCTTGCTTACCCCTTCCGCAATCACTGCAACCATTGCAAATCGGCTTGCTTCCACATTTAGCACAGTTCTCACGATAACGGGGAGTATAAAGACTATCCTTATTTATGTTTTTTCTTACTTCATTAATTAAAATGAAGTTCATTGGTATACCTTCATAATTTACCCCGGATTTATACGCCATCTCACTTTGTAAAAGCTTTTTGGGAATATGATATTTTTTACCGTCTTTGATGAAATTTGTACCTGTTTCAATAAAGCAAAAAGTAACACTATGTTTTTCACATTCTGTCTGAAGTGATTTTACCCAGTCAAAATTGCATGGTCTTGCACCGTCATAATTCTCCCCACCGCAGATGACCTGCTCAATTTGACCTGACTTCAAGTATTCTTCAATATGCACTTCTCCGATAAACGGTGCACACATAATGCCTTTATGCTTAAATGGCAAATCGAGAAGTATTGGAATACGCTCATCAGAACGCTTTTGATTTTCACAGGTAACATTGAAAAAGATGTTTTCCCATCCATTTCCCCAGTTTTTTGGTAGACATTCTTTCACTCTCTGCGGGCGTTTTGTCAAAAGAAAAAACTTCACATCACTACGAATACGCATGATTTCCCATGCCTCGTCTCGCCATTTGTCAGCTTCCTCCAAAAAGAAGTCGGAGGACATGCAGACACGGATTAGCTCGCCACATTTTATTTTATAATTACCTTGGCTGTCTTTTTGCAGAGGATAAGTAAAACCAGCTTTAGTCCGATAAATATCTGCACCGTTTTTCTCACGCATTCGATCAAGGAAGTACATATAGCAATGCTGACACCCCTCGCTTACTTTGATGCAACCGTGCCATGGATTCCATATATCGTGCATAAGTTACTCCTCTCTCAAAACCATTATACAATTGAACATATTTTGTAATAAATCATTCGGATTTTTCCCACGATAGCTTTCCGGTCTCCATTGCAATCTCATATCTTGCAATTTTGTAATTAAGCCTATCAAGGGTGATATCAATTTGTTTCCTTTGTTCAAAAAGTGCTTCTCTCTGGTCTGACAGCAACTGTAATCTCGCGGAGATTGTTGAGTCACCTTCTTGACAAAGCTTTACATATTCAATCATTGCTTCAACAGGCAAACCCGCGTTTCTCATGCATTTAGCAAGTTCAACCCAACCGCAATCTTTCTCTTGATAATTCCTAGCACCCCCGGCCGTACGCGTAACGGGCGGAATCATTCCAACGCGTTCATAATAACGGAGCGTATCCGGTGAAATATCATATTTTTTGCTAACCTCTGTGATTGTCATTTGCTCCACCTTTCCATCAGATAACCGTTTCTCAATGGTCCATGCTCACAGGCACAATTTAAAAATCGCTTCGATATCGTTTGCTTCCAAGGGCTTAAAGGCGTGTTGGGTTCCGCCCGTGATCGCTTTCTTTGCCATGATTTCAAAATTCGAATCATCAATGCCAAGTTCCGTAAGTGTGCTCTTGAGCCCCAGCACTTGGAATAAGAATTCCTTCACCAGTTCAATGCTCTTTTTCGCCACTTCCATCTGAGGCAATTTGCTATCCAGCCCGAACACATTAACACCAAACTGATAATATTTTGATACGGTCGTTTCATCAAGGCAATATTCCATCCAGCGAGGCGTCAAGATGGCAAGTCCCAAGCCGTGAGTAATGTCATAAATTGCGGAAATTTCATGCTCCATCGGATGACAGCTCCACGCCTGCTGCTTTCCGCCGTTCACAAAACCATTGATTGCCCAAGAAGACGTCCACATAAGGTTAGCGCGCGCTTCATAGTTATCCGGTTCTTTCATGGCGATGGGCGCATACTTGATGACCGTTTTCATCATGCCTTCCATGAAGCAGTCCAGCATATATAAATCATCATTCATATTGAAATAGACTTCAATAATATGAGAAAGAATATCGGCGCTGCCGCAAGCGGTTTGATACGGGCTGACGGTATAGGTGGCGGTGGGGTCGAGAAAAGACACTTTTGGCTGCATGAGTGGGAAAAGCAGTCCAATTTTATCTTTGGTTTCGGGATTGGAAATAACGCCTCCGCAGTCCATCTCTGAGCCGGTTGCGGCAAGAGTCAGCACAGTTACGATAGGCAAACATTTTTCGACAGACGTTTTTTGCAAAAGAATATCCCATGCATCGCCATCATAATAGGTTGCTGCGCCGATATACTTCGTACAATCAATGGTAGAGCCACCTCCAACAGCCAACAGAACGTCAATGTGTTCTTTTTTACAGATGTCCGCACCTGCGTTGACCGAAGAAACGCGGGGATTCGGATCAATGCCGGGCAACTCAAATAGCTCCAGTCCCGCTCTTTTGATTTCCGCCACAACTTTGTCGTAAAGCCCGGTTTTTTTGATTGAACCGCCGCCATAGGTCAGCAGGACGCGCTTGCCATATTTCTTCAGCTCCTCACCCAAATGTTCCAGCTGATTTTCGCCAAAATATACTTTGGTAGGAATGTCATAAACAAACTTTGCATTCATAATCTTTTCCTCTTTCTTATTTCAATTATAGGCTTTCAATCCAGTTCTTCAAATCGCTCTCAGGAATATTAAGTTTATCCTCCGAGAACTGAATGTTCATAGTGTTTTCGACCTTTGCACCCTCGCAGATTTTTTGAATGTCCTTCATCGTATGACCAAGCAATCCACCGTTTGTAGCAAATGGAATAATCGTCTTTCCATTGAAGACATGTGAGGTCAAAAATGTAAGAACTGCGGGTGCCACTGTGTACCACCAGACAGGAGTGCCAAGAATGATGGTATCATACTGGCTCAAGTCAATCTTTGCAGGGGTAATCTCCGGCTTGAAGCGACTCTCAACTTCGTCCTGACCTTGATTCACGATATCGTTATAATCGCCTGTATAAGGCGTAACGGTATCAATACGGATTGCCTCATAGCCTTTCGCTAGCTGTATCTTTTCCGCAATCCTCTTTGTGTTCTTCGTGAATGAATAGTAAATAATAACTGTCTTTGCCACGATTGGTTTTTCCTCCTAATTTAGTCTCATTATTTCAAGCTTTTTATTCCCCTTTAGGGAAGTCCGTGGACGCGGCAAGCTCTGTCTGCGTCTCATAATCGGCAGTTCTTTCTTTAAGGCGAGTAATAGTGGCCTCAAGAGCCTGAGATCCGAGTACCATACGAAGCGGTGCGGGTTCTTTGTCAACGCTCTCGATTATTCGTGTCGCCATGCGGGCCGGGTCACCCACGGCAAGACCGTTTGTGGGGTCAAGCATTTTCAGAAAGCCGTGGCAGGATTCGTATTCCGGCATAAGATTCGCTACCTTTGCACTGCCGTAGCGGAATTCAGTTCTCGCTCCACCGGGTTCAACTATTGTCACTCCGATATTAAATTGAGCAACCTCCTGAGCGACTGCCTCACAGAAGCCCTCAATGCCGAACTTGGTTGCGTGATACATCGAATTGCTCGGGTAAGCAACCTGTCCACCGTAGGAGGATATCTGAATGATTCTGCCGCCGCCTTGCTTTCTCATATGAGGAAGGGAAGAACGGATAAACTGGATGGAGCCTGTCAGATTAGTGGCGATAATCGTGTCAATCTCTTCGTCGGAAAGCTCCTCCGCCACACCGAACAAGCCGTATCCGGCATTGCTGACAATAACATCAATCTTACCGAATTTCTCAAAAGATTTGTTCACGAGAGCGTGAACTGCGGGAACATCACAGACATCCAAAATCCTGCAAGTAAAGGTATCGGGATACTTCTCGATTAAATCTGTGACCTTTGCTTTGTTGCGGACAGTTCCGATAACCTTGTCTCCCTTTGCAAGAAGCTGTTGTGTCATTTCGCGACCGAAGCCGCTACTGATTCCTGTAATTAACCAAGTACGATGATTCATAAATGCCTCCGTATTATAATTATTTTTGTACGATTGTACGAATCGTGAAAACTAATTCTCTGGCTTCCACTTTGAAAGATTTGCTTCTTGCTCTTTCAGTCCAAGCTTAAAGTAACGCACACCTTTATTCAGAGCTTTAATCGACTGCATCTCTGCATCGGTCAATTCAAAATCAAAAATGTCGATGTTATCCTTAATATGCAACGGATTGGTGGATTTAGGGAAGATGATATTGCCTTCCTGAATGTGCCAGCGCAGGATAATCTGAACATTTGACTTATGATACTTCTTGGCAAGCTCCGTGAAAATCGGCTCGTTGATAAGCGAAGAATCGCCGTGACCAATCGGATACCAACTTTCAATCGCCGTACCGTATGCTTCCACACGCTTTTTTAAATCGTCCTGCTGATAATAAGGATGGCACTCCACCTGTAATGCTGCCGGCTTAATCGTTGCAATGTCCAGCACTTCTTCCAACCGCTCTGATTCAAAATTGCTCAGTCCGATGCTTCTCACCTTGCCGTCAGAAACAGCTTTTTCCATTGCTTTCCATGCACCGATATAGTCACCAAACTGTTGATGTAGAAGCAGCAAGTCAATATAAAAGGTATCAAGGCGCACAAGCATCTGGTCAATCGCTTCTGTGCTTTTGGTTTCCCCGTATTCGCTCGGCCACAGCTTACTTGTAATCCAAATATTCTTTCTGTCAATACCGCTTTCCTTTACTGCCTGACCGACACCACGCTCGTTTTGATAGGCGTGCGCGGTATCAATATGACGATAGCCGAGCACGAATGCTTCAAGGCACGCCTCTTTTGTCGCAGCGTCACCCGGCACCATAAAGACGCCAAGTCCAAACTGTGGAATCTCACAGTTATTATTTAACTTAATATATGTTTGATTCATACTTCATTCCTTTCTTGTAGCTTGACTATTTTCATGTCCGCTTCTTTACTTTAATTTCCCATAAACTTCATCTGTGACCGCTTCAAGCCATTCGTTTGATGCGTCTTCGGCGGGAACTTCGATGGCAAGATGTGAGAACCAGCTGTCACTTGCTGCACCATGCCAATGCTTGGCTTCGGCGGGGATGTTAACCACATCGCCAAGGTGCAGTTCCTTGGCTTCTTCGCCCCAAGCCTGGTACCAACCGCGTCCGCCTGTGACGAGAAGAATCTGGCCGCCCTTGTGGTGAATGTGCCAGTTGTTGCGGCAGCTTGGCTCAAAGGTCACGTTGCCAATGCCGACGCCAGCTGTTGTCAGCATATTGAGATATGCCTGACCGATAAAATACTTGCTGAACATTTCCGGCAAAGGCTTGCCAACCGGGAAAATGATACCGTTTTTGACTTCTTCATATTTTCTCATTGCTATGACCTCTCTTCGGTTTTTATAACGCTCCAACAATTTTGTGCGGAACATAGAGTTCCTCCAAAAAGCTAATGTCTTCATTCGTCAGCTTCACATCTAAGCTTCCGACTGCGTCATCAAAATACTTTGCTTTTGTTGCACCAATAAGCGGAGCCGTAACGCCTTTTGAAAAATGCCATGCAAGTGCAATCTGTGTCATTGTGGCATTATGCTTTTCAGCCAGCTCCGACACTCGTTTTACAATTTTGATATCTGAATCTTTTGTGCTATCATATTTACCTACTGCCGTAACATCCGTTTGGCTTCGCAACGTATCCACAGACCATATACGTGACAATCTGCCAGCCGCGAGCGGGCTATAGGGAGTAAGCGCAACCCCTTGCTCCTTACAAATCGGTATCAGTTCACGTTCATCCTCCCTGTAAAGTAGATTGTAATGATTCTGCATGGATACAAACTTCGTCCAGCCATTCTTTTCAGCTGCGCTTTGAAGCTTTGCAAATTGGTATCCGTACATAGCAGACGCTCCGATTGCTTGAACTTTGCCCGATTGCACTACCTTGTGTAAGGCCTCCATGGTTTCCTCAACCGGCGTATTGTAATCGAACCTGTGAATGATAAGCAAATCGACATAGTCCGTTCCCAGACGCTTTAATGATGCTTCCACCTCACGGGGAATTGCTTCTTTTGAAAGGTTGCCCTCGTTAAAATATACTTTTGTTGCTATCACGACCTTATCGCGCTGCGTGTTATTGTGCAGAGCCTTGCCAAGATACTCTTCACTGGTTCCAGCCGAATAGCAGTTCGCCGTATCGAAAAAGTTGATGCCAAGATTCAATGCGTGTTTTATTATTGTTTCGCTTTCCGATGGATTCAATGTCCATGCGTGCATTTTGCTTGCTGGGTCGCCAAAGCTCATACAGCCAACACACAGTTGTGATATCTCGATTCCTGAATTTCCTAATTTTGCGTATTTCATTTTATTATCCTCCATTTACTGCTTGTTTTCAGTTTGGTTTGAAGCATCATTGACACAGCGCAGTGCATTCAGACTTCTCGGATAGCCGATGAACGGCAGGCACTGAGAGATGATCTTAATCAAAAATTGCTTGTCGCTGCCGATTCTCATATTAGCGGCGGCGTGAGCGGTGAGCTGCGGTTCGCAGCCACCCTGTGCAGCCAGGAAGCAGAAGGTAATCATTTCACGCTGCTTGTAATCAAGGCCGGTGCGGGTGTAGTAATCGCCGAAGCAATTGTCCGCCAGCCAGCGGTTGATGTGACGGCTTTCCTCCGGTCCGGATTTATAAAATTCTTTCATGCCGTCACCAAAGATCTCCACCTGCGCTTTAACGCCGCCTTCCAAACGGCTCTCGGTTGTGGTGGTTGCCTGACCTTCCAGCGGAAGCTTAACGCCGCGTGCGGTCAGAACATCATTGGTGCTGTGAAGAAAATCGAACACTCTGCCTATACCGAGATAGGCAACAGCCTGATAGACAACTTCCTTGACCTCAACAGGCGTTACACCGAAATTCAGCGCCGCTGGCAGCATTGCCTTATACTCATTTACACATCCTGCACCGATAAGCGTGGCAAGAATTGCCATCATTCTTGTGTGGTCATCCAAGTCGTCCTGATTGACTACCTCATCAAAAGCAAAATTGTCAAATCGTTCGATAAATTCCAGGTCGGTCTCCTGAAACTTTGAAACATAACCTGGAAACATTTTTTCATGATACTGTTTTGCAAAGTCTGTGATTGCCATTTCTATCTCATCCTTTCTCAATCCAATTTCTAACACTCGGTTCAGCTTTACTTGCATCTGTTCCGTGAATAGCAAGACCTTTCACAACCTCAGAAGTAGGACACAGTTTTTTCAAATCATTCTCACTGCGTCCCATACCACTGCCCTCATGAGTGCAAAATGGGAGCATGATTTTCCTGTTGAAATCGTGTTTTTCTAAAAATGTCCATACAGGCATCGGCATTGTACCCCACCAATTTGGATATCCCAAAAAGATAACATCATAGCTTTCTATATCGATGTCCTTAATCAATTTCGGCCTTGAGTTTGCTCTAAGTTCGGACCGTGCTACATCGGTACAATCATTGTAATCTGCAGGGTATTCCTGTACAGATTCAATTTTAAAAGTATCCGCACCTGTTAAACCAGCAATCATTTTTCCTACAATTTCCGTGTTTCCAACAGGTAAATCAACAATTTTACCATTGGAATAATTCTTCCCATTACGCGAGAAATAGACAACAAGTATTCTCTTGCTTTTTAAGTCCATTAGAAAACCTCCAGTTCATCTTGATATACTATATGATACTACTTGGAGTCAACTCAAAGTCAAGAGTTTTTTTAAAATAATTATAAATATTTACTTAATGTTGATAAAAATCGTCCTGCAAGTCCAATTCTTTCTAACGACTAAAGTATTGGAACTAGGACATTTCGTCATGTTTGTGATAAATCACAGCGTAGTTGTTTTTGATTTCTTACTAGCGTGGCTAGATTTTATCACCCAATATCACCCCACGAAACCGTCAGAGTGGAGCATAGCCTCCACCCCCACTACATCGGGTAAATACAAATCCTTAGTCAACAAGACTGTCCTCGCCCTTAATCACGACTGGGATAGCAGTATCGACGCTAACCTTATCGGTGAAGATACCATACCGCTTACCTAATAGTTCTGCCGCTTTTATCCT
>Ga0183100_1001753_pt1 | contig 10149 bp, 10 predicted proteins | sample Biomet2_FD_127789 | JGI IMG/M metagenome (GOLD analysis project Ga0183100, IMG submission 127789) | Microbial communities from bioreactor (seeded with anoxic lake sediment) at LBNL, California, USA - Biofuel metagenome 2 | ecosystem: Engineered > Bioreactor > Anaerobic > Unclassified ...
TGGTAGCTCCACAGTTGTAAGCTGCAATTACAAGATTCCAGTCTTTGTAGATCGCATACAAGTCTTTTAAATATTTAGCTGCTGCCCAGGTTGATTTGATTGGGTCTCTTCTCTCATCTACCAAACTATTGCTTTCTAATCCATAAATCTTTCCTGTTCCAAGCATAAATTGCCATAAACCTGCAGCTCCAACAACAGAAGTGGCTTTCGGATTAAGAGCAGACTCAATAATTGGAAGATATTTTAATTCCTGAGGAAGATTATAAGCATCAAGTGCCTGTTCAAAAATAGGCATATAGAAATTAGATGCACCAAGCATATAAGATACTTGCTTGCGTAATTTGCCGGAATATAGTTCAATGAATTTTTTAACAACTTCATTGTATGTAAGCTCCATTATTGACGGTATACGAGATAATCGGTCAATATATACAGAATCTGAAAATGTTGGATTTTCATCCCTCATAGAGCAGTCTCTGCTTAATGAAAGAGAATTCTTTGAATGCCATTCATTTAACAGGCTATCTACATCATACATCATGCTTTGAGGCAAGCCGATCGTTTCTTCGTGAGCAGTCCCGTTTTTGTTAACTGTCACATTGACACTCTGCGCGTTTACCTGAGAAACACCAAAGAGTAAGATAAAGAGGATAAAAAACAAATTCTTCATGTAATTTCTAAAATTTAATACTGCATTGCACACCAAGTGCATTGTTTCCTAATGAATGATTATCATTAATTACAGCTGGATTAATTCTCATGCCAATATCCGGAGAAATATCAAAACTTGATAATTCAGCATCTACATAGGCATCTATAATTGATACAAGATAAACACCGATAAAGGAGAATATACTCATATCTCTATATCTTCTATAGGAATCTTTTTTTTGCTTGAATACTTTTTTCAACCAATCTTCTTTGCCGGTAATATCATAGTTGGGCGAAAGAAAATTAAGATAGCTCGTTGTCTTAGAATTACCATCCGTCAGATCTACATAGGCTTTTGAATAGTCCTTGTAATATTTATTGTTGAAGCTTAATGCATAAGTACAAGCTACAAGGCCGCCGTATATGATAGGCAATTTCCAATATTTCCGATTATAGATTTGTCCGGCACCTGGAAAAACTGCTGCAAGCCAGGTAGCTCTTCCCGGATTTGGAATGAATAACGGTTTTTGTTTTTGCAGAGAAAGTGAATCAGTCGGAGCAGCAACACTTAAAGGAGATGTCACTTCTTTCATGTTTTTTTTATTGACCATATCAAGGCTATCTGCTGTTGATAACGCCTGATGTGATTTGTTTGATTCAATTCTGTGCTTTTTGGCTTGTGGAATATTTACTATACTGTCTTTCCTGACGGTAGTCTGCTGTGCATACACACTAATCCCTGTTATCTGAAAAAAACAGAATAACAGGGCTAAAAGTATACGATATGTAAAGTTATTAACAGTCAATGCGTTTATTTATTCTTTATGCGATCGAAGATTTCCATGATTCTTTCAAGGTCTTCTTCATTGTTAAACGGTATACTAATTTTTCCTTTTCCTTTAGCAGTACAAGAAAGTTGTACTTTAGCATTAAAGAAACCGGAAAGATGAGTTTTTAAAATATTAAATTCTTCAGGAAGCTTATTCCCTTTAGTGGCCAATTTCTTTTTGCCACTTTTAATTGTTTCTCCTTCATTCAAGGCTTTTACAATCTCTTCAACTTTACGTACAGAGTATGAATGTTGAAGAATTTCTTCATATACCTTGACTTGTAATTTAGGATCATTCAGAGTAATCAATGCTCTGGCATGGCCCATATCAATAGTTTTATTCTGCAAAGCAACCTGAATCTGTGCAGGTAGTTTTAATAAACGAAGATAATTAGCGATAGTTGTTCGTTTTTTACCTACACGTTCACTTAATCTTTCCTGAGTCAGACTGTATTGTTCAATCAAATGCTGATAAGCCAATGCAATTTCAAGCGAGTTTAGATCTTCACGCTGAATATTTTCAATCAAGGCCATCTCCATCACATTTTCATCGTCAGCTGTACGGATGTAAGCAGTGATAGTATTCAAACCTGCTAACTGAGAGGCTCTGAAACGCCTTTCGCCCGCAATAATCTGATATGAATCTTCTGAAATTTTTCTTAATGTGATAGGCTGAATAATACCGATCTCCTTAATTGAATCAGCCAGTTCTTCCAAAGCAGTTTGGTCAAACTCTCTACGAGGTTGAGATGGGTTAACAGATATTTTTGATAATTCTATTTCATTGATGGAAGATGAACCCTCTGTCTTTACTTCGTCCATAGAGATCAGAGCATCTAATCCTCTGCCTAAAGCAAATTTTTTATGTGTAGCCATGTCTAATCTTACTTACTGTTTCTTTTAATAATTTCCTGCGCTAATGATAAGTGGTTTTTTGATCCGGTTGATTCAGCATCATAAAGGATGACCGGAAGTCCGTGACTCGGAGCCTCACTTAATTTCACATTGCGTTGTACTACGGTTTTGAAAACCAGTTCCTGGAAGTGTCTTTTCACTTCATCATAAATTTGATTGGCAAGTCGTAAACGAGAATCAAACATTGTGAGCAGGAATCCCTCAATTTCCAATTCAGGATTGAGTTTAGATTTAATAATCTTGATTGTATTCAGCAGTTTGCTGATTCCTTCAAGTGCAAAATATTCGCATTGCACAGGAATAACAACCGAGTCGGCAGCTGTTAGTGCATTTACTGTAATCAAGCCAAGCGATGGAGAACAGTCAATAAGAATATAATCATATTCAGCTTTCATCGGAGCTAAGATCTTTTTTAAGACTTTCTCACGATCGGGCAGATTAAGCATTTCAATTTCTGCACCCACTAAATCAATATGTGACGGAATTACATCTAGTCCTTCAATATCTGTCGTGTATACAGCTTCCCTTGTGTCTTCATTATTAATAATGCATTCATAAATGCTGCAGTCTACTTCTTTAAGATCAACTCCTAAACCAGAGGAAGCGTTAGCTTGAGGATCGGCATCAACAACAAGAACCTTCTTTTCCAACGTTGCAAGAGACGCGGCAAGATTGATGGTTGTCGTTGTCTTTCCGACTCCACCTTTTTGATTTGCTAAAGCGATAATTTTTCCCATACTACATTTAATTTGTTGAGGCGAAATAAGTAATAAAAACCAAGAGCGCCTACTAAAAATGGAAAACATTGCAAAAACTGTTGATAAGTCACCCCTTTTGTTAATAACTATCAGACTGTGAGCATTACAGCTAAAGTAAGACGGCTAGCTTTCCATCTTGCAAATATATACATTTATATCTAATAAACTTCCATATTTTAAACCGGCTTGAATAACATTAAGATTTGTAAACTACTGAAATGCTGGTTGAAGGGAATTAGATAGGATTTAATGTAATAATGTTATTCTGTACAAAAATAGCTTTAATTTAAAGCAAACTTATCAGGTAATTCTCTTAAATAAAATGATGAATTGGTTGAAAATATTTTTGCAATATTTAGCTAATTGATTTAGAATGCTTTAAGAATCATTCCTTTGTATATCGTTGTTTTTTCTCTATTTTTGCACAATTAGGAATTGATAAAAGAAATTTTACGAATGAAAAATAAAAAGCCTCTTATACTCGTGTCGAATGATGATGGAGTTATGGCTAAAGGAATAAATGAGTTAATTAAATATCTTCGTCCACTAGGTGAAATAGTTGTAATGGCACCCGATTCCCCTCGCTCGGGCATGGCTTGTGCTATTACGGCAGATAGACCAGTAAAATACACCATGATGAAAAAAGAACCGGGACTTTCTGTTTATAAATGTTCCGGTACTCCTGCCGATTGCATAAAGCTGGCTAAATATGCTGTTCTTGACAGAGATCCTGATTTAGTCGTAGGGGGTATTAATCATGGAGATAATGCTGCGGTGAATGTCCATTATTCCGGTACTATGGGAGTAGTAATAGAAGGCTGTCTTAGTGGTGTGCCTTCTATAGGTTTTTCAATATGTGATCATAGCCACGATGCCGATTTTGAACCAACTGCTGGCATAATCCGTAAGATTACCCAAAAAGTTATTGATGATGGATTGCCCAAAGGAGTCTGCCTAAACGTAAACTTTCCTGCATGTGAGGAAATAAAAGGTGTTAAAATCTGCAGACAGACGGTAGGGCAGTGGACTCACGAATGGGAGCGTAGAAGTCATCCCAATGGAAGTGAGTATTTCTGGTTGACTGGTGACTTTGAGAATCACGAACCTAATGAAAAAGAAACAGATAATTGGGCATTAAATCATGGTTATGCGGCAATTACTCCAACGAAAATTGATGTTACAGCTTACGAAGTGATGGATCGATTAAAAGGGTGGGACTTATAATTAAGAGATGAAATACTATTTGATCGTTGGTGAAGCATCTGGAGATTTACATGCTTCTAATCTTATGCGTGAATTGAAAGCAGAAGATGAAAATGCTGAATTCCGTTTCTTTGGTGGTGATTTAATGTCGGCTCAGGGAGGCACTCGTGTAAAGCATTATAAGGAATTGGCTTATATGGGTTTTATTCCGGTATTACTGCATTTACGAACCATCTTTGCTAACATGAAAATGTGCAAAGAGGATATTGTGTCATATTCTCCCGATGTTGTTATTTTGGTTGATTATCCGGGTTTTAATCTTTCTATTGCAAAGTTTGTACGATTAAATACTTCGATACCAGTTTTTTATTATATCTCTCCAAAGATATGGGCCTGGAAAGAATATCGTATAAAGAATATCAAAAGTTATGTGAATGAATTATTCTCAATACTTCCTTTCGAAGTAGAATTCTTTAAAGGACATAACTATCCGATACATTATGTCGGTAATCCTACCGTAGATGCTGTTGATAGCTATAAGACAAGCAATGCTGAAAGCTTCCATTCTTTTGTTCAGGAAAACCAATTGTCCGATAAGCCGGTAATTGCACTTTTGGCAGGAAGCAGAAAACAAGAAATAAAAGATAATCTTCCAGATATGCTTAAGGCAGCTTCTGATTTCAGGGAATATCAACTGGTTTTGGCTGGTGCGCCTGGCATCTCTCCGGAATACTACCGGAATTTCATAAAAGATTATGATGTTAAAATTGTTTTTGGGCAAACTTATCGCTTGCTTCAACAATCCTCGGCTGCCTTGGTTACTTCTGGAACTGCAACTCTTGAAACAGCACTTTTCAAAGTGCCTCAAGTGGTTTGCTACCATACGCCAATAGGCCAAATTATAGCTTTCCTGAAAAAGAAGATTTTGAAAGTGAAATTTATTTCATTAGTGAATCTGGTTTCAGGTAAGGAAGTTGTTCGGGAGCTTGTTGCTGATACCATGACTTTAGATAATATTAAGTTGGAACTGAAAGCGATACTCCATGATAAAATTCATCGGCAACAAATGCTGGATGATTATGATGAAATGATTCGGATATTAGGACCTGCTGGTGCTTCTGAAAAAGCTGCAAAAAAAATGGTTCAGCTCCTTAAAACAAAAGATTAGGTATTTGTAAAGTATTGCATTTAAACTTTTTAAGTAATATTTTTTAGGCGCAATGCAGTAATCTGATTGCGCCTTTGTTTATTATATAGATTATAATAAATGAAGTTTGTTATGAAAAAGTTTAATTTGTATCTATTGTTGTCATTATTGGCTATTATTCCAATAGTTCAGTCGTGTGATCTTGATGATGATGACGGCTATTCACTTGGTAATTATGTTGTTGCATTAGCTACAGTAAAAGCAACTACCGGTAGTTCACCATATTTTATTCTTGATAATGGTGAGAAATTGTGGCCAGCTGCAGCTCTTGTACCTTACCAGGGATTGGCAGACGGCACCCGTATCATTGGTAATTTCACGATTCTAAGTGATTCTTTACATGGCTTTGATCATTATGTTCGTTTGAATAACTATTCTACTATCTTAACCAAAAATGTTATTAACCTAACGGAGGCGAATAAAGATAGCATTGGCGATGATCCGGTCAGGATTACTGATATCTGGTATGGAGGAGGATATATAAATGTTGAGTTTGATATGAATTTACCGAATACCCATAAACATAGAGTGAATTTGGTGAAGAATACGACCAAGCAATATCCTTCTGATGGTTATGAATACCTGGAATATCGTTATAATGATATGGATGACACTACCGGTTACATAGGTCATAGTATTGTTTCTTTCTGGATTGATTATCCAAGACTTGTCAACAGTGCCCTTAAAGGATGGAAAATAAGAATTAATTCGGCTGTAAATGGTGAAAAAACAATTACTATTGATCTCAGTACAAAATCAGGAACAGTCTCTTTAAAAACTCCGACGGCAGAACCTACTCAGAGTATTAATTAATTGTTGAGCTAAATAACTTTAAAAAGGGAACCTGACAAGATTCCCTTTTTAAAGTTTATGATTATGTAGTTTAAAACAGTGTCATTATATATAGATAAATAACCGCAGCAGGTATTGCTATTAATGCACTGTCAAAACGGTCAAGTATACCACCATGCCCTGGCAATATAGTTCCGGAATCTTTAATCTTCATATGTCTTTTTATCAGAGATTCTACTAAATCTCCCCAAGTTCCAAAGATTGTAACAGTGAGGCTTAATCCCGCCCATGCTATTGGAGACATGAATGAAAAGAATATGCTGAAAACAAATCCGGTAGCTAAAGTCAATAATCCGCCTCCAATAGAACCTTCCCATGATTTCTTGGGAGAAATTCTTTCAAACAATCTATGTTTTCCGAAGAGTGTTCCGAAGCAATATGCTCCGGTATCGTTCATCCATATAAATATAAAAATGGAAAGTGGTATGGCATAGTTATATGTTACTCCCCCTGCTTTGTTTGCCTGGAAAGCCAATACATTCATTAATGCAAATGGCAGAGCTACATATAGTTGACTTAACATTGAATAGGCCAAGTTGTTTACAGGATTTTCTTTTTGCAGATAAAGCTCACTTATGAGTAAATAAGTGATCAGAAAAAGATAAGGAATAAATATCTGCGAACTACTAAGTTCAAGGCAAAACCCTAAGAAAGCAAAAAAGAGGTATGCACCTCCTAAAACATTAATAAGCGTATTTGTATTTACACCTTCATTTTGATTTACCAATAAGCAAAACTCATGTACGGCCAACGCTGAAACCAGTGCGAAAACAATAGCAAAACTTATTGGGCCAAATATAATACAGCACACGAGCACTGCTACTATGAGTGCTCCTGTAACTGTACGTTGTATAAAATTATTTTTAATCATTATTAGCTAATTTCGTAGAGTCTTCCTCTTGCTCTTTGTTTTCTGGAAGATCAGTTTCTGTTTTAGATAGATCAGGAGTGTTTTCAGGTTTATCTTCTGTTGTTGTAGCCGTTTCCTTTTTCTCTTCTTCTTTAGGTTTATTGGCTGCCATAATTTCAACAGAACGTGACGCCCATGGACGCTTACCGAAGATACGCTCTACATCTTCAGCAAAGATAACTTCTTTTTCTATCAGTAAATTTGCTAATTCATTATGTTGCTCTTTGTGCTCTGAAAGAATCTTCTTAGCTCTGTCATATTGATCATTGATGAAACGTTTAGCTTCTTCATCAATCATCTCAGATGTTTTTTCGCTGTATGGCTTGTTGAAAGAATATTCTTCGTTGTTATAATAGCAAAGGTTTGGTAACTTATCACTCATACCAAGATAAGCAATCATTCCATAAGCTTGCTTTGTAACTCGCTCAAGGTCATTCATGGCTCCGGTAGAGATTTTACCAACAAATAAATCTTCAGCAGCACGACCTCCTAGTGTAGCACACATTTCGTCAAGCATTTGTTCTTTCGTTGTTATTTGTCTTTCTTCCGGCAGATACCAGGCTGCACCTAAAGCCCTGCCACGAGGTACAATTGTAACCTTAATTAATGGGTTGGCATGTTCCAGAAGCCATGAAAGACTGGCATGTCCGGCTTCATGAAGTGCGATAGTCTTACGTTCTTCCGCAGTCATAATTTTGCTCTTCTTTTCAAGACCACCAATTATTCTGTCTACAGCATCAAGGAAATCTTGTTTACCGACGAATGTTTTTCCATGGCGTGCAGCAATCAATGCAGCTTCATTACAAACATTTGCAATGTCAGCTCCGGAAAATCCCGGAGTTTGACGAGCTAAAAGATCAACATCCACAGAATCGTCTATTTTTATTGGTCGTAGGTGAACGCCGAATACTTCTTTTCTTTCGTTTAAGTCAGGCAGATCCACATGAATCTGTCGATCAAAACGTCCTGCACGAAGTAGTGCCTTGTCAAGAATATCAGCACGGTTTGTAGCTGCTAGAATAATTATTCCGCTGTTTGTTCCAAAACCGTCCATCTCTGTTAATAACTGGTTTAACGTATTTTCGCGTTCATCATTACCACCCATGCTTGGGTTCTTGCCACGTGCACGTCCCACTGCATCAATTTCATCAATGAAAATGATACAAGGAGATTTTTCTTTTGCTTGTTTGAATAAGTCTCTTACGCGAGAAGCACCAACACCCACAAACATTTCAACGAAGTCGGAACCTGATAAGGAGAAAAATGGCACATCTGCTTCACCTGCTACCGCTTTGGCTAATAATGTCTTACCTGTTCCCGGAGGGCCTACAAGTAAAGCACCTTTAGGTATTTTACCACCAAGGTCTGTAAATTTCTGAGGGTTTCTAAGGAATTCTACAATTTCTTCTACTTCCTGTTTTGCTTCAGCTAATCCTGCAACATCCTTAAAAGTAACTTTCATAGATCCTCCTTTTTCGAAAAGCTGAGCTTTTGATTTTCCTACGCTGAATACGTTTGAACCGGATGCTCCACCACTTCCCATTTTACGCATGAAGAACAACCATACACCAATTAGTAGAACAAAAGGTAATATGTTTAGTAAAAAAGCGCTTATATAGTCTCTCTTTTCTTCATATTGTTCTGCACCCTGAAATCTTGCTTCGTCTCTTTCTTTTTCAAGGAACCGGCTTAATGATTCATTGGAAGGAACCCGGGTAGTTACCATAGGAGATTTACCTACCTTTGAAGCATCTTGCTTAAAGACTTCCCGTATGTGGTCAGGCTTGATATATAGCTCAACGGTATTATCATTATATGCCACTACTTTGGCTGCATAACCGTTACGAATATACTGCTGAAACTCATTATAACTTATTTGCTTTGTCAATGAGCCTCCCTCACTAGAGAGATAAAGCCCAATAAGCATTATAGCAATAATGGCGTACATCCAGTTAAGACTGAATTTGGGTACATTCATTTTATTATTAGGTTTTTTGTTGTCCATTCTATTTTTCTTATTAATCAAGATCTGGTATCATTGTTAACTTTGCATCAGCCCAAAGATGCTCGAGATTATAGTACTCTCTGACATCTGGTAAGAAAATGTGAACAATTACATCGCTGTAATCCATTGCAACCCACTCCGCGTTGGCTAACCCATCTGTAGCTGCTGGCTTTATTTCTGTGTTCTTTCTTACATATTCTCTGATCTCATCTGTAATGGCACTTACATGACTTGGAGAGTTACCCTGACAAATAACAAAGTATTTGCATATTGTATCACCAATCTTAGTAAGATCTGCCACAACAATTTTATATCCTTTTTTTTCTTGTATTCCTTCTACTATTTTCTGTACTAGTTCTTTTGATTCGTTCATTTAGTTTCTATAAATAGATTAATAAAGACTTGTTTTAGTGTATCTGTAAAACAATAATTTACAAATATACGTTGATTTATTGTATCGGCGAAACAAAAGTGAAAATCTCTCTCGTTTTTTGGATTTTTTAGAAAAAACTTCCGAGTATTTTTACTTCTCTCTGAAATTTTAAACAAAAAAGTGGGCAAAGAGTTTTGCATATTCCAAAAAACATATTACCTTTGCAGTGCATTTAAGAATTGGGCTATGGTGTAATGGTAACACTTCAGTTTCTGGATCTGACTTTTAAGGTTCGAATCCTTATAGCCCAACAGTTAAAGAGGTAATAATCAAATGGTTATTGCCTCTTTTTTACTTTATAATTTTCTTAAAAAGCTATTCTTCTTTTAAAAATCCGGATCAAGATATTGAAGCTATATTTGCAATATTTTATATACTTCTTTTTT
>Ga0183100_1001754_pt1 | contig 10147 bp, 9 predicted proteins | sample Biomet2_FD_127789 | JGI IMG/M metagenome (GOLD analysis project Ga0183100, IMG submission 127789) | Microbial communities from bioreactor (seeded with anoxic lake sediment) at LBNL, California, USA - Biofuel metagenome 2 | ecosystem: Engineered > Bioreactor > Anaerobic > Unclassified ...
GTTCATGCGCAGAGGGGTTGCTATTTTTTTGACAACTAAAAATAATGGGGAACAGGTGCTTCACAGGGGTAATTATTTGCCCTAGCAAAGAGGCACAAGAGGGAAGCCGGTGAGAATCCGGCGCAGTCCCGCTGCTGTAATGAGGAGCTTCTATAGTTTTTCTAAGCCAGGAGACCTGCCTGTTTCCAACATCCAAAAAAGCTTGCGGAGTACGAGTGGATACATAAAAAATGCTAAGGTATTGGCAATTAGCATTAGCAAGGCCGTTAGAGGCTTGTTAATTTTGTGTATCTGTAAGGAAAGAAAGCTTGCTGGGCGGACGCCGCAACTCGGAAAGACGTATGCTTGTTTTAAACAACATGGCACGCATTTCACCTATAACAGATAGCTGTTATTAACAGGTGGATATGTGTGCCATTTTTTGCGGAGAAGTGGGGGAGAAAGAAAAAATATTTGCTTAAAAAATGATTCTTGCAAAAAAATTAAGGGGGTTTAAGCATGTATGAAAAAAGGAAGCTGGAGAAGAAGATGGTTGTAACTCTTCTTCTAGGCTTAAGCTGCGTAGGAACGGCCTATGCAGAGAAGGCTGATAACGGAAGCGATACACCCAGCTTTGATTTGGAAGCTATTACGGTGGAAGCCAAGCGCCCGGATTGGGAGAGCAAGCTATCACCGGGCACGGTGACGGTTATTCGTCCTGATGATTATCAAGGGGAACAAAAATCTTTGCCTGATCTATTAAAGCAAGTACCGGGGGTTCATGTTCGAGAACTTAACGGTAAGGGGCAATATACTACTGTTAGTGTTCGGGGCTCCACGGCAGCACAGGTGGGAATTTTCGTTGACGGGGTTTTGTCAAATCTTGGAGGCGATGCTGCCGTAGATATTTCTACTATTCCGGTCAAGAACGTGGAACGCATTGAGGTCTATCGTGGTTACATTCCGGCACGCTTCGGAGGCACCTTTATGGGTGGCGTTATTAATATTGTAACCAAACGCCCAACTAAGGCGAATATTACGGCTTCAATAGGGCAGAGCTCCTATAATGGTTACAAAGCCAGTTTGCAGATAGATGCTCCCTTAGGCAGTGGAAGCCTCATGGTGGGTATTAATCGTGATCAAAGCGAGGGGGATTTTAAGTACAAGAATTACAATAACGAAGCAACATTGGAAAGCTATCAAAAGCTGATAGACAATGACCAAAACCAGATAGATAATGCTTATGCTTCTGCTATAGGCTACACGTTTAATGATTTGAATGTAACAGAAATAAATGGTCATACAGCTGATTATTATGCGAGTAACCTTGGGGAATGGTATACATTTTTGCAATCAAATGAGGCATATAGCACAGCTTACAATCTGGTTATTGCCTCAACTTCCAGTACTTTGGCTTTAAATAAAATTGGTATTGGGTTGTATAGTCTAAGTGACTATAATGTAAGTAACAATCCGAAATACACATATGTTAAAGATACCTTAACTGACGCTGAACTTGCAATGGTTACACCGGTGCTAGCATTTGCTAGCTCGACTGATCGTAAGACCTACATTCAAGGAATGATTGATGCTGGCACTTATACTTATGCTGATTATTGGAATCTATATGTTAAAATAACGACATTAAAAAAGTTATCTTATACCTATGGAGTGCCTATTTCTAACGCAAAAATACTAGCAGAAATAGCCAAATGGGAATCCATCCAGGATAAGTTCGGAGATGGTACACGTTGGCGTAAAAACAACGATTACAAGAACACAGACGCTATTATCAAATGGCAGGATGATCACTGGACGGCAAAGGCCAGCTGGAAGGAGATAAATCGTCATCTACCCCGCAGTTTGGATTGGTATAACAGCCCAGCAACTGCTGTAGACACGGAAATACCTAGTTTTGCCAACGCGCAAACGAAACAAACCTTAACCAGCAAAGAAGCTCTAGTTAGCCGCCGAGACACAGTAGGCAATTTAGAATGGGGCTGGACGGTAAACTACTTAGACCAGGAAAAACGCTATAAGTGCGAGAACTGGGAAGCCTTGGATGAATATTATAAGTGGGTTTATGATACAGAAAACGTACAGGACATGTACAGCAAAATACCTATGCGCAAATGGAGCGCTTATGACAGTAACCGTTGGGGTGGTGCTGTTGACGGAACATATAAAGCAGGTAATAACCACTTATTAGAATTTATGGTCAACTATTCTGATGAGAAAATGGATGTAGCAGGCTCCGGAATTACCGATGGGACATTAGAAACAGGATATTCTTCTGCCAATCGTTACCGTACTGACTATAGGCAAAAGTTGTTTAACGTACAATTGCAAGATACGATAACGCTTAATAAAAAAGGGGACTTGTGGCTTACGCCAAGCATACGGTATAACAGATCAGAGATAAGCAGCGGCAACGCCGTAGGGTGGGCAAATAACGAGGGAACTCCTGCTGAATGGATGTTTAAAGCCATTGACCAGACGGACAGCAAAGCAACCTGGCAGCTGGCACTGAAAAAGCAGGTTAATGACCATCTGACCTTGCGTACTACGGGAGGAACATATTACCGCTTATTGAATCTATATGAAATAGCAGGTGATGGGGGGGGAATTCTTCCGGCACCTATTTCAATCAACAATAGCGTTAGCGGACTTAGTTTTCCGGTCCCTGAAGAAGGGAAGCAGTTTGATATTAGCGCTATCTGGGATGGCAAGTTTTTGGCTGCTGATAGCAAAATCCAACTAACTTATTTCTATCGCAATTCTGATAAGCTTCTGATGTTGTGGCGCTATGGGTACGATTACTGGAGTTATACCAATTCCTCGAATGGTAAGGCACGTGGCGTTGAACTGCAGGCAGATTTAAATTGGGCTAAATGGGACTTGAATATGGGCGGAACTTATCTCAATACATCTTCAGTACAATGGAATAATTCTCCTTCTGTTGAGCAGGAGCCGTACTCCGTGCATCGCACCTATACTCCTGACTGGGAAGGTTATTTGCGCATAGGGTATAGGCCTGACAAGCGCACTACATTTTTTGGTGAAGTAAAGTATGTTGGCGAAATGTATACCACTTATTATGAAAGTATGCCAGCTATACAAGATGCTTTAACAACGATTGGGTTAGGGGTCAAACATAACTTTACTAAGAAATGCCAATTAGTTATAGGCTGTAACGATATATTCAATAAGGGTCCAGAGTTAAAAATTCATGAAGGGAGTTCTGTATATAACGCAGATTATCCTTTGCAGGGACGGACGTATTACACGACCCTGCAGTATAATTTCTAAGGTGGTGTTTTTAGTTAAGCTAATTTCATGGACTGTTGAATCACAGGTATTGGCAGATAGGTATTTAAGTTATATAGAAATTTGACTTTTCTGTCAAATGGTGATAACATTTATTTAATTTAATAGTAGAAGTTATCAGGTGCTATAAATGCCTAACAGAGAAATCGGTCAAATGCCGATGCGGTCCCGCCGCTGTATGGATGAGCAAACTTCACTTAGCCACTGGATATGATAGTCCGGGAAGGCGAAGCTAGCAATGAATCCGAGCCAGAAGAACTGCCTGAAAACTAGTCCAAAAACTGCGCGAAAGACGTAGGTGGCTGAAAAACAGGATGGCTTTGTTTATTTCAACCTCTTTGCGATAATTCGCTAAGAGGTTTTTGTTTTGACAATTGAAAATAGAGGGAAACAGGTGTCTCAAGGGGAAATTGATAGATACTCCGAAAAGAGGCCTAACAGGGAAGCCGGCGAACATCCGGCGCAGTCTCGCTACTGTAACGGGGAGCATTTCGCAGTTTCACCATTGAGCATAATGGCTCGAGAAGGGGCGAAAAGGTAATGAACCGAAGTCAGGAGAACTGCCTGTTTCTAACATCCGAACAAGCTTGCGATGTACAAGTGGATACATAATGAATTAGATCAAGGGTATTGATCTATGCACGTTAGTCGCCATAGGGTTGGTGACTTATTCGTCTATGTATCTGTTTATCGTAAGGGTGTTGCATCTATCAAATAGCGCATAATCTTTACCCGGTACAGATATATGATACTGGGAGGGGGTTGTGTGCTTTTTTGGTAGAAGAGGTTCCGTGGTCTACTAGGCCGATACATAGTAAGGTCAACCGGTATAGCAAAAGTAAAGCGGAGGAATTAGGATGGGTAAATTAAGCCAGTATATTAAGAAGATTGAAGAAGTAGAAAACGAAAATTTGGTAGTAAGCCGCGCAATTTATTTAAAAAATTTGCGGGAATTGGCAAAACTGCGTTATACAGTAAGCAAAACAAAGAAAAAAAAGAAGGAATAGGGTGAGATTATTATAAAGCAGACATTTAATTATTGCCCGGTTCCGGGTTATGAACAGGAAATATTGACAACAGGAAAAACACTTCCCCAATTTATTGAAGCGTTGGGTTTAGACGGGGTGGAATTGATGGTCTACAAAACTGAGCCCTATGCACAATCCTATAATAAAGAAACAGTGGGAGCACATTTAAATTACTGGCCATACTGGTTGGATTTTTGGCGTGGTAACGAGAAAATTATCCAAAAACAGTTTCAATGTGAAAAAGATTGTCGGTTATATTTTTGTGGTGCACATTGTGGTACAGAATGGCTAAAGGTTATAAAGGCAAACATTCGTGCAGCCTTGGTCGCAGAACCTGAATATCTAGTTTGGCATGTGGCAGAGGTTGGGCCAAGAGAAATATTTACTTTTGCCTTTAAATATACTGATGAAGAAGTTGTGATACGTGCGGCAGAGGTTTTCAATGCAGTGGCTAAGGAAATACCTCCTGGTGTTACAGTCTTATTTGAAAATTTGTGGTGGCCGGGGCTGCGTTTAACGGACGCAGCGTTGGTAAAAGAGTTTTTTTCTTTAATAAAACGTGATAATGTGGGCATTATGCTAGATACAGGACATCTTATGAATACAAATGAAAAGTTGCGAACAGAGGAGGAAGGAGTAGACTATATCTGCCATAAAGTTAAAGAACTTGGAGAAGGGGCAAAGTTGATTAAGGGAATTCATCTAAATTGTTCTTTATCAGGAAAGTATGTGCAAGGCATTACTCACGCGGCACCGCAGGAAATAAATGAAAGAAACGTTATGCTTCATGTTTCTAATATTGACCAACATCGCCCTTTTACAACGCCTAGGGTGTGGGAAATAATTGACTTGATTAAACCACGGTATTTGGTTCACGAGCTCAGTTATAAAAATTTTATGGATTTTGCAGAAAAAATAAAAATGCAATTAAATGCCTTGGCAGCAGGGAAAAGTAAAGGAGAAGATAATGCGTAAAATAGTCATGTTTTTTTTGGTTGTTTGTATTGTTTTGCCATGCTTGCCAATTCATGCGGAAGAAAAAACTTCTGAGCAACATAGTGGAATTTGGGAAATGGAAATGTCCAGCGAAAAAAAGCTAACGCCGGAGGAAGAGGAAAGAGCCCGGTGGGTGGGTGTTTTTGCTAATGATATGGGTATTTATTTGTTTGATAAAAAATCTTTGGCACAAGTGGAAAACCAAAAAGATCAAATACAAGTTTTAGTAAGAACAATATTTAATGGACCAAAGGTGGTAGAGCAGTTACAAGAGCGCTACAAAGCAAAACTGGCGACAGATGACAAAGTTGGGGTTAGTGAAACCCGGATGATTTTTAATGTAGGCAAAAGGAAATATGCTGTTATAGAGACAAAAATTATTAGCGCACATGGTGTTTTGCTGGAGGATATTGTAGCAAAGAAACTTGTTTTCAAACCGGTACCGGTAAAAACTTTCGCTGATACAATGTATGAAGTGGCAAAGTCTTTCAATAGGGACCAATAAGGGAGCAGAAAAAATGAGAAAAAATATTATGAAGTTGTATATGGTAATGGCACTTATATTAGGTAGTACGACTCTGGTCTTTGCAGAGGAACAAAAACCGGAACAGGCTGTTGATCCTAATATTACTAATCTGTCAGTTGGCTATTCCTTGGTTAATGAAGTTTTACCGCCTATGCCTGTTAAGCCTGAATCATTAAATGACGTAAAAGCCGTTACTGCGTATCTTGCGGCGGTAGAAGCCTATACCAAAGCGGCGCAAAAATATATTGACGGTACTACTAATGATTTGAATAAAATCATTGCTCAGAGGAATTTGGCAGTGCAGAATGCTAATAAAGTTGTAGAAGAATGCAATGCCTTTTTAGATGCTAATAAAAAACAAAAATGATTATAAGTTTAGATCCTGTTGAAAAAACAGCCCGCATAAACAGTGCTTTATGCGGGTTTTACTATGTCGTGAATATGTTTATTTCATTGCATTTTCATAGCGCAATATCGTACAAGCTACAAAATTTATATTGTGATAAACTATTTGTAGCGAGGGGAGGGAAAATTGTGCACCAGGAAGAACGAACAGTATGTTTTGACGAAGAACTCGGCGTTGAAGCCTATAGATTTAAAGGAATTATGCAGAAATTCCCCAATCATTTTCATGAATATTATGTAATTGGTTTTATTGAAAGTGGCAGAAGGCGCTTGTCCTGCAAAAACAAGGATTATTTGATAGGAACGGGAGATATTTTGCTTTTTAATCCGCTGGATAATCACACTTGTGAACAGATAGATGGTAAAACCTTGGATTACAGGTGTATAAATATTAAACCTGAAGTTATGCGGGCTGCCGTTTACGAAATTACAGGTAAGAACTACCTGCCAGAGTTTTCGCAGAATGTAATATATCAAAGCGAGCAAGTGGTTTTGCTCAGGGATTTGCACCAGATGTTAATGGAGCAAAATATAGATCTTGCCAAGCAAGAAACTTTTTATTTTCTTATAGCGCAATTGCTTATGACTCAGACTAGAGCCATAAAAACTGAAATTAATAATGTAAGTGAAGAGATTCAAAGAGTTTGTACCTATATAGAAGCTAATTTCACAACACTTATTACATTGGAAGAGTTAAGCGAAGTAGCTGGGCTAAATAAATATACCTTACTGCGCAGTTTTACCAAGGAGAAAGGTATTACTCCTTATAGATATTTAGAAACTATTAGGGTTAGCTACGCAAAAAAATTATTGGAGCAAGGCATAGAACCAATTGAAGCAGCAGGGCAAGCTGGGTTTACGGATCAAAGTCACTTTACGAAATTTTTCAAAAATTTCATTGGTACTACACCTAAACAGTATCAGAATATTTTTGCTGATAAGTATAAAGAGTAACTATCAAAACTAAAGGGAGAATAATTATGGAGTTAAAATGTGTAATGGTAATAGACGGAGAATTGCCTATGGGAGTTATTGCCAATACTGCGGCGATTTTGGGTGTTACAATGGGTAAACAAATGCCAGAGACGGTGGGCTCAGATGTAATTGACAAAACGGGTAACGTTCATTTAGGGATTGTTAACTTACCAATTCCTATTCTAAAGGGTCAGGCTGTTTTGCTAAAAGAGCTACGGGAAAAACTGTACCAAGGGGAATTTGCAGGAATGACGATTGTGGATTTTTCAGATGTGGCACAGGGTTGTAAAATCTATGATGAATTCATTGATAAAATTGCCCAGGTTCAAGGAAAGGAAATACAATATTTTGGTATTGCAATTTGTGGTCCTAAGAAAAAAGTAAATAAATTAACAGGGAATATGCCGCTGCTTAGATAATAAATTCTTTAAATTTATTTTGGGTTAAAATTAACCGTTTTTATAGTCTATACCCTTATTGACAATACGTATACAAAGTATTAAACTTAAGGTTAGCAAGAGCTAACCGAAAGGGTGAAAAATCATGATTGATTATATTATTGGTGGGGTTGTAGCAGTGTTAGTTGTGTTAGCCATTCGTGCTGCTTTTTTCAAAAAAGACGGAGGATGTTGTGGTTGTTCAGGGTGTGCAAACGAAAAAAGTTGTAAAAAAGGCTAGAATATTATTATACAAATATAAAACAGCTTTAGTCTTTTGTGAACGGACACTAATGCTTAGAATGGTGTTTAGAATAGACTTATTCAACAAAAATCTTTTATTAAAGAGAAATAATACAAAATACTTACATATTTTCAGCTAAAAGTATTGACATTTCGTAAAAACGTATTTATACTAATCTCGTAGTACAGAGAAGGCAATGTGGCCGGGTTGTTCCTTAAGGGATAATCCGGTTTTGTGTTATACTAGACTGGCAATGGGGCCCAGCATTTTGACGTACTCCATTGAGATTTTGAAATGAAATGGTGGCGTTTAGATGATAAAAAGAAATGTGTGGGCAGAAATTGATTTGTCTGCTATTAAGCACAATGTAGGGGAAACCAAAAAAATATTGCAACCGGATACAAGGCTTTGTGCCGTAGTTAAGGCTAATGCTTATGGACACGGTGCTATCCCGGTAGCGAAGGCTGCTATAGAGGCTGGTGCAGATTTTTTAGCGGTTGCTCTGACTCAGGAAGCGTTGGAATTGCGCTTAGCCGGCATTAAGGTGCCGATTTTAATTTTGGGAGCATTAACTCCCGGACATGAAGAAACAGTAGTAGAATATCATATTAGCCAAGCTGTTCCGGATTTAAAAAGCGTGGAGCGGTTGTCTGCTGTTGCGGTAAAAAAAGGTAAAACGGCCAAAGTACATTTGGTTATTGAGACGGGTATGAATCGTATCGGTTGTAAAGTAAGTGAAGCCGGTGATTTGGCGGCAGCTGTAATGGCTTTGCCTAATGTGGAGCTAGAAGGAGTTTTCTCTCACTTTGCGAAAGCGGATGCAGAAGATAAATCATATATGCAGCAACAATATGATGCTTTTGTGGAAGCCATAAAGAACATTGAGGGCAAGGGTATTTGTATTCCTATCAAACATATTGCTAACAGTGCTGCTATTACAGAAACACCGAAAGTACATATGGATATGGTTAGACAAGGTATTACGCTCTATGGTTTGTGGCCGTCAAGTGAAGTGAAACGTGACTTGCATTATGAACCTGTTATGAGCTTAAAGGCGCAGATTGTATTCATTAAGGAAGTTCCACCCGGGGAAAAGATTGGCTACGGTTGTACTTACGAAACAACAAGAACTACAAAAATAGCAACATTGCCTTTGGGTTATGCGGACGGAATTAGCAGAAAGCTTTCTAACCGTGGATATGTGTCAATTAGAGGCTGCAAGGCCCCTATAGTAGGCAGAGTTTGCATGGATCAGATGATGGCTGACGTTACGGATATTCCTAACGTAAGGGAAGGTGACGAAGTAATAATTTTCGGCGGCAATGAGATATCAATAGATACCGTTGCTCAATGGATGGAGACTATAAATTACGAGGTTGTCTGCCTCTTAAGTGATAGAATCCCCAGAAGATATGTTTTTAGCTATCATACGTATAAATAAGAGCTATCTTCTACCGACAGGTGCAAGGCTTTCATAATTGTTCGCCTAAGGGCTGCAATAAATAAAAAAAGAATATGAAGGAGTTGAGTCAAGTGAGGGGAAAACTTTTGACAGTGGCCGTGTCTGCAATGTTAGCAACAAGTCTATTTGCAGCTGGTTGCGGTGGTAGTGGAGGAAGCAAAAAGGCCGATACAATTAAAATCGGTGTTGTCTCTGAAATGACAGGTAGCAATGCTACCTATGGCACGTCCGTAGTAAATGGTATGAAACTGGCTTTGAAAGAGGTCAATGCTAAGGGCGGTATATTAGGCAAGCAGGTAGAAATTGTTGTTGCTGATAGCAAGAGTGAGCCGGCAGAAGCGGCTAACGCAATGAGCAAAGTCATTAATCAGGATAAGACCCCCTTGGTAATGGGTATTTTTACCAGTTCCAGTGCTATAGCTGCTTGTAATGTCAGCGAGGCTGCAAAAGTTCCTTATCTAGCTATTGGTGCCACTAACCCCAAGGTAACGTTGGACAAAGATGGCAAAGTTAAACCAAATACTTTCCGTGTTTGTTTCATTGATCCGTTCCAAGGAACTGTTGGTGCAAACTTTGTGTTAAATGAGTTGAAGTTGAAGAAAGCAGTTATATTTGTAGATAACAGTTCTGATTACTCCAAGGGCTTGGCTCAATTCTTTAAACAAGCTTACACCGAAAAAGGTGGCCAAATTGTTGGCGAAGAAGCTTATTTACAAAAAGATACAGATTTCAAGGCTATTTTAACAAAAATTAAAACTATGGGTGCAG
>Ga0183100_1001755_pt1 | contig 10146 bp, 6 predicted proteins | sample Biomet2_FD_127789 | JGI IMG/M metagenome (GOLD analysis project Ga0183100, IMG submission 127789) | Microbial communities from bioreactor (seeded with anoxic lake sediment) at LBNL, California, USA - Biofuel metagenome 2 | ecosystem: Engineered > Bioreactor > Anaerobic > Unclassified ...
ATTAATTCACCCCTCGCCGGATGCTATTACAACCGCGAGATCAAGCCATACTTTACCAGTCAAAACAACCCCAGCCAAAAAAACGTGAGCTGTCCTGTTTTTATTGAAATATGCTTACCTTAGCGCATCAATAAGCATTTTTGAGATCTTTTTTCGTTGTCTAATTGTCAAGTTAATTATTATGGAAGAAAAAGAACCTACCGGTTTACCTGATAATGCGTTTCGCGAACTAAAACCAGGTGAAACGTATGAACCACTGATGAAACCGGAAAAGACCTATCCGGAAGCCAATGCCTGGTCAGTGACCTGGGGCTTGCTGATGGCTGTATTGTTTTCTGCAGCTGCAGCCTACCTGGGACTAAAAGTAGGATAGGTGTTTGAAGCGGCCATACCGATTGCCATTATTGCTGTCGGATTGTCAGGCGCTTCGAAACGTAAGAACGCGTTGGGTGAGAATGTGATCATCCAGTCCATTGGTGCCTGTTCAGGCGTCATTGTGGCAGGCGCCATCTTTACGCTGCCGGCGTTATACATCCTGCAAGCCAAATATCCGGAAATGACGGTCAATTTTATTCAGGTGTTTATGAGCTCTTTGCTGGGTGGCATTCTGGGTATTCTGTTCCTTATCCCGTTTCGTAAGTACTTTGTCAAGGATATGCATGGTAAATACCCTTTTCCCGAAGCAACAGCTACTACGCAGGTCCTGATTTCCGGTGAGAAGGGTGGCAATCAGGCCAAACCATTGCTGATAGCCGGTCTGATAGGTGGATTGTATGATTTTGTTGTTGCAACCTTTGGCATATGGAGCGACACCTTTACATCGCGGGTTTTGCCATTTGGCGAAGCTTTGTCTGAAAAAGCACGCGTCGTGTTCAAAATTAATACCGGTTCGGCCGTTCTTGGACTAGGTTATATTGTCGGATTGAAATACGCGGCCATTATTTGTGCCGGTTCGGCCTTGGTTTGGTGGGTCATTGTCCCGGTCATGGCTCAGTTCAGCGATCAGACGCTGCAATGGTTGAATCCGGCCATTGTGGATTCGGTAACCGGCATGGGGCCTGAAGAAGTTTTTAAGAATTTTGCCCGTCACATTGGTATCGGCGGTATCGCCATGGCTGGTATCATTGGTATCATCAAATCGTGGAGCATCATCAAGTCGGCAGTCGGACTTGCTTCCAAAGAATTCAAAGGCGGAAAGTCTGCAGCGACTGGCATCATTGAGCCTCGTACACAGCGGGATCTTCCGATGAAGATCATTGTTATCGGCGTAATCGTCTGCTTGTTGGCGGTATTTGTTTTCTTCTTCTTCGGGGTTATGAATTTCAATCTGCTGCATGCCGTGGTTGGTATTTTAGTAGTTGGGATCATCGCCTTCCTGTTTACAACCGTTGCCGCTAATGCCATAGCCATTGTCGGAACAAATCCTGTTTCAGGGATGACGTTGATGACACTGATCCTTGCATCGGTCATCATGGTTTCTGTTGGCCTGAAAGGAACAGGCGGCATTGTTTCGGCCCTGATCATGGGTGGTGTGGTTTGCACGGCCCTTTCGATGGCCGGCGGTTTCATCACCGACTTGAAAATCGGCTATTGGCTGGGCAGTACGCCGGCCAAACAGGAAAAATGGAAATTCCTCGGAACACTGGTTTCGGCCGCTACCGTCGGTGGCGTGCTAATTATTCTGAATAAAACGTACGGATTTTCCGGTCCGGATGCGTTAGTCGCTCCGCAAGCCAACGCCATGGCTGCAGTGATCGATCCGCTGATGTCAGGAACGTCCGCGCCCTGGGTGTTGTATGGTATCGGCGCCTTATTGGCCATTGTTCTGACCTTCTTTAAAGTACCGGCACTTGCTTTTGCGTTGGGGATGTTCATCCCGCTCGACCTCAACCTGCCGTTGTTGGTGGGTGGCTTGATTCACTGGTGGGTAACAACAAGGGAAAAAGATACAGCCTTGAATACGGCCCGTGGTGAGATGGGTACGTTGATCGCTTCAGGTTTCATTGCCGGTGGAGCCCTGATGGGCGTTGTCAGCGCCGCCATCCGCTTCCTGGGGGCTGACTGGATGATGAAAAACTGGGTGGAGGCTCCTGGGGCCGAATGGGTTTCTCTGGGTGCTTATCTGATGCTGATCGGCTTCTTTATCTGGTATGTCGTCAAAAAGAGTGAAAAGACGAACTGACGGAAAACAAATAAAAAGTATGAACCATAGGGCAAGGATTCCGCTGCAAGCCGCGGGAAATTCTACCCTTAGAGATTAAACTAATATAAAAAGAGAGGTTGTCTAATGCATCGCAATAGACAACCTCTCTTTTTATATTTATGGCACTTATTCCCACTCAATCGTTGCCGGTGGCTTCGACGAGATATCGTACGTCACGCGGTTAACGCCTTTCACCTTATTGATGATGTCGTTGGAAACCTTACCCAGAAAATCATAGGGAAGGTGCGCCCAGTCGGCCGTCATGGCATCCGTAGACGTCACAGCACGCAAAGCCACTGCATTTTCATAGGTCCGTTCATCACCCATGACCCCGACCGACCGGATCGGTAACAGGATGACTCCAGCCTGCCAAACCTTGTCGTACAAATCCCATTCATGCAAGGCATCAATGAAGATGGCATCAGCTTCCTGCGCGATCCGTACTTTCTCTTCCGTGATATCTCCCAGGATACGCACGGCCAGCCCAGGGCCAGGAAACGGCTGACGGTTGATAAGGTGAGGCATCATCCCCAGTTTGCTGCCGACCCTCCGTACTTCATCCTTGAACAGTAACCTCAACGGCTCGCAAAGTTTCAGGTCCATATTCTTGGGCAGTCCGCCGACATTGTGGTGTGATTTAATCACCGTACCGGTAATGGACAATGACTCAATGCAATCGGGATAAATGGTTCCCTGTGCCAACCATTTAACGTCCTTGATTTCCTTGGCTTCCTCGTTGAACACGTCGATGAATCCTTTACCGATGATTTTACGTTTCTTTTCAGGGTCGGAGACGCCGGCCAGTTCTTTGTAGAACCGTTCCTTGGCGTTGACACCGATCACGTTCAGTCCAAGGTGCTCGTAATCGTGCATCACATGCTCGAATTCATTTTTACGGAGCAATCCGTGATCGACAAAAATACAGGTCAGGTTTTTACCAATGGCTTTATTGAGCAGAACGGCAGTCACAGACGAATCGACTCCACCGGACAAACCCAGCACAACCTTGTCGTCACCCAGCGTTGACCGGAGTTTGGCAACCGTTGATTCGATGAATGAGTCTGGCGACCAGTCTTTGGCGCAGTTGCAAATGGTCAGGAAATTATCCAGGATTTTGAGGCCGTCCACTGTGTGATAGACTTCAGGATGGAACTGAACGCCCCAGGTTTGTTCGCCTTCTATATGATAAGCAGCAATCTTGACATCCTTGGAAGAGGCGATGATGTTGAACCCCTCTGGTATCCTGGTAATGGTATCACCATGGGACATCCATACCTGAGAATGATCGGAGAGATTTGTCAACAGCGGGTCTTTTTTGACAAAGGCTTCAAGATTAGCACGACCGTATTCGCGGGAACCGGCTGGCTCCACTTTTCCGCCGGCGCTATGGGCAATCAGTTGAGCCCCGTAACAGATGCCCAATACCGGATATTTCTTACGCAGTTTATTGACGTCAGTCTTGAAAGCAGCTTCATCATAAACAGAAAACGGACTGCCAGATAAAATCACCCCTTTGATGTCTGTTGCCTCATAAGGGAATTTGTTGTACGGAATAATTTCGCAATAGGTGTTCAATTCGCGGACTCGACGGGCAATAAGCTGAGTGGTCTGAGATCCGAAATCGAGGATGATGATTCGTTCCTGCATGTTGTTGGCTCTTAGAATTTGTGTGTGCAAAAATACGGTTTTTTTCCTAAACCACAGCTGCCTATTTCCATCCTCCGCCAAGCGCTCTGTACAATTCAACAACAGCCTGCATTTTTTGTAACTGATCGTTTACAGCTGATAACTGGGCCGACAGCAGGCTTTGTTCCGATGTCAGCACATCCGTATAGTTGGTCGCTGAACTATATTGAAGCAACTCCTTGGTAAATTCAACCGATTTCTTCAATGCCGTCAGTTGCCTTGTTCTGGAAGAGTCTTTGGCTTCAGCTGTCTGGTAAGCGTACAACGCATTGGAAACTTCCTGGCCGGCAGTCAGCAACACCTTTCTGAAATCATTGAATGCTTCCTGCTGTTGAGCTTTGGCAATTTTCAGGTTGGCGACGTTCTGACCGTTGTTGAAAATCGGTTGGGTAAGGCCCCCGACCAAGCTGTATAACAGTGAATTGTCCAGAAAACTCTTGAGACTTAGGGAAGACAGTCCGCCATCGGCCGTTATGGAAAGAGAAGGATAGAAATCGGCTTTGGCAACATTCACATTCTCAAACGCTTCTCTCAAACCGAGTTCAGCTTCCTGAACATCAGGCCTGTTTTTCATCAGCAGACTGGACACGCCGGTATTCAGGTCTGCCGGCAATGCCTGCTGAGCAAGCGTGCTTCGTTCAATCTGGCCTGGAGCCTTTCCGGTAAGGACACACAGTGCATTTTCCGTTTCCCTGATCCGTTGCTGCAAGTCCGGAATGCTGACCTCTGCCGAATACAGATTGGCCTGACTTTGAACGACAGCCGCTCCATTCACAATGGCGGAAGCTTTCAGCAGCTTCATGCTTTCCACATCCTTGGTTCTGATTTCAACCGTTTGCCGCGTAATCGCCAGTTGTTCGTCCAACGCCAGCAACGTGTAATAGCTGTTGGCAATATTGGCGATCAGGGCCGTTTGAACGGCTCGTTTGGCTGCTTCAGTGCGGAGATAGGAGGCAAGCGCCGTTTTTCGTTTGCTGGCGAGTTTTCCCCAGATATCAAGTTCCCAGCTGGCCGAAAAGCTTCCTTCAAAAAGGTTGTAAGCTGGTTTGGCCATTCCGGCTGCATTGTCTGAAGGATTGATGCGTGAGGCGTTGGCGGCTCCGTTTAGCGAAGGTAGTAAAGAAAGAGTCTGTTGCGTTAGCGTGGCATTGGCTTCCTTCATCCGTTCCAAGGCTGAGTTCAGATCCGGATTGTTTGCCAGCCCTTCACGGATGAGTTCTTGCAGCATGGCATCCGGAAATAGCTGCTGCCATGGTGTGTCAGCCAGTGTCGTCGAATCAGTCTTGTTTGCCTCTCTGTAAAGACTATCTGTCACAGCCGTTTCCGGCTGCCGGTACGTCTTCGTCACAATGCCGCACGAAGTGAGCAGTACAGTTGACAGGACGATGATAAAGGGTGTGTTATGATTCATTGCCAGATGTATTTTATAAGTCATCAATTGTTGGCTCGTTCGATAAAACGACTTCTTCCGCCGTATTGCGTTTCACAAGTCGCTCACTGAGCCGTTGGAAAATGATGTACAGCCCGGGAATAACCAGGATACCGAACAACGTACCGAACAGCATGCCACCTACGGCTGAAACACCGATGGCACGGTTACCATGAGCACCGGCACCTGTGGCAAACATCAACGGAGAAATACCGAATATGAAGGCCAACGATGTCATCAGAATTGGCCGTAATCTGACTTTGGCCGCATCGATGGCTGCCGCCACGACAGACATGCCCTTTTCTCTTCTTGCTTTGGAATAATGCACGATCAGGATGGCATTTTTGGCCAGTAGTCCGATCAGCATGATCAGAGAAATCTGTGTATAGATGTTGTTGTCGATGCCGAACAGCTTGTCAAAGACAAAGGTGCCGCTCAAACCAACCGGCAGCGAAAGAATGACGGCAAACGGCAACAGGTAATTGTTGTACAGGGCGCAAAGCAACAAATAAACAAAAACCAGGCTAAGCATCAGAATATATCCCATTTGCGAGCTGCTGTTCTCTTCTTCACGGCTCATGCCCGAGAATTCATAGCCGTAACCCCGTGGCAAAACTTGCGCAGCCACTTCCTTGATGGCTTCCAGCGCTTCACCGGAACTATACCCGTCGGCAGGCGAACCGGATATGGTCATGGAAGAATACATGTTGAATCTGGACATGCTCTCAGGGCCATAAGTCGGCGTCATCGTGACAAACTCCGTCAGAGGCGCCATCTGATTGTTGCTGTTGCGCACGTAGATACTGTTCAGCTTGTCGATATTGGCTCGATACGTTGAATCGGCCTGAACGAGTACCCTATATTGCTTGCCGTACAGATTGAAGTTGGAGGCATAATAGCCGCCGAAGTACATCTGCATGGCATCCATGATATCATCCACCTTTAGACCGGCTTCCTTGATTTTTGCTATATTCAGCGACATCAGGTATTGTGGAAAATTCGGATTGAAAGGCGTCGTGGCATGTTTGATCTCCGGCCGTTCACCCAGGGCATCCAGCAGATCCTGCGAGACTTTGTAGAAAGCTTCCATCGAATGACCGGTCTTATCCTGCAATTCAAAGGAGAATCCGCTGGACGCCCCAAAGCCCGTGATGGTTGGCATTGAGCGTGGAACGATCTTCGCGTTGCGAATAAAAGCGGTTTGCTTCGTCAGCTTTTTAATGATCGCTTTGTCATCGAGCTTTCTTTCTTTCCAATCCTTCAATCGTATAATGACCTGAGCATAGGAACTGCCGTTTCCGTCAATTTGGTTCTGCCCGACCATACGCATCACGCTGGAGACTTCTGGGAAGGACTCTGCGATGTTGTCCACTTGTTTGGCAACGATGGCCGTACGTTCCATAGATGAAGCAGGTGGTAAGCTGATATTGACAAAGATTGTACCCATATCTTCTTCCGGAACAAAGCCGGTCGGAGTAGACTTAATGAGCAGGAAAAAGAGGCCGATAAAGGCCAGAACGATTCCGATCACCAACTTGCTGCGTCCGGAGAGAAATGTCACGACGCTTGTATATTTATTGGCTGTTGCCTGATAACCGGCTTCGAATGCGTCCATGAAGCGATGAACATATTTTTTTTGCTGTTTTTCTTTACCTTTCGGTTTTAGAAACAAGGCTGCTAAGGCAGGACTGAGTGTCAGGGCATTCAGGGCAGACAGCAGAATGGCAATTGCCAGCGTCAGCCCGAATTGTTTGTAGAAAACGCCGGAAGTGCCGGTGGCGAAAGTAACCGGTACAAAGACGGATGCCATGACTAAGGTAATAGCCACGATGGCACCGGAAATCTCATCCATCGCATCAATGGCTGCCTGCCTGGCCGACTTATAGCCCATATCCAGTTTGTAATGGACGGCTTCGACCACCACAATGGCATCATCCACCACAATACCGATAGCCAAGACCAATGCAAACAGCGTCAGCAGGTTGATGCTGAAATGGAACAGGTACAGGAAGAAAAATGTTCCGATAATAGCGACAGGCACCGAAATGGCAGGAATCAGGGAAGACCTGAAATCTTTCAGAAACAGGAATACGACCAGAAAGACCAGAATAAAAGCTTCAATGAATGTCCGGATAACTTTTTCGATGGAAACATCCAGAAACCGGTTGGCATCTACCATATGAATGTATTTGATGCCGGCCGGAAACGATTTGGCGGCTTCATCAATTTGCGCCTTACAGCCGTTTATCACGTCCCTGGCGTTTGAACCGGCTGTCTGGTTGATGGCGATGTTTGTTCCGGCAAGGCCATTGATCCAAAGTGTACTTTGATACGAATCGGATCCCAGTTCCGCACGAGCTACATCTTTCAAACGGAGCAACTGACCCGTTGAACCGGCTCTGATGACAATGTTTTCATATTCTGCCACTGTTTTCAATTTGCCGGTGTACCGGATCGCATATTGGAAACTCTGGTTTCCTTGTTCACCGAATTTTCCAGGTGCTGCTTCCGTGTTTTGTTCGTTCAGGGCCGAAACGATGTCCCCCGGAACGAGGCCGTAGGTTTCCATGACCTCCGGCTTCAACCAGATGCGCATGGCATACGTTCTGGAACCATAAGCGGCTGCATTTCCGACACCTTCGACCCGTTGCAACTGAGGTATCAGATTGATATCGGCATAATTCTGTAGAAATGTTTCGTCATAATACGATTTCTCACTGTACAAACCAGTCATCAGCAGCGTACTGTTTTGGCGCTTTCTGACGGTGACACCGGCCTGAACGACCTCGGCCGGCAGCAACCTGGTCGCCGACGAAACACGGTTTTGCACATCGACGGCCGCCTGGTCAGGATCGGTACCGACGTTGAAGAAAATCTGAATATTAGCCGATCCGTCATTCGCGGCTGTTGACGTCATATACGTCATGCCTTCCACGCCGTTTATTTTTTGTTCCAGTGGAATGACGACACTGTTCATGATCACTTCTGCATTTGCTCCACCATAATTGGCTGTGACGCGAATCGTTGGTGGTGTAATGTCAGGATATTGTGATATCGGCAATTTAACCAACCCCAAAATGCCCAATAGCACGATCAGTATGGATATGACCGTACTGAGAACCGGGTGTTCTATGAATTTTTTGAACATATGCGAAGTGGAATGTTAGTTGATGGACGGATAAATAGTGGAGGCCTTCACTTCCATTGGTTTGATCACCTGGCCCTCTTTCAGCAAGTTGACGCCCTCCAGTATGAGACGGTCTCCGATGTGCAAACCTTCTGTTACGATGAAAAACTGGCCGTCACTGCTGGAAACGGTGGTAACCGGAACACTTTTAGCTTTATTGTGAGAACCCACAATAAAAGCCAGCCGCTTGTCCTGCAATTGGGTTGTCGCACTTTGAGGAATGACCAGCACCGATTGATAAGTGCTGGGAATTTGTACCGTCGCACTTCCGCCGTTACGCAGGAGACCGAGCGGATTGGGAAAAGTTGCCCGTACAGTAATAGAACCGGTTTGAGTGTCAATCTGTCCGCTCATGATCGTCACTTTTCCTTTTTTATCATACCGGCTACCGTCTGAAAGGATAAGCGAAACGGCCGGTATATGATGTAGCTTTTCAGCGAAGGTCTTGCCGGTACTGTTGCGTTCAATACTAAGCAATTGCTTTTCGTTAAGTGAAAAATAGCTATAGATTTCACTGATATCAGAAACGGTCGTCAATGGTTCGGAGGATGAACTGCTGACAAGCGCCCCGACTTTGTACGGAATCAGTCCGATGACACCGTTTGCCGGGCTGGCGACCCTTGAATAACCTAGGTTGGCTTTTGCATTGGCCAGTGTTGCCTTAGCCTGTATCAGGGCAGCTTTTTTTGATTTCAATGCCAGTTTGGCCGACTCCAGTTCATATTGACTGACGATGGCCTTCTCGACCAGTGGTTTCACCTTCTCAACTTCCAGCTGGGCGGTTTCCACGGCTGCTTCAGCACTGCCTATGGCCGCATGGGCGTCCCGGACGGCTTCGACGTATTGAGGATTGCTGATCCGGAAAAGGAGCTGCCCTTTTTTAACGGTAGCCCCCTCATCAACATAAATGGCCTCTATGTAACCATCTATTTTAGGGCGTATTTCAACGTTCTGTCTACCCTGAAGGGTTGCCGGATAGGCTGTATTAAGGGTGATGTCCTTCGTTGTTAGTGTCAGTATTTTGTAGGTCTTAACCTTCTTGTCCTGATCGTCTTCCTTTTTTTTACTGTTACAAGACGTAAAAACCAGCACTACCATCATGCCTATTCCTAACAATTGGACAGGCTTTTGCATCAATCGAATCATACCTTTATAGATTTTACCGAGTCATCTGACACCTTGCTGTATGAACAGCTATATTCCCATTCCCGTGAAAAAGTTAACCGAAGAAGTATCTATAAAGACTTAAAATCGCGGGAATGGTTTAATCATCCGGGGAAAAGAAAATGGCTTCCTTGCATGATCAATTTGATCCGTGATCAGGCACGCTATGCAGTCAAAAAAATATTCTGTATCTAATCTGTAGCTCGTGAGAAATTCACGAAAGCTGCAGAAAAGACACAGAATACCACTCCAACGTATAATATGTTAAGGTAAGACCTTTCCTGAAAAACGAGATAGAACGTGCAGCTCAACCAATAAAATCATCAAATGGCTACTACCGGAGACACAAATTTAACTATATTCAACATAAGAAAAATGCCCTTATTTTGCAGAATACGCATAAATAGCATTAAAATGCAGTTATCGTGTTGAAATAAGTGGTTATCTTACACTTTTTTTGGGGAAAAACCAACATTT
>Ga0183100_1001756_pt1 | contig 10137 bp, 9 predicted proteins | sample Biomet2_FD_127789 | JGI IMG/M metagenome (GOLD analysis project Ga0183100, IMG submission 127789) | Microbial communities from bioreactor (seeded with anoxic lake sediment) at LBNL, California, USA - Biofuel metagenome 2 | ecosystem: Engineered > Bioreactor > Anaerobic > Unclassified ...
AAGTTAGAATCCAAGAATGATTGATAAATTTTCCTATTTATGTTAGAATTCTTACAGTAGCTTAGCTACTCTACAAACGGGGATGTACTGGTTTCGACGGGGGTAGGTGTGGCACAATAAGCGGGCCGGGATTCCATCAACCCCGAAAAACGGTGGAAAACTGCTATAAACGCAGACGATTCTTACGCTCTAGCAGCTTAATGCTAGCGCTCCTCCTCGCTACTCCTGCGGGTGGGGAATGAGCGACACTAGCGGGATACTCATAGGCCAATTCTCGGAGGCCTTTTGGGGAAACTCATCGAGATAGCAACTAAGTAGCCTTGTCGTTAGGCGACAAAGAAGCGAAATCTAAATCAACGACTACGCTCGTAGAAAGTTGTGTTTCATTGCTTTCGGACAGGGGTTCGACTCCCCTCATCTCCACCATCCAAATCCGGAATTTTAATATGACGTTTAATAGAAAAAGCTATGATTCTTATGCCTTTGTGGCAATAGAATCATAGCTTTTTTGCATATAGAAAATATGAAAGAATTATAATCTTAATCAAAAATTAACATTACCTTAATATTTCCTTTATGATTGTTTTATATAATACCTTAAGTGGACGTTTGAACAATTAAATCTTGGTTGCTGACGTGTAAAGGAAGGAGAGTAATGAATCATTCAATGTATTTTGCATCCTCAACACTTTTCTGGTCTTTGCCCATAAAAGAATGGTTTGCTTTGGCAGCTGAGTATCAGTTGGGCGGGATCGAAGTGTGGGCGCAACAGTTAGATAGCAATAATTTAGAACCGGCGGAATTAAAAGCTTTAGCCAAAAGGTACAACATGAGATTAAGTGTCCATAGTTATAGCTGGGACTATAATTTAATGGCTTTGGCAGAACCTGTGCGAAGTATTACGTTTAATCAGACAAAAAAAGCAATTGATTTGGCTGGGTATTTACGTGCGACAGGGGTAACGGTTCATCCTGGTGCGATGAGCTTTACGGGAAAAGAGAATTATCCGCTGGAATTAGCGCAAACAGCTGAGGCCTTGGCTGGTTATGCACAAGAACAGGGAACAGAGTTATCTTTAGAAATAATGGAGAAGCTGCCACATGAATTTTTAATTTCTTTAGATGCAATAAAAAAAATGGAGGTAAATGTTAAAGACGCTTGTAAATGGAAATACACACTTGATATAGCTCATTGTGACAGCGAAAAAGAAGTGCTATTAATGGCGGATTATCTGCAAGACCGATTACACGAGTTTCATCTTAGCAACAAAAAAGGAATGCAACGTCATTGTTCACCGGCATCCGAGGGAGATTTCTTTTTGCCGGGTATTGTTGAGTCGCTGCAAAAGTATAATATGGTTTTCACATTAGAAGGATTTGATATTTCCGGAAATGCTGATTTATTCAAAAAGAATATTGAATATTTGGATAACAAACAGAAGGGGAGGTTTATTTATGTTAAAAAAGAAAAAAATTATGACGATTTTAGCATGTTGCGCCATGTGCGCCATTCTATTCGCAGGCTGCGGCAATCATTCAGAACAGAACGGTAAAAATACATCTGCCAAAGCAGCGAAGGGTGAAATAAGTCTTTATACATCACAGCCAGAAGCAGATGCTCAAAAATTGATTGCCGCTTTTAATAAAAAGTATCCGGATGTTAAAGTTAAGATTTTCCGTTCAGGTACAGAAGAAGTTATAAGCAAAGTTATGGCCGAGAAAAAACTTGGCAAGGTACAAGCTGATGTGCTGTTGGTCTCAGATGCAGCCACTTTTGAACAACTGAAAAATAAAGACATCCTGGAAAAATATGCTTCTCCTGAACTGGAAGCAATACCGTCTTCTTTTGTAGATAAAGACCATACTTATGCAGGAACTAAAGTTATAGCAACAGGTATTATGTATAATGTCAATAAAATTAAAACTCCGCCTAAATCGTTTATGGATTTAACTAAGGCTGATTACAAAGATCAAACTTCTATGCCAAGTCCGCTGTATTCCGGCGCTGCGGCTTATAATCTTTCTTTGTTTACAAGGACAAATGGATTAGGCTGGGATTTCTATCAAGGGCTTAAGAATAACGGAGTTAAAGTTGACAAAGGAAATGGTAGCGTTCTTAAGGATGTTACTGATGGTGCCCGTAATATTGGTATGATAGTTGATTACATGGCCTTTAGGGCAAAAGCCAAAGGTGCACCTGTAGAGTTCGTTTATCCGGACGAGGGTGTTCCTTTTGTGACAGAACCTATCGGTATTGTCAAAGGGTCTGCTAATGAAAATCTTGCAAAACTGTTTGAAGATTTTATCTTATCAGTTGATGGGCAAAAGGAAACAGCAGCCATCGGCTATACTCCTGTTCGTAAGGGTGTGGCTGCTCCCAAAGGGTTTGCGTCTATAGAAAAGATGAAAATCATTACCGGAGATTTGCCTGTATTAGTTAAAGCAAGGGAAGAAGATAAACAGAAATTTACTACGATGTTTAAATAAATAATGAAAAAATATTTTAAAATCTCTAAGGAAAAAATTATCTTTAGCTTAATGGCACTGGTTTTATTTGTTTTCCCGCTTATTAGATTGATTTTGCTCTCGCTGACAAAGGAAGATGGCAGTTTCTCTCTGGATCAGTATTATTATTTCTTGTCTGACAGCAGGGCATTGGAGTCTGTTATTAATACATTGCAGATTTCGATATCAGCTTCACTTATTTCTGCTTTATGTGGTATCATAACGGCCTTTCTGGTTGGTTATACTAATATTAAGTATAAAAACCTTATCGAAGCCCTGGTGCTCATGCCATTTGTTATTCCTGCTTATGTTATAACTCTGGCCTGGACCGGTTTAACCGGTCCAGGCAGTGTTCTAAGTCAATATTTGGCGGCACATATGATTCCCGGAATAGACCTATTTACTATACACGGCATTATTGGTATGTTAGGTATTTGCCATATGTCAGTAGTTCATGTAACCGTTGTACATATGCTGCGCAAAGTGCCGCAGGAAGTAGGATGGGCAGCGCGTGCTTCGGGCTGCTCGCAATGGAAAACTTTGCTAAAAGTGGATTTGCCGATGGTTATGCCCGCAATTGCCGGAGGAACGGTATTAGCTTTCTTAGCGGACGTTGATAATTTTGCCATACCGGCTTTTTTAGGTATATCTTCTAACATACCAGTACTTAGCACTTATATTTATGAAAAAATCATCGGCTTTGGGCCGAATTCTTTTACATACGGAGCAGTGCTTTCGGTTGTTTTATCACTGATCGCGTTAAGCGGTGCCCTGCTGTCGACGTTGCTGGTTCATGAACGAAGTTATCAGGAAAGCGCTAAAGAAAATTTTAATATCAGAATATGGTTTTCTCCTCCTGTTAGACGAGTAATTGAGATAGGGACAGTGAGTTTGTTAACAATATTTAGCATAGTGCCTCTTGTTTATATGGCAATAACAGCATTGCTTAGGGGATTTACTTTTTCGTTAGATGCAGAATGCTTGACATTAGACAATTACATTTTTGTTTTTACTAATGATGGAGTGCGGGAGGCGGTAATCAATAGCCTCTTTATGGCAGGAACGGCGTCTGTTATCTGTTTGATATTGGGAACACTTATTGCCTACATGTCTGTTCGCAAGCAATCTAAGGTAGCCTCTTTCCTTAATCAATGCGCCTCGGTTATGTATTCCGTTCCGGGAATTGTGCTTGCTTTGGCATTAATATTTTACTGGTCACAGCCTATACCAGGGCTTAACACAGGTTTATACGGTACATTTACGATTATCATTTTGGGCTATATTACTCGTTATATGATTATTCAAATAAGAAATAGTTCAGCAGCTTTTTTGGCTGTGGCAGAAGCAGCAGAGCAAGCAGCACTTGCTTCAGGAAGCAATAGCATAACATTATGGGTGAAAATCATTATGCCACAGATTGCAATACCGGCCCTAGCAGGAACATTCTTTATTTTTCTGTCAGCGTTTACAGAATTAACAATGTCATCTATCATGGCTTCGGCTTCAACCAAGACAATCGGCTTGCAGATCTTTAACCTTCAACAAGCAGGCGACTATAGCCTGGCGGCAGCACTATCGGCGGTAATAGTGTTATTTATGGGCATTATTTATGGATTGCAAAAATTAATACGTTTGTTACTGGCTAGGAGGAAAACATATGAGTCTGATAATTGACAAGGTATCAATGCAATATGGTAAAACAAAGGTTTTTTCGGATGTTTCTATTAATATCAACAAAGGTGAGTTCCTTTCGATACTTGGCCCCTCCGGTTGTGGCAAGACATCACTTTTGAAGATATTGGCGGGTTTTGTGAAACCAACGGGCGGACAAATCATGATGGATGATGTTTTATATTCTGATAAATACAAAACATTACCGCCGGAAAAAAGAGATATGGGCATGGTATTTCAATCTTTTGCTTTGTGGCCGCATATGACGGTCCGCCAGCATGTAGAATTTCCGTTGCAATGCCGTCATAAATATATGTCCGAAGCAGAAAAAGAAAATCTTGTCCAGAGTGCCCTTGATATTACTGGTCTTACAGACTTGCAAAACCGTTATCCTAACGAATTATCAGGAGGCCAAAGGCAGAGAGTTTCTCTGGCTAGAGCCATCGCTGCCAAGCCTGCCCTTCTATTGATGGACGAGCCATTATCTGCCTTAGATGCCAATCTGCGGGTATCAATGCGCAAAGAAATCAGACGAATTCATCGTTTGACCGGCAGTACCGTAATTTTTGTCACACATGATCAGGGCGAAGCTCTTTCTATGTCAGATAGGGTTATGCTTTTTAATAAAGGGCATATTGAGCAAATAGATACACCAAAAGAAATTTATATCAATCCTCGTACTCCTTTTACGGCTTCATTCATTGGGCACTGCAACTTTATAGAAGGTCAGTGGCAGAATAATTCTTTCAAGGCTTATGATGGCAATCTGTCGTATATAGGTGAAGTTGCACCGGCATTTCGTGATTCGAATATTTGTCCGCTGCGACCAGAGCAATTGAGATTAAATGACAAAGGTGTCGGCATACCGGTTACAGTACAGGACAAACAATATATGGGCAGAGAAATTCATTACGTAATAACTAACAAGAAAAATATTTATAATATATATACGCCTATGGAAGAAGAATTTGCTGTTGGAGAGGAGCTGTATGCAACTTGTCGTTAACACCTTTATTTGATTTGCACACTCACACTATTGCCAGTGGTCATGCGTATAGCACCCTGCTGGAAAATATTACAGCAGCGAAAGAACACGGACTTATAGCTATTGGAACGTCCGATCATAGCCCCGGAATGCCGTTTGGTACGAATGAAATATTCTTCGAAAATTATCGTGTTTTCCCTGAAGAAATTAATGGAATTCGTCTTTTAAAAGGAATAGAAGTTAATATAATTGACTTTGATGGCAGTGTGGATGGTGGGCAAGTAATGCCGGAAATGGATTACGTCATTGCAAGTATTCATTCTCATTGCATTAAATCTGGCACGATAGAAGAGAATACCAGAGCTGTTATTGGGGCAATGAAGAATCCGTGGGTAAAAATTATTGGGCACTTGGATGATGGGCGCTATCCTTTGAATTATGATAAGATCGTGGCGGCGGCATTAGAGTATAAAGTTGCTCTCGAGATAAAAGATAGTTCTTTGCGCCCTTCTTCTGCAAGGTTAAACGGACCTCAGCAGGTGGCTATTTTGGCAGAGAAGGCGGTACAGAGTAAAGTGCCGGTGGTTATGGGCAGTGACGCTCATATGTGGTGCCATGTAGGACGTTTAGATGCGGCACAAAAAGTTTTACAAAATGTTAATTATCCGGAAAGTTTAGTCCTGAATTATTCTTTAAACGGCCTTGAATGGCTTCTTCGCAAGCAAAAATACTATCGTCAAGGCAATACGGAAAAGCTATGCTTGCTTACGAAAGATAGTTTACTGTAAATATCTACAATATTTTTGTTGGATTATCTTCAAATAGACACAATTTAACAGTCGGGTTGTGTTGCTGGTTTTGCTGTTAAATAATAGGAGCAAGTCATTCTAAAGTTTGAAGCTTTAGGATGGCTTGCTTTTTCTATTAAAAATTGGTCTGGTTTTGTAGAGTCATGAATCATCTGTATTTCCAAATAGCAATCAATATACAAATCCTTCTTCAGATTCTCTAAATACAAATAGTAGCCAATCTACGGAATTTAAAGCGTATAATGGTATTGAAGAAAGGTTCCAATGTATCTATAAATCTTATTGTGACAATATCGCTAAAAATTATGGAATTAAAGAGAAAAATTTGGTGCGGATTTTCAATCCATTAGGCATAACGTATGAGGAGTTACATGAAATGAAATTTTTTACTGTAGCGAATGAATATGGAAATATACGTGGTGATTTTGCACATGAAACATTTGCGCGATCCAAATATTTGCCATGAATGGGGACAGCCAGTAGCATTATTTTAGATGTTAAAGGGACACAAAAAAAAATTATGGATATAATAGGATTTTTAAAAAGCGAATTAATAGTAAAGCTTGATGAAAAACTGAAATAACAGTTTTTGTATAATACAGCACAAAATTGTCATGGTTTGTTTTTCTCTAACATTGGGTATAGTTTATATATTATTTTGAACAGATATTATAATTGGTATAAAGTATATTGGGGATAGAGGCGTTTATTTGATGGGGAAAAATAATTTATTCGATTTTGCTACCAGTGAATTATCACAGGATGCATTTATTTGTTGGCTTTTAAATTTTGCACATGAAGACCATTTGAGAGAGAATAGATATTTAACTGAATGTGCGCAAAAACTACTGCAGAAAATGGTTCCTGAAGAAGAGAAGTCTTTTGTGACTGACATTAAGCAACAATATAAAAATATAGATATTCTGATAGAAGTAAATGATAAGTACTCAGTAATAATTGAAGATAAAACCTTTAGTAATACACATGATGATCAAATTAACAGGTATAAAAATACCCTTATTGCGGAGGGAAGAGAAAATACTAAAAGTGTGTATTTTAAAATAGTAGAGCAGCCATTTGAAGAAAATGCCGATATTAGTATTAGCAGAGGTGATTTGCTAGAGATTTTCAGGGCATATGTAGATAAGGCCCAAAATAATATTTTACGGGATTATTATGAGTACTTGCTGGAAATAGATAAAGATGTCAATGCCTATAAAAATTCAGAGATAGAAATATGGCGTAGAGACTATAATCATGTTTATAAGGGCTTTTTTACGCATTTGGTTAAAGATAATATTATACAAACCAAAGAAGACAATGTTATAAATGGTCATTACAACTGGAGTTATATATCTAATCCCAGTGGTGGGTTTTGGGGACTATGGTGGTTTAGCTTTAAAAGCGAGTGTTTAGATAAATGTAATTTGTTGAAATATATAGATGAATTATATCTTGAAATTGAAGACAATCATATTGTTATAAAGATGGTTGGTAATTCTGAACAGGCTCAGGATGTAAGACGGAGTTTATATGAGTGCTGTAAAAGTATTATACCAGAAATTAAGAAAAAAACTTTCCGTAAGGGTAAGCATATGACGGTCGGATATATAGAATATGATGAGAAAAATTATCGAGAAAAGATCAAAGCAATGGAAGATTTAATGAGACAAATATGTAGCGGTCAATATATATTTAAAACTGAATAGCAATATAATCGTTTTTTTAATTAACTTCAACAAAAAAGCTACGGGTTCCTCTGCCTTTGTGGCAAGGGAACTGTAGCTTTTTTATTTCGTGCGTTTAAGTTATGTGTAGCGAGTAAAACATAAACCATAATACAATCAACTATTTTACTGTTATATTTCTTGTGGAGAAAACTGCCTTTGCTACATTAACGGCATTAAGGACCTTAGGAAATCCTGTATAAGGAACACACTGAATGAATGTTTCAATGATTGTTTCTGGCGGTATGCCTACATTTAAAGAGCCGTTTATATGCACTTCCAGTTGTGCTTCACAACCGCCGGCAGTCAGCAAACTGACGATAGTAATCAGTTCTCTTTCTTGTAGGGTAAGTGAAGGGCGACTATAAATATCACCGAAGGCGAATTCGATAATAAATTTGCCCAAGTCAGGAGCTATTTCCTTCAAACTAGCTATGACATTTTCACCGGCATGACCGTCTACCTTATTGAGCATTTCAGTTCCTATTTTCAAGCGTTCATTTTCCATTTGTAAAACCTCCTAGTAATATGTTATATTGACAATATACAACCTAGAGTTAACTAGATGTCAACAATTTTTAGGAGGAAAATTTATGAATTATTCTATAGGAAGTTTTGCCGCAATAACAAATCTAAGTGTTTATACTTTGAGATATTATGAAAATGAAGAGTTGATAATTCCCGGACGAAAAGCAAATGGGCAGAGGTATTATTCTGATGCTGATATTAGTTGGATTCAATTCATCAAACGTTTAAAAGCTACAGGGATGCCGATTAAAGAGATACAAAAATATGCAAAATTGCGGTCACAGGGTGATTTGACAATGCCTCAGCGAATGGAAATTTTAGTAAAACATAGAGCAATTCTACAAGCTAGAATTACTGATTTGCAGGAAAATTTTACAAAGCTTGATGAAAAAATAAATTATTACAAGAGCAAAATGTAGGAAAATTATAATATTAAAAGGACCACTTTGATTAGATAAATACATCTAATCAAAGTGGTCCACGCTATTTCAAAAACAAAAAATATAAACCGTAACTTAAAAGTTAATTAATGTGTTACCGTAGCGGTAATGTCATTTACTTTGCCATCTGGCATATATTGATATACCCCGGCTCTATTTCTTTTACCGGTGGTTACAATGACGAAGGTGCGAGTTGCCGGACGGTAAGAACCATTAATGTCTATCCATGTGCCATCATTAACATATATCTTATTGTCAGCAATTTTTTGGTAATACGGAATATGTGTATGTCCAAATACTACCACGTTCACTTTTTCTTTTGGATTCTCTAAATATTGGCTCTTCGCCTGATTGAAGAAATATTCACTGCCAATAGCGCCTGATGCTGCTTCGTAGAAGTTGCTATTTACTTTGACCAGGTTGGCCTTCTGACGTTCTGGCCAATTACGTTGAAGATTTTTGAACAATACAGGAGCAGAAATAGTACCGTCAGCCTGCATAACAGGATACATATCTTGAATAGAATAGCGATCGTTGAAACCACCGATTCTTACGTCAATCATCTTATCAGTAAAACCTTCCTTTGGCGTCATGCGTGCAAATTCTGAGCTGAGAACTTTGTAGTAGGCATAGGCACCTAACTGATCCATGTTGCTTTTGTCGGGGATAGTAGTGATAACAGGGTAATCTTTCTTAATTGCAGGTAGACCTTCGGCGACCCAGGTTTCGCCAACACGAGCATAGAAATAACCGGCAGGCAACATGGCCTTATCACTACCTGTTAGTTCTTTGTTCGAAAAATTATCGGGTGAGGAGAAAACATCGTAACGATGACCATGTTCAATGACAATTTCTTTGCGATCGCCAGTGTAATAAGCACCTAAGCCTGCAACGTCGCGAGCTTGGACAATACCTGGCAATGCTTTGTCTAGGGTTTTCTTTTCTAAAAGTAAATCATGGTTCCCTGGAACATATACAAGTTTGATGCCGGAAGCCATTACATTTTTAAGTTCATTAATCACCGTGGGATTATTGGCAACTACCTTATCGTAAAAATCTGCTGAATCTGTATGGGCAGGGTAACCTGCCGGTACCATCCACTCATCCAGAAAGTCTCCATCGATAACAAGTTCCCTTACGTCACGGGTTTTTTGTAATCTTTGCAAGAACTCTACTAGCAAAGGACGATTTTTAACGGTTTCAGCGTATCTGTCGTCAATACCAATATGGATATCACTAATTACAACAATCTTATTGGCGGTGCTACTAGCCCTCCAAAGTGGTTCAGATGATTTCGAGGTCATAGTTGAGGGATTTGCATAGGCACTAAAAGAGAAAAACAGGGCACACATTGTGGTTAATAGGGCAATCTTTTTCATGTTCATAGTCAAAATAAAACTCCTCTCTGTTCTTATTAGTATTGATGATTTTTACCATCCGGCAGGGACTTTTTGATATGACCAAGCAGGATTA
>Ga0183100_1001757_pt1 | contig 10137 bp, 8 predicted proteins | sample Biomet2_FD_127789 | JGI IMG/M metagenome (GOLD analysis project Ga0183100, IMG submission 127789) | Microbial communities from bioreactor (seeded with anoxic lake sediment) at LBNL, California, USA - Biofuel metagenome 2 | ecosystem: Engineered > Bioreactor > Anaerobic > Unclassified ...
GATCACTTGTATAACCTACGGCGAGATGCGGTGCTTGCGGATCCATGCAGGAAGTGGTACGCATGCTCCGTTCCAAGAACTCTTCATAGCGGCTCCGATAGTTCATTTGACGCGAATCCCTCCCGCCGGTCAGATTGTTATGAAATGTAATTTTATTTCTTTTCGATTTTATGGCTATTATACGCTGTCGCAGTCATTGCTTGCAATGCACAAAACAGCTGATTTTTTTTAAAATTTTATGTTGTTTTGACAGGCACTAGCACGGTGTTCAAAAAATCCTCGTATAAATTTAGAACAAAAAAATAATATTTCACACATGATTTTTTTAGTTCTGCTCGACTTTTTGAAGTTTCTAAAAAATTTAATTTCTTTGCAGGAATTCTATCTCTTGCTTTTTGAAAATTTTTTCCTTATACTTTTAACATAACAACGCCAGCGTAAACATGCACGGCTCTGGCACACAGAGAATTTTCCCGTTTCCGCCGGCGAGCAGCTTTGGCGTTCTTGTCCATCTCCGGATAAAGTTCCAGAACTGTACCTCGCTCCGCGCCGATATGCGTCTTATTGTTAAGGTGTCAATTGTTAATATACATTGGAAAGGAACCGGTTGAATGAGTGAAAAATCTGTTTTGGAAGTCATAAAGGAGAATTACGGTAAAATCTATACCGCGGAACGCAAGGTTGCTTCCTACGTATTGGCTCACCCTACGGAAACGATCAACATCAACGTTGCGCAGCTTGCGCGCAGAAGCGGAGTAAGCGATGCTACGGTTATCCGCATGTGCCATCATTTGGGATATGAAGGGTACTACCAGCTTCGTCTGTCGCTTGCAAAAGATGTCGGGCACAACGCTCCCGACGATGAGGGGATGCAAACGCAGCCGAATGCAATTCAGTTCCTTTTTAACGGATACGCGCAAAAGCTGCTGGATGTGGGGAAATGTATCAACGAAGAGGCGGTGCGTTCCAGCGTTGAGTTAATCAAGCAAGCCAATGAAATCTATATAATTGGCGTGGGCAACACCATGCCGTTGGTCCTGTACATGGGGTTTCGCCTTGGGCGCTTGGGAATTCGCTGCATCTATGACGTTGCTCCCGAATACTTCATGAACCATATCAATCTGGCTACCGACGGGGACATTGTAATTGCCATATCACATTCCGGCAGCTCCAAGCAAATTATACAGGGTATGAAGCTGGCAAAGGAAAAGGGGCTGAAGATGATCGCAATTACCTCGTCCGTGCAGTCTCCCGTCTACGAGCTGGCAGACTATCCGCTGCTCTCGGCGGGATACGAAGAATCCTTCAACTGTTACAAAAGCTATGCGCATTTGAGGGAAACGGCTGTTATTGACGCTCTTTTGGAGCTGCTTACCAACTGGGAGGCAATTCAGCGCAGCGGTGCTGATATTCCGGAAATGATTCTTGCTGAATATAAATATTAAGGCGACACACATGGGGTTGCAGCCGCGTGTCCGGGGCCCTTTGTAAGCTGTAAACAGCGGTGTAAAACAGCAGAAAATTTTATTGGCGACAGCGGCTAAAGCCGCTGCCGCTTTTTCATCGGCATGACGCCGACTGTACTGCCCAGCATGTCATCAGTGGGAGCGCTCCTTGCTTTTTCTGCTTCTTTTTTATGTTCGACGGAAAAGACGTCCTTTTTTCAATGCTTGTCTGTAAAATATAGAAAAATATAAAGGGGGCGTTTTCATGCAATTGGAACAGCGGGTTCTTATGCTGCCCATTGAGAGTGTCTCTCCCAACCCGGCCCAGCCGCGGCAGGTTTTCGATCCGACGACGCTGGAAGCACTGGCCGCCTCCATCCGTGAAAATGGAATTTTGCAGCCCCTGACCGTACGCCGCCAGGGGGAGGATCAATGGGAACTGGTGGCGGGCGAACGGCGGCTTCGGGCGGCAAAGCTGGCGGGGCTTTCTAGCGTTCCATGCCTGGAATGGTCCGCCAATGACGCTGGGTCGGCTCTTCTGGCATTGGTGGAAAATTTGCAGCGAGAGGATCTGCATTATTTCGAAGAGGCAGAGGCGATCTCCGCTTTTGTTCAAAAGACGGGCATGACGCAGGAGTCCGCGGCCAAAAAGCTGGGTCTGTCCCCCTCCGCTCTGGCCAACAAGCTGCGGCTGCTGCGGCTTTCCCCGGAATGCCGCCGGGTTCTGACGGAAAGCGGCCTGACCGAGCGCCACGCCCGGGTATTGCTGCGCCTTGACAGCGAGAACGAGCGGCTGGCGGCGGTAAAGCACGCAGCCGGGGCAGGGCTGAACGTGGCCCAGACGGAGCAGTTCGTCCAGCGGCGGATTGAGGCTCTGCGGCAGATACCGCCCAAAGGACGGCGGGCATACATTATTAAGGACGTGCGGCTGTTCCTCAACAGTGTTGACCACGGATTACAGCTTATCCAAAGTGCCGGAATTGACGCCAAAAGCCAGCGGGAAGAAACGGACGAGGCCATCATTTTAACCATCCGCATTCCCAGAGATATCCACGTAAAGGCTCCTGCATTGTTACAGGATTGTAACGTCATTCCTCCTAAAACGTGTTATACTGATGTCAGTTAAGAGATTTTTATCCCAATTCAGAATGCACAGGGAGGAACCAATGGATACTATGGTCGTGCAGGAGCAGCAGAAAAAGCATTCCAGACTGTCCGTCACCATACCCTTCTTACTGCTGGGCGCTTTGGCGGCTGGATATGCGGGGCTGTGCGCCTACGCTGCCAGCAGCGGCGTCATCTGGAAGAACACTGAGGTTCTGGGCCAGGACCTCGGCGGTCTGACGGTGACCCAAGCCGCGCGGAAGTTGGACAAGGCCCTGCCGAACCTGAAAATTGGCGTTTATCTCTACAATGCCGCTCTGGATAAGATTCCGGAGCGGACTTCCACGCCGGACGCCTATATTGCCCTGTCCGATCTGGGTGTCACAGCCGACACCTCGGCTCTGGCACAGAGCGCCTATCAAAAAAATTTGCACGGCAGCTTTCTCACTCTCGGCTGGCGGTACCTGACCAATTCCGGCGCCTCCTGCGACGCCGCGGACATGATTTCCCCGGATGCGGAGCAGACCCTTTCGTCGGCTCAGACCACTGCGGATTCCCTCTCCTATTCCAGCCAAGACACCTCCTTTGAGATGGAGGATTCCGCCCTGTTGATCCATATGGGGAAGGACGGCCGGACCGTCGACTCGAAAAAGCTGGCACAGGGGCTGAAGGGTGGCAACTGGGACCGCGATCTCTCTTTGGACGTGTCCTATGTCACGCAGAGCGCCCAAACGATGACCGCCCAGCAAATTTACGATCAGGTGTCCGGCGAAATGAAAAACGCAGGATATGACGCCGCCACCCAAAGTATCCTTCCCGAGAAGACCGGCGCGGAATTCGATGTGGTCCAGGCGCAGTCCATGATAGCCTCCGCCGCTCCCGGCGACACTCTGAAAATTCCGGCCGTTATGGAATATCCCGCCGTCACGTCGGAACAGCTGAAGCCCGTCCTGTTCCGGGATCTGCTGGGGTCCTATACCACCCATGTGGGCGGCAGCGCCGCCCGCATCAGCAATGTGAAGCTGGCCTCTGCCTCCCTCAATGGAACGGTTTTGAACAGCGGTGATATTTTTGACTACAACGAGGTGGTGGGCCAGCGGACCATCGCCCGGGGTTATCAGCCCGCACCAGCCTATGTGCAGGGCGAGACGGTAGACGAGATCGGCGGCGGCGTGTGCCAGCCGTCCTCCACGCTTTATCTGGCCACACTGAAGTCGAATCTGGAGATCGTGGAGCGGTACGCCCACCGCTACGTTCCCGCGTATATTCCAAAGGGCATGGACGCCACCGTCAGTTGGGGCGGCCCCAATTACCGCTTCCGCAACAACACAGATTATCCTGTCAAAATCCAGTCAGTTTACTCCAAGGGCTACCTTACCATGACGCTATACGGCACCAAGACCGACGACGTCACCGTGAAGATGTCCAACAAGGTCCTCTCCACCACGGAATACAAAACCGTATACGAGGACGACCCAGCCCTCCCCGCCGGGGCGGTGGCGGTAAAGACCACACCCTATACGGGCTATAGGGTGGAGACTTACCGCAATCTATATGACGGCAGCGGAAAGCTCATCTCCAGCGACTTTGAAGCCAGTAGTGACTACAAGGTCCGCAACAAGGTCATTTCAAAGGGACCCTCTCTGCCCAGTGTTCCCACCGAAGGGAACTCCTCTGAAATTCCTGTGCCGGTGACGCCCTATGTAACTCCGGAAAGCGGCACGGAGGCAGGTACCACGCCGGAGACGCCCTCCACCACTCCCGAAAACGGCGCCACCCCGGTGACGCCCGAGACGCCCATCCCCTCAGAGGAAAGCAACCCCAGCGGTGCTGATCCCAATTCGGTGATTTCACCGCTTCCCTCCGCATGATTTGATAACAAACAGGAACAGTCCCCCCTTCAAAATACAAATTGTATTTTTAAAGGGGGGTCTGTTTTCTTTCATTCAAGCCGGCTAACCGCGCGCACGATTACCTTTTCGCGCAGCTCCACCGCTTCAGCGTTGGGAAATACTCCAGCATCTTTTTGCGGGCCTGCTCCCGGTCGGTATAGAGCTTTTTTCCCTCTTCCGTGTCCAGACAGAAGTCGATCATTTCCTCCATGGTGCAATCGGCGGTGAAAGCGCCCTTTTGATAGCAGTAGCAGCAGTAGTCCGCGTTTCTGCTCCCGTCCGCCTCCGTGCCGTGCAGCTCGTCGCCGGTCATGGGCATTCCGCAGGACTGGCAGAAATCGGCTAATCCGATGTAGATGCTGATGTCTGCCTGACCGTCCGGGCCCGGCTGGCCGTATTCCTCAAAATCCACCTGACAGGCCCGGGGCAGCGGCTCCGCCCAGATCTTGTCCCAGGCGTCGGCGGTCGCTTTTTGCACGTCGCCGTGAAATGTGAACCTGGCGTACTTTCCGCCGGGGATGACAATGCGCTGAAACCCCTCCGGGCACTCCCCGCTCTCCGTGGCAGCAAACATATCATAGCTGTTGTCGGACCAATCATAATTCGTGTACAGGCCCAAGCAGGGCGCGTCGGGCGCGCTGTTCAGCTTCGCCCGCCCGCTGCCCAGAAAAGCGCCCCAGACGCCGCTGATTTTCTGCACCATGTCCGGCGCGTCATTGCGGACGCGGGTCCCCATACCCACCACTGTGCGGGCCTTCAACTCTACGATCTCATATTCCATACGCTTCATCCTTTCGTTTTAAAGGAGGCCGTCAGAACGGCGCTCCTTGCTTTATAACCACAGCATAGCAAGGAAAAGAGGACATAGAATGTCCTCTTTTCTTTGGCTTTTATAATTTTCAGGAGAACTTTTAATTGAATCGGAGTTTCCTTTGCAGCCAAGCAGAGGAGCGGATTTCTGGTTTATGAATCATTTTTCAACATCCGCTGCGCCTCTCGCCGAAGGGTTTTTCGTATCTCCGGCGGGTCCAGAATCTCGGCTTCTCCGCCAAAGGAGAGAAGATAGCCCAGGCCCCAATCTCCCCCAGGCCACATGGTGTGGACGAGAAAGCTCCCGTCCGCCTGACGCCGGATCTCCTCCCTGCGAAAACTGTCGTACACCCGGAAAGCCATGGCCGGCGAAAACCGGATGGTTATCTCCTGCATGGGGGGAGGCTGGCTGTCGGCCTCCCCGTCCAGCGGCGGCGGCGCGCACCGGGGCTCAAAATACTCCGCTTCCACAGTCAGTCGCTCCATGCGGGACAGGCGAAAGACCCGGAAAGCTCCCCGGGACAGGCAGTAGCCCTGCAAATACCAGTTGGCACCCTTAAAGCAAAGGCGGCAGGGCTCCACCGTCCGTCTGCCGGACATGCCGTTGGAGGCAAAATAATCGAAGGTCACTTTCCGGCGCTCCAATATCGCGTCCTTTAACTGAGGAAAGATAGCCTTGGCGGCAGGACCGCCGCCCCAGGGGGAGAAATCCACGTCGATCCAATCCGCCGCAGTGCGGCGGAACAGGCTGTTCAGATGAGTCAGAACCTCGCTCTCCACGCCGGAGCCGGTTGCTCTGAGACTTTGCAGCGCAGCCAGAATTTCATCCTGTTCCCTGGCGGAGAGCAGCGTCTTCGACAGCACAAAATCCGGCAGGAGACGGACGCCGCCGTTTCGACCCCGGGTGGCATAGATGGGAATACCGGCGGCAGAAAGCGCGTCCAGGTCCCGGCGCACCGTCCGAGTGGAGACCTCCAGCTTTTCCGCCAGCTGGGAGACCGTCATACCGTCTCTTTCCAGAAGGCTGTAAAGAATTTCAAACAGGCGCGTGCTCTGCATGTTTTTCCTCCCTCAAGGAATCCCTGGCAAAACGCCGGCCGGAGAGGCCTCAGCCCCGTTCCTTTTTCAGTCTGCGGATATCCCGTCCAAAGAACGGCAATATCTGGTATTCTCCCTCCAGCCGGGAGGCAATCTGTCCCCCATACCGCCGGGCCAGCTCGTCCGGGGAGAGGTTTGTATTTAAAATCACCGATCTGCGTTCCAGAAGGCGGGTATTGACAATCTCATAGAAGGCGCTCTGGACAAAGGCGGTGGTCATCTCCGTCCCCAGATCGTCCAGAATCAGCAGGTCGCAGCGGAGAATGCGCTCGATGTCCTCGGCGGCTCCCTCCCCTTCATCCCGGCCGAACTTTCGATCCTCAAACCGGGCAAAAACGTGAGCCGCGGTGTCGTACACCACGGAAAATCCGTTTTTGCTGACTTCTCCCGCGATGGCGGCGGAGAGGAACGTTTTTCCCAGTCCCGGCTTTCCGTACAGCAGCAGATTGCCGCTGCGCTTTCCGAACAAATGGGCATAATTGGCGCAGACCTCATACACCGTCTCCATATTTTCCCGAGGCGAGGCACCGTAATTGGGATCCGGTATCTGGTCGTACCAATCCAGAGAAAACGTATCGAAGCTCTGCCCCGCAAGATCCAGAGTGCGGGACAGCTCCGCTTGCTGTTCCTGTGCATAATACCGCTTCAAACAGGCGCACACCGTCTCTCCCCGGGTTCCCAGATCGTTGCACAAAGGACAGGCGGGCTTGTATTCCAGACAGTCCGCCGGAAGGTTCAGCTCCGCCAGAAGACGCGTCCGCTCCTGCTGTAAGCTCAGATTGCTGTCCCGCAGAACCGCCACCGCCGGACGGGGGTCCGTTCCCCGGCGCAGAGCGGAGGCAATGATGCGGCTCATGGTGGCGGTAAGCTCCCCGTCGATCTCCCGCAGGCGGGGAATGCGGGCATAGATTTGCTCCTGCTTCTTCCGAAAGGACTCCTCCCGGCGGCGGCGGTCCGCATCGAACCGGGCCATGGCCCGGCGCATAATCTTTCCGTCGTAGGACACTCCGTTCCCCCCTTACTCTTTTCCCCGGCGCAGGGCCTGCACATACCGGCGCATCTCGTCCTCCGGCGGGCGCTGGTCCCGGTGGGGCGTCTCGCCCTGGGGCCGGGGTCTGTCCCCCACTGCGATCTGCTCCGGGGTATGCAGTCCCGCCTCGTGCCACTTTTTCAGAATACCGTTTATGTAAGGCCACTTCAGCTCGTGGCACTTTAAAACCGTCTTTTCATAGGCCTCGGCCACCACCTCTGGCGGGAAGCCCCATTCCTGCCACGCAGCCAGATACTTTTCCTCCGCCGCCACGGGCAGGCGATCCCCCATCTGAAGGACCCGCATATAGGCAGGCATGGACTCCTGCCGCAGGGCATACTTTTTCAGATACTCCGCCGCCGCAGTCTGCGTATCGATGCCCATCCGCACCCAGGAATATCCCTCTTTTTCGATCTGACGCAGGGTGGGGCGGCGACCCTCGCCGTATCGCCGCTGGATGCGCTCCGCGCAGTGGCATACCAGAAGGTAGATCACATCTGACGGAAGGCCCAGATAATCGTACAGACCCAAAAGCGCTTCAAGGTCCGGCGTTGACAGTTTTTTACCCAGCTTCCGTTCCACCTCGGCGGTGAGGACGCGAAACTGCTCGTCCCGTTCCAGCACTTCGGTAATGTCCTCCTGACGGTAATCCGGCTTTTCATCCGCGGGTTCGGGAAGCTCCGCCGCAGGGGCGGAGACCAGCTCCATCTGCCGCAGAGACGCCTCCGCTTCCTCGATGCGACTGCGTTCCCACCTCAGCTCTCCCGCCAGGGAACGGGGCGGCACCAAGCCCTGGTGCCGCAGAAGCGCCAGATATAAAAGCGCCGCGTCCCCGTCTCCTTTTTCCAGCAGGCGGCGCAAAGCCGCACCGGACACGGTGACGCTCTCGTCACCCAAGGGTCTCAGAATTCCCGCCATCCGGCACGCCCCCCTTCCGCCTTTTAGGCGTCCGTCATCCAAAACGGCGCCGCTTTTTAACTTTTCCCATTGTATACGACTTGGCGGCTCCTGACAAGTCCAAAACTTTGTATGGATACTGAAAAAAGCTGGAATCCCCTTGATAGATGTGGTATAATGTTATGTTATAAAAATGGGTTAGTGTGCCGCGCTGCATGCGGCTGCTTCAAAAGAGGAGGAATCGCAGGATGAAGAACCGAGTCACGATGACGATCTGCGGAGAAGACTACAATTTTGTGGCCGATGAATCCCCGGAATATATGGAAAAAGTGGGGGTCTACGTCAGCAAGAAAATGAACGAGATGCTCACCGGCGCCAAGGTGGGACGGACGGACGCCGCCGTACTGGCTGCGGCCAATATTGCCGACGAGCTGTTCAAATCGTACGAAGCCGCAGAAAAGCTACGTGGTCAGATCAAAGGCTATGTGGACGAGGCCAGCCACGCTCAGTCCGAGGTATCCGACCTGAAGCGCGAGGTTTTCCGCCTCCAGCAAAAGCTGGACGCAAAAAATGGCGGGAACAACGGAAACGGGAACCGCCGTTGATGCGTCCTGAGCTTCTCTCTCCCGCCGGGTCCCCGGAAGCCCTGCGCTCTGCCGTGGAATACGGCGCGGACGCGGTGTATCTGGGCTGGGGCAGCTTCAACGCCCGGCAAAGCGCCAAAAACTTTTCCGATGAGGAGTTTGCGCAGGCGCTGACGTACTGCCATGAACGGGGCGTCAAGGTCTATCTGACGCTGAACACGCTGGTGACCGACCGGGAACTGGACGCGGCGCTTCAGTGTGCCAAGACGGCCTCCGCCCTGGGCGTGGACGCGGTGCTGGTGCAGGATCTGGGCCTTTTTGACCTGATGCGCTCCGTGCTGCCAGACCTGCCTCTTCACGCCAGCACGCAGATGAGCCTGTTTACCTCCGGCGGCGCCTGTGAGGCCGCCGCAGACGGGTGCGAGCGGGTGGTGATCGCCCGGGAATGCTCACGGGAGGATACCGCCCGAATCATTAAGCGCTGCCCGGCGGAGATCGAGGTCTTTGTCCACGGGGCGCTTTGCATGTGCTACTCGGGCCAGTGCGCCATGAGCGCGCTGATCGGCGGACGGTCGGGAAATCGGGGCCGGTGCGCCCAACCTTGCCGTCTGCCCTATACGCTGGCGGAGCTGCCCGCAATGGGCGGGACCCGTCAGGCGGACCCGCCTCCCCTGCGGGGAAAGCCGGGAAAAAACGATTATCCGTTGAGTCTTAAGGATAACTGTCTGGCCGGTGAGCTTGCGGATATGGCCCGGATGGGCGTGGCCTGTCTGAAGCTGGAGGGGCGCATGAAGCGCCCGGAGTATGTGGCGGTGGTCACCGGGGTCTATGCCCGGCTTCTGCGGGAGCAGCGGGGCCCCACGGCGGCGGAATCCACCGCGCTGGAGGCTGCTTTTTCCCGCTCCGGCTTTACCGACGGATACTGGCAGGGGATGACCGGCCCCGCTCTGTTCGGCGTTCGCCCGGCGGATGCACCCGAACCGACGGAACTGTTTGCCGAGGTAAAGGCCAACCTGGACAAGGGCGGAATGCGGACGGTTCCCGTCACGATGGAGGCGTCCTTCCAAATGGACGTTCCCTGCTCGTTGACGGTGCGGGACGGGGACGGCCATGAAGTGACGGTTTCCGGCCCCGTGCCGGAGACGGCCCGGAACCGGGCCGTGACAGCGGAGGAGCTGGAGTCCCGACTGAAAAAAACCGGCGGCACCGCCTATCGCTGCGAGGCCGTAACGGTGACGGCAGACGAGGGCATTTCCCTCCCCGCTGCGGCGGTGAAT
>Ga0183100_1001758_pt1 | contig 10132 bp, 8 predicted proteins | sample Biomet2_FD_127789 | JGI IMG/M metagenome (GOLD analysis project Ga0183100, IMG submission 127789) | Microbial communities from bioreactor (seeded with anoxic lake sediment) at LBNL, California, USA - Biofuel metagenome 2 | ecosystem: Engineered > Bioreactor > Anaerobic > Unclassified ...
GGAAATTAAGCCGGTTGGTTTAGGAGCTCGTGATACATTGCGTCTGGAGATGGGTTTTTGTTTGTATGGACACGATCTGGATGATACAACATCGCCTATTGAAGCCGGTTTAGGCTGGATTACCAAGTTTGTTGATGGCAAGAATTTCACAAATCGTGCTGAACTTGAACGTCAGAAAAAAGAAGGCGTATCACGCAAACTGTGTGCTTTTGAATTAATAGATAGAGGTATTCCTCGTCAGGGCTATCCTGTCGTAGATGCATCAGATAACGAGATTGGTCATGTAACATCCGGTACAATGTCTCCTGTATTGAAAAAAGGTATTGGTATGGCTTATGTTCAACCGGCTTTTGCAAAAAGTGGAACAGAAATATTTGTTAAAGTGCGTAATAAGAACCTCAAAGCTCAGGTCGTAAGACCTCCGTTTCGTAAATAAGAATTTTACATAATATTTTGTTTGTGATAGAGCTGCGTCATTCATGATGTAGCTCTATTGGTTTTAGTTATATTGTTGTTAACTTTTTATGTGCATAAACTTATTGCCAGATATAAGATTGTGCCTGTATTCATAGAAAGAATTTGAAAGACGCGGATGATATTTTAATGCGAATGGCAAAAGGATAAGTTTTGTTATCAAAGTTAAAATTTTTTTCTAACTTTGCAGGACAAATCACAAAAACACAACATATGCTACTTACTGCAATGGTTATCGTGTTCCTCGTGGGATATCTCATGATTGCCCTTGAACACCCTCTAAAAATCAATAAAGCCGGAACTGCATTGCTGACAGGGACGATTCTGTGGGTGATGTATACATTTGGTGCAACTCAGTTTATTCCAAATGCATCGGCTGAGAGTTTCGAACATTTTTTGAACATGTTTCCTCAGTTTAAATCATTACCATATGTTGAACAATGCCGGCATTTTGTGGTAGATCATCAGGTATTAGAAAGTATTGGAGAGATTGCAGAAACTCTGATTTTCCTTATTGGGGCTATGGTAACGGTCGAATTGATTGATTCACATGGAGGTTTTGACTTCATCACGGACAAAATTACGACTACTAATTCACGGATATTACTGTTTACGATTGCAGGTATTACTTTCTTTATGTCTGCCGTATTGGATAATCTGACTACCGCTATTGTTATGGTGATGCTGATTCGCAAACTGATCGGTAATTATAAGGAACGCTGGGTTTTTGGCAGTATAATAATTATTGCAGCGAATGCCGGTGGAGCTTGGTCGCCTATAGGCGATGTAACAACAATCATGTTGTGGGTACGCGGTAATATTTCGGCTTCGCAGATTATTCCCCAATTATTTTTTCCCAGCTTGGTCGCTGCGTTATTGCCTACTCTCCTTGTTGCACGGAAGTTACATGGTAATGTTACTCATCCTAGAGAATCCGGCCAGCATAAAGACGCTTTGCTTGATGCTTTAGGTAATCGCGACAGAGCATCCATCTTGGCCATCGGAGTGCTTTGCCTATTGTTTGTCCCGGTCTTTAAATCGGTTACGCATTTGCCTCCGTTCATGGGAATATTGCTGGGTGTTGGGATATTATGGATATTTACAGAATTGCTTTACAGCCGTAAATCTATCGATGAGAAGGTTAAACTACGGCTCAATAAGGTTGTGAAGCGTATTGACGGTGCGACATTAATGTTTTTTTTAGGTATATTGCTTGCTGTGGATGCTTTACGTTGCAGTGGTGTTCTGGGTGATTTTTCTATTTGGCTGGATAGGGAAATAGGCAATGTCTATTCGGTTAATTTGATTATTGGTGCGCTTTCGGCTGTTGTTGACAATGTTCCGCTTGTCGCGGGAGCTATAGGAATGTACCCAGTAGCTACTGAAGCGTTGATCGCAGCAGCACCGGATCCAGCTTATATGTCATTCTTTATACAGGATGGTATTTTTTGGCAATTTCTGGCTTATTGTGCAGGCGTAGGTGGGAGTATGTTGATTATCGGTTCGGCAGCAGGGGTCGTTGTAATGGGTTTGGAACGGATCAATTTTATCTGGTATCTGAAGAATATATCGTTGTTGGCAGCGATCGGATATATAGGTGGAGCCGGCGTGTTTATATTACAACAAGTGCTGTTTGGAATATAAAATAAACTCAATCAATGATGTGTGGGTGCGTCATGATCTATTAAAGAAAGTCTCGTTTCTCTTTTGTGAGAGAAACGAGATTTTTAGTTAATTTAATTTGCTGGTGTTATAGATCGATCCGATATGAAACACCTGCATTAATCCATATTCCAGGCTGTGGAATATTCCCGAAGTCGTAGTAGTGATGATTCAACAAATTATTAGCTTCTGCAAAGAGACAGTAACGCGGTGCAGTCCATTGAATCTTCAGATCAACCAGCCCAAAGGAAGGGTAGGATTGGATGATGCCTGTACTCTTATGTTGTTCGTTGTATATCTCATATCCGCCCATTCTCTTTTGGAAGCGGAAGTTCCAGTTTGCTTCCAGATTCTTGTAGATGCGGTGAGAAAGGGAGGCGACGAGCTTATGACGCAAATACTCAAGAGCATAGTTTGATTTGTAGATAGCCTGATCATCGTGACGTTTCTGATAAATGTAGGTGTATCCGATATGGAATGTCTCAAGCAGAGAATGTTCGCCCAGCAATGGGGCAAAGTAGAGTGTGACGTTGCTTTCCGTACCCATATTGTCGAGTTTGAAGTTTGTCGAATGATACGTGTCGTCGGGCGCATATTTGACCCAGTCAATCATGTCGGTACCTTTGTTATAGAATCCGTTTACTTTTACATTAATCCATTCTTTACGATAGTTCGCACCCAGTTTTACGGCCTGCGTTTTCTCCGGTTTCAATCCGACATTACCTTCTTGTGTCGGACTCTTGTAATACAGATCAGTGAAAGTGGGCATCCGGAGAGCTTTGTTCCATGATGCGAAAAGCTTCCAGGAATCGGTTGCACGCCACGAAACATCAATTCCCGGATAATAATGCATATTATCGTCTAAAGAGGTGTTTCTATTGATCAGAAGTCCGGCGGAAATGGTGACTCTGGAGAGCATGATATTGTGTTCGACAAAATAGTCGATGTTTGTTCGATTGTCCCTTTTATTATATTTGATGCTGTCTTCGCCGGGGATACTTACATACCTTGATTTTTCAAGCGGTTTACCCAGGTTAGTACTTAAAATTCCTTCGTTCCGTATTTCTGCTCCGAAAGATGTTTTTCCCAGCATCCAGTTAAAATAAGCATTCATATTGACACCGAATACATCATTGCGGTGAAAGTTTTCTGAAATATGCGTATTTCTGATGAGTTGAAAATGGTCGTAAGCCCGGTTCCAAAATATGGAAGGAACGAAGTGAAGCCAACCTTTGGTTTCGGCTTTGACGGCAAGCATAGTTCTTTTTGTCGCTTCGAACTGGTTCGGGTATGCAGCCGAATAGAAGGTGTTGGCTCCGAATTTCTGATCGCTGTAGCCCCCTTGCCAATGAATGTCAGCCTCTTTTGCGCTATAGGCTCCCTGATAAAAGAAACGGCGCGTGTTGAAATCGCTGTTTTCTGTTCCGCCGTCACTGCGGTTGTAGTTGCCTGATAGCTGTTGAGATAAATTGTTTTTTGTGTAGTTTACGCTTCCTCCGCCTTCGAAGAGTCCGAACGATCCCCCGGACAGATGGGCTGTGATGTTGCTGTGCGAATCACTTTTTGTTACGATATTGATGGCACCGGTGAAGGCTGATGTGCCAAAGACTCGGGCTGAAGGTCCTTCCAGTATTTCTATTCGCTCGATATCTTCCATGGATACAGGGAAGTCGGCTACCAGATGTCCCGTTTGCGGGTTGCTGATGTTGATTCCATTGAGAAGAATTGTAACCTGATCGAATGTGCCTCCGCAGACTGAGATGTCTGTCTGAATACCAAATCCGCCTCTTTGCCTTACGTCGACGCCAGTGGCGTACTTTAGTAAATCGTTAACACTGTGTACTCCCACTTTTGCAATATCTGCGCGAGAGAGTACAGTCACCATTCTTGCTGACTTCTGTTCGGTCAGCGGGACTCGGGTGCCGGTCACTTCAATCTCAGAAAGCTCATACGTCCGAAGCTGCGAAGAAGTGGTGTTTTGCGCCGTGATGTCATTTATGTTTGTAAATGACAGTGTTGCACAAGTCAGTACACCAATGGTGACCACTTTTTTCATGCTGCTAAAGGCGGAGTAATTCTTGTGGTCGAAGTGCTTCCAGCGTGAAGCTTGTCCCTTGAATAACTGTTCCTTTTTCATTTAAATTTGAATTATATATTAAAAAACGGGCGTAAATGTAGGAAGTTATTTGTTATTTTACCTTTACTTTGTAATAAAAATAGAGATAGATGATTATCAGATTTATTAAAAACTGGGCTCTTCCCATAGCAATGATTCTTGGAACGATAGGGTATCAGTTCTTTTATCGTTTTTTCTTTTTGATACCTTACTTGCTTTTTGCCATGTTGTTTTTAACCTTTTGTAAAGTCTCTTTTCGCGACTTGCGCTTTGAGCCTTTGCATTTTTGGTTATTGTTAATTCAACTGGTCGGTTCTGTACTTTCATTTGTTGTACTATATCCGTTCAGTAAGTATCTGGCCGAAACGGCTATGCTCTGTTTTATTGCACCTACTGCAGCTGCGGCTGCCGTTGTCACCGGAAAATTGGGCGGTAGCGTGCCTTGCCTTACTATGTATACATTACTTAGCTGTCTGATGACGGCTATACTCGTTCCACTGTTCTTTCCGTATATAGCAACTTTGCCACCTCATATTGATTTGCCGGTCGACCGGAGTTTCATAATGTCGGTGCTGTTGATCATGCGTCGCATTTTTCCGATTATTGTTTTACCTCTTGTACTGGCGTGGCTTATCCGCGAGTTTTTGCCGCGACTGCATACCAAACTGTCAAGTATTTCGGGTGTTTCCTTCTATCTCTGGGCTATCTCGCTCACCTGTGTTACAGCAATCACTGTCAAGAGTCTGGTCGATAGCAAGAGCGATACGGCTATCGAATGGTTTTCGGCTTTGGTGGGACTTGTCATCTGTTGCATCCAGTTTATCCTTGGAAAGACGATCGGTCAGCATTTTGGTCAACGTATATCCGGAGGGCAGGGGCTTGGGCAGAAGAATACGTCTCTTGTTATTTGGATTTCTCAGCTTTATCTCAATCCAATCTCAAGTCTGGGCCCTTGCTCGTATGTTATCTGGCAAAACATCATTAACAGCTGGCAGCTTTGGAAAAAAAGAAAAAGTGATAAAATAGATTTGTAATGTTACCCTGGTTGATACCAGCCGTAAATATTTATGGGAAAGGAGAATGCGTGGAGGTGGATTGGATTGTTCCCGTTCAGTTTGTAAACAATGATCAGACCATGCAAGACGGTAATAAATGAAAATAAACAAAGATTCTATGGTTTTTGAAAATATCAAATTACAGAGATATGGAATTGACAAATAATATGGAGCGAGTCAAAGAGTGCGACTTACAAGCTGTTTTGTCTTTGCAAAAAGCTGCTTTTATGAAAGTTGCAAAACAAATGGATAAATACGATATTCCACCCTTGTTACAGAATATTCAAGATATCCGCAATGATTTTGATACATGTATTATGCTGAAATATGTAACTGAGGAAAAGCAAATAGTCGGTTCCGTCAGGGGTTATATTTCTGATGATCATATCTGCCATATAGGGAAACTGATAGTTGATCCTGATTTTCAGAACCGGGGAATAGGCAAAGCACTAATGTATGAAATTGAAAAATATTTTCCTTCCTGTATGAAGTTTATGCTTTTCACCGGAGAAGAGACTCCCAATACTTTATATCTTTACACTAAAGTGGGTTACCATATTATCTGCAGGAATGAGACAGGTGGAATCAATTTAATTCACATGGAAAAAGAAAATTACACAAAATGAATTATATGCAATATCTTATAATTTAATTAACAATTGTTTCTTTCTTTATTTCATCTGAAGCGCTTCTTTGACTGAGACGAACTGATAGCCTTTCTTCTGTAGATTCTTGATAAGTTGGGGCATCATCTTGTAGAACTTGTCGGCGCGGGCAGCGTCTGTTCCAAAATGAATCATCAAAAAATGGCCGTTTAAACCATGCGGGTCGTTCTTTTCATAATCCATTATTTGCTTATAAAGCTGTTTGCTGCTCTTGTATTTTTTAAGATCGGGTGTTGTATAATCGGCGTTACTGCCTGTTCCCGGTGTGAAGTTGATAATCTGCAATCCCAATTGCTTTGCCCACGAAGCAACAGTGTTGTTGTAGTATTCGTAAGGTGGGATAAAGAACGGAGCGTCTTCTTTATTGATACCGAAAGTACGTATCAAAGCATAGCTTTTCAGCATATCCTTATCGAACTCTTCGTGTGTGATGAGTAGTGAGTCCCGGTTTGACCAAGGCGCATAAAGCAGGTGGCCGAAACTATGACTGCCTACATAATGACCGTCGGCAATCAGTCGTTTTACAATGTCTGGAAATTTTTGATAGAACTCGCCGGTGAAGAAGAATCCACCATGGATGCGATTCTTTTTTAACGCCGAGATGATAGTCTCAGCACCATCAGCTTTATCGGCTGCTGTGAATACCAGGCAGATCTTTTTCTGAGTAGGATCGAAGCGGATTATACCCTCATCCGAATAGATGTTTTTATCGTCTTTGGTTTCTGTTTGCAGCTGTCCTTCTTTCTGATAAGCAGAAAGCGGGAAGGTGAGCGAAGCCGTTCCGTCCATCGTCGGTTCGTTTGTTGAATAGTCGTGCATATTGTCGTGGTAAACCATATTGCCCGGTTGATATTCTTCATAGTTATTGGCGCCACCACCGTTGATTCCCTTAATGATATTCACTCCTTTCAGGCTGTTGAATATAGTGGAGTATACAGGTCCGTCAACAAGCCCACCCGTTGTGTTTCCTACATTTAGGAAGATCAGACAGGAGTGCGGCTGATGCGGATAAACGCCGCTCAGGGGAAGGTCTACAATCATACTGGTTCCCCACGGGTTACAACCGAAGAGCCAGTCGCGTAACGAACCTTCCATTTCTTCGAACTGTCTGTCGCCTGTAAGCTGCCGGTAAAGAATACATTGTGTAAGTATGGCTGTTGTTAGATTATTGGAACACCAGACCGATGGAACACCATATAAGAAAGGCGAATTTTGCCCTTTCTCGAATGTTCGTTCGATACCTGTTTTCAGATTGCGGATAAACTCAGTCCTGATGCGGCTGTCACCTGAAGTAGCTACCTGATAATGTCCCATGTTCATAAATGGATACCACTGATAGTGGCGTGCACTGTCGGCTCCCATCCAGGGGGTTACAGGTTCGCGGCGTCCATATTCGATGGCTTGCTGCAAGTATTTTTTGTCGCCGGTCTGGCGATACAATTCCATGGCACCCAGTTCCATATCGTCTACCCAGTTATCTTCTTCATAGATGTATGGCGAAAGAACAGATGCCGTCTGACAATTGCCCGGTTGTTCAATTCCCTGTTGATAGGCGGCAGAGGCTTTTATGCCTATTGTTTCGGCAAACCGGGCGTAGAAAGGTTTTAATATCTGCGAACCAAGAGCGAAGTCAGAGGCAAATTTGCCTGCAATACTGGCAGCTCCCATGGTTGCATTCATATATTTGCCCCGTTGCTGGGGTTTGCCTGTGACGAAATAGACAGGACGGCCGTTGTTGGGACCGTAGCCATAGTCGGCTGGGTCATCCTTGGGTAGTTTCATTCCGATATGATCGCGGTCGTCGGCGATCTGATTATACAATTCGCCTTTTGCCGGATTCATACGACTGAGCCAGTCCATTCCCCAATAAATCTCATCGATAATATCCGGAATTCCGTTGGCTCCCGGTAGTCCGTTCGCCTGGAAATAATCTCCGAATGCACCGGGATTCTGTTGATAGGCAAACATCATCTGATAGATTGCATTTGCCGAGGTTGTTGTATATTGAAGACAGTCGGAAGCGTCGTGCCAACCGCCACGTACATCGAGATACTGCCCTGTTTTTGTCGGGTGATAGATAATATAGGCGTCTTTTGTATGACAGCTGTCCTTCAAAAATGGATTGAATCCACAGCGTTGCTGGCGCATGTATTTTAGAACATAATCAGCTGTTCCGTTATATATACGGCTGTTGATGGGAAAGTGCGGCGAGGCGCATTGTCCGACACGCATATAATAGGCTCCGCTACGGGTAAAGCGGCTGAAGTTTAGCCTATACGTACTCTTCATCTGTCCGAGTGCGCCGGTGGCTTTTATGTCGGATGAGCTAGATTGGAAAACAACTTCATTTGTGAACATATCGATAATAGTAAATGACGAGACCACCTGTTCATCATTACTCATAAAGACCGCTACTTTCGTGGATTCGGGAAGATATCCAAGCTGATTTATACGAATCCATTCGCCGGCACGGGTAGAGATTGTCGTTGCCAGGAGCAATAGAGATGCGATGATATAAGATGTGCGTGTAGTATTTGCCATATCGACGTATCAACTAATAAATTATTGTTTGTTTAATTGTTAGCAGAGGCTTCGCGTTCTCTGGTCAACTCGATAGCTTCCTTTCCAGTTATATGTTCGATCTTCAGTTCGATAATACACATGCGATGGTATGCTTTTTCTATTTCGTGCCGGAGACCTTCTTCACGATCGGGCGAATATTTTTCGGACAAAAGGCGTGTTGCCTTCATCTTTTCCTCCGGGTCTTCAACGATGCGGGCTTTACCAAAGGCAATAACACTGCGATAGTGCGTAGTGAAGTTATCAGGGATAATCTCATCTTTTTCTATCACGCAGAAAGAGACTTTGCTGTTTCTGTTGATGGAGTCAATCTTATGTCCTTCCAACGCACAGTGAAAGTATATTCTGTTGTCATGATATACGTAACTGAGAGGCACGGCATAAGGGTAGTCATCATCACCACTTACGGCCAAAACGCCTGAAGTCATCTTGTTAAGTACAGCAATGGTATCTTCTGTTGATAACAATTGCTTTATGCGACGCATTTCTCTGAACATAGCTTTTATGATTAATCATTGTTTCTGTTGTTCGCAAAGTTAGCAAATTCATTTATATATGTCTGATTTTAACTGTCCAGAATTATAACTCAATGATACATTCGGTTGATTTACGTCGGCAGTTATCGTGTCACATCATTTTGTTATATGGCAAGTAAGATGTATTTTTGCAACGAATAACTAATAATTGTCGAGAATAGCATTATGAAGAGAGTTTTCTATGGGGCGCTTTTACTATTATGTGCCATCAATTTTACGGCTTGTTCGGATGATAGTGAGAATCCGGACGACAGCTTGGTAGTCATCATTCCGGACACCGCTTTTAAAGCCTATCTGACATACTACTTTGACGAGAATGGCGATGGTGAGATATCGCAAGGAGAAGCGAAAAAAGTAACTAAGATCGCGTGTAGTAGTCAACAGATATCTTCATTGAAGGGGATAGCGTTTTTTACATCGCTGACTGAATTGTTTTGCCAGTCAAACAATATTACAGAGCTGGATCTAAGCAAAAATACCGAATTGAAAGAACTTTGGTGCGGCTTTAATCCATTGACGAAACTAGATCTGGGTAACAATATGAAATTAGAATCTTTTGAATGTCAGAAGACGCGAATAACTCAGTTGGATTTGAGCCATAATACGGCATTGAGAGAAATAAGATGCAATCATAACAAACTATCCGGATTGGATATTAGTTACAATACAGCACTGATGTACTTGAATTGTCAATCCGATTCATTAACGAGGTTGGATGTAAGCAAAAATGCAGCAATAGAGACTATGGACTGCAGTTTTAATCAGTTAGCACAGTTGGATATGACTCATAATACAAAACTGTTGACTTTGCATTGCAATGAAAACCGCTTGGCACGACTGGATATTAGCCATAATAAGGAGATAAGGCAGTTATGCTGCAGTTATAATAGGTTGACAACATTGGATATTAGTAATAACCTGTTTTTGGTAAACTTGGAGTGTAATGATAATCCGGACCTTACTAAATTATATGTAAAGAAAGGGCAAGAGATTCTTTCTTATATTTTTTACAGGAACAACCCAATGGAAATCGTCTATAAATAG
>Ga0183100_1001759_pt1 | contig 10123 bp, 11 predicted proteins | sample Biomet2_FD_127789 | JGI IMG/M metagenome (GOLD analysis project Ga0183100, IMG submission 127789) | Microbial communities from bioreactor (seeded with anoxic lake sediment) at LBNL, California, USA - Biofuel metagenome 2 | ecosystem: Engineered > Bioreactor > Anaerobic > Unclassified ...
AAACTACTATTGTCCATTTCGGACACACCTCCTATGTATTTTAGTTGTGGTCGGCAAACCTACTACTATCTTACATCGGAGGTATTGTTTTTTCTACTCATAGCTAAAAGCTTTCCGGAACCACCGGCCTAACCGGTGGTATTCTAAATACAAGAATATATATGGTAATATGGTTTACCATATTACCATATATCCTTTTTAGATCATTTATCTTCTTATCTTTATATTCTGGCACTATTTCTTAATGCTCTTTTTAATGCAGTATTGAATGTCATCATCTAACTTTAGAGATTTCACAACTGAATAATGTGTAGCCTCCATACTTATATCTTTGGGTTAGTTATATCTTGTGTGAAAATTAAGTTTTAAAAATATTATATTAGTAAACCTGCTATCCACTTATTACATAAAATTTTTTCCCTGCCATAAATCATTATCTTCTAAAGCCTTATCTATTGAATTTAAAACTTCCCACTTTTTCAAGCTCCACATAGGTCCAATTAAAAGTTCCCTTGGTGCATCCCCTGTTAATCTGTGTACTACCATATCTTTAGGAAGTATAGATATACCTTTTGTTATTAAATCTATATAATCTTCTTGTGACAAAAATTCAAGGTCACCTTTTTCATATAATTTTACCATTGGTGTTTGCTTCATTAAATGAAGTAAATGAAACTTAATTCCCTTAGCCCCCGAATGAGAAATATAATCTATGGTTTTTAACATATCTTCTTTAGTTTCACCTGGTAATCCTAAAATATCATGTACTACTACATCAATATTTCTTTCTTTTAGTTTTTTCATTGCTTCCTTAAAAATCTCTAATTTATATCCTCTATTTATTCTCTTAGCAGTTTCATCATTTGAAGTTTGAAGTCCAAGTTCTATCCAAAGATAAACTTTATTGTTTATATCTTCTAATAGATCCAATATATCATCACCTAAACAATCTGGCCTTGTTGCTATTGCAATTGCTACAACACCATCTTGATTTAGGGCTTCTTCATATTTTCTTCTTAGTTCATAAGTAGGTGCATATGTATTTGTATAAGCTTGAAAATAGGCAATATACTTTCCACTTTTCCACTTATGTGCCATCATTTCTTTTATATCATTAAATTGCTTTGTAATAGATAATTCTCTATCACCAGCATAATCTCCTGAACCGCTTTCACTGCAGAAAAGACAACCACCACTACTTATCTTTCCATCTCTATTAGGACATGAAAATCCTCCATCTAGAGATATTTTAAATACCTTTTCTCCAAATTTATCTCTTAAAAAATAGTTTAAGCTATGATATCTCTTTCCATTCCAAAAATTATTCATACTTCCTCCTGATTTCCACATCATCAGTAAATGTAAAAACTCTAATAAATTTATTAATTAATTTTTCTTTCTTCATTGTACATTGTAAATTATTAAATGTACAATAGGCATCTGAAAGAAAATAATAGACTAGCATATTAGCTATTTTTTTAAAATTACTTCTTTAAATATTGTAAATTTAAAGAATAAATTAAAAGTAAACCTTATATATTAATACAAGAAAGATTCTACAAGGAGGATAAATATTGAAAAAGGATTTAGTCAAGATATTTCAAGTTGCCACAGTATTTATTGGGACAATTGTTGGTGCTGGACTTGCCTCAGGAAAAGAGATTACAGAATTTTTTACTAAGTATGGCTTAAATAGCTTTTTAGGTATTATAGCTTGTGGCATTTTCTATATTATAATTGGTTCTATAATCTCAAAAATAAGCATTGATTATAATCTTAGTTCATACAGTGATGTTATAAATATAATAAGTCCTAATATATTAGGAAAATTTACTGGTTTTATAACCACCTTTTTTCTCATTTCCAGTGCTTCTATAATCCTTGCTGGAAGTGGAGCATTAATTCATCAATTTTTTGGGATACCCAAAATACTTGGTTCGCTAATAATGATTTCAATTGCCGTATTTTTTCTACTTCGTGGTACTGAAGGCTTAATTGAGGTTAATTCTTTCATTGTTCCAGCATTAATTGGAACACTTACTTTAATTACATTTTTATATTTTTCATTTTGCAAAGATACAATTTCATTTAATAATATATCTAGTTTTTCACCTGAAAAATCAGGACTTGCCATTTCAACAATATTGTATGCAGGATATAATACTCTTTCAGCCTCAGGAGTTTTGGTTCCACTTAGTACCCAAATGAAAAAAACTAAAATAATGATTATTGGAGTTATAGTAGGTGCAATCGGACTCACTATACTTTGTTTAATGATAAATCTATTATTAACAGTTAATCAACCTTATATATACAAATATGAGATTCCACTACTTTTTGTAGCAAATAGGTTTGGCAATATAATTCAGGCTTTGTTACTTGTAATTATTTGGCTAGAGATGTTTTCTACTGAAGTTTCAGATATATATTCAATAAGTAAGACCTTAGAACAATCATTTAATATTAAATTTAAAAAATCTATATTTATAGTTTTAGGTATTGCTCTTTTAATTTCCCAATTTGGATTTGGAAATCTCATAACTAAACTATATCCTATGTTTGGAATATTAAGTTTAATTTTCATAAATCAATGTATAATATTCTTCTTTAAACATAAAAATGATTTTCCTAAGACATCTGAAAAATAAATAAGGAAGCTAACTCATAGATTTGGACTCTCACTTATCTCACTTATCTCACTTATCTTACTTATCTACTTATGATATACTCTTTATAAAAATGTTTTAATAATTAGGCATATTGCACAAAATAAACTAGCATACTAAATTGTTATTTTTTGAATATGCCTTATCTTGAAAGGTTTGATATAAATGAATTATTTAGATATGTTAGATGAATGTACTCTTTGCCATAGACATTGTAAAGTCAACAGAAATGATAATCAAATAGGATTTTGTAAAGCTTCAGATAAAGTGAGAATTGCTAGAGCTTCTTTACATCATTGGGAAGAGCCACCAATTTCACAAGGCAATGGTTCTGGTACGGTATTTTTTTCTCATTGTAATTTTAAGTGTGTATTCTGTCAAAATCATGATATAAGCCAAGGAACTGAAGAAAGCATTTCTTCTACTTTAAGCAATATAAAAATTCAAAATTCAAGCTTTCAAAAATCAGTTGTTGGGATGGAAGTATCTATTGAAAGACTTTCTGAAATATTTTTGGAGCTTCAAGAAAAAGGAGCAAATAATATTAATTTAGTTACCCCAACACATTATGTTCCTCAAATAATAGAGGCATTAAAAATAGCAAAAAAAAATAAATTAACAATACCTATTCTTTATAACACAAATGGCTATGATTCTATTGAAACAATAAAATCACTAAATGGATATATTGATGTTTACTTGCCAGATTTTAAGTATTTTAATGATAAATATGCAATTAAATATTCTAAGGCAAATGACTATGCTTCTAATACTATAAAAGTAATTGATGAGATGCTAAATCAAGTTGGTGAACCTAAATTTGATTTAAATGATAATATTATTAATGGTGTTATTATAAGACACTTAATGCTTCCAGGACTTCTTTTCGATTCAAAAAAAGTAATTGACCTTATTTTCAATAGATATGGTGATAACATTTATATAAGTTTAATGAATCAATATATTCCTATGTTTAAAGCTTGTGATTATCCAGAAATAAATAAAGTCCTTAATCCTAAACACTATAATAGTCTAATTAATTATGCTATAGAACTTGGTATTGCGAATGGATTTATTCAAGATGAAGGTACTAATACATCTACTTTTATACCTAACTTCAATTTAGAAGGTATAAAAAAATAAACTATACTTATGCGTGCCCATTTATTTTGGTGAGTTATACGCATAAGTATAGTTTTCACATTTAATATCTACTTAACCCTAATAATAAAATTTAGGTATTCCTCTTTTATTATCTAAACCGGGTATAACTGGTGGTATAAACTCACTTCTTGTCCATAGCCTACTTGATTCAGTAGTAGTAAGTTCTGCTAATCTAGTTACTCCAACATAAACATCTGATATTTTATACCATGTTGCATAGTCAACTACGCCTGTTTGTGGTAATGTAAATATTTGTTGAAATACTTTTACTGATTTTGCTGTTTTATCTGTATATTGCCCATCTTCAGCAACTTTTGGTATTAATGGATAATTTCTTGCTATTCTGTTTAATTGGCCTTGAATTGTTCTCACTGGTGGCCCAGATGATCCAATAGTTAACTCTTCTCCTGGATATGATATCGGACTTCCAGCAACCTTTTCAGCTGTAACTAATTCAATGTCATCTCCATAATAATATTTCAATATCTCATATGGAACTTTACCTTGCAACCCCAAATATTGACTATCCCATTGACTTAACCATTGTGGGCACTGAACACTCTTACCATCACAATATTGTGTAAAAAGTGGTTGTTTCTTACCAATTCTCCTTACATAAGTAGAAAATATCTCATCTACAATTACACTGATATTATCATAAATATTTCTTCCATAATTAAATGCTTGATCATAAGCAGTTGAGCTTGTAAGATCAAAATTCTTGCCTTTGCCTCTATACCACTCAGTATAAATTCTATTTAACGTAAATGATATCATACAAAAAACATTTGCTCTTATAGTTGATTCAGTCCAAGTTGAATATATTTCGCAGGAAGCAACATTTTTGATGTAATCTTTAAATGGTACCTTATAATTTGGTGCTGATGCATCATTTGGACCGCCTTGATGAACAATGATATATTCTGGCACTATAGGTTGAGGTAATACAACTCCTGAGGTTGGTGGTGGCGTTGGCTTATCAACTTCCTCAGGTATCTTTGGTGGAAAATTTCCATTTAGTGTATTTGGCTGTATCTCTATAACTTCTTGTCTCATATCCCCTCTTCCTAAACTAGTTTCTAAATTACATATTTGATAAGCAACCTGTGTAGGAAATACTTGGCATCCTCTTATTATTATTGGCTTAAATCCATTTCTTTCTACAGTTATATCATATAAACTGTAAGGGATCTTATTACTATTCTTATCTAAAGAATATTCTATTGGCGGTGCTTCTAATTCTATTTCATTTGTTAATCCAACTGGATTCGTAACTAGCTCAATATTCTTTAAATTTTCAGATCCTGCTGATCCTCTTACTGTTATCTTAGCACTATCAATTGGAATATAATCATTACCCCTAAAGCATTGAACCTTCAATCTACCCATATTAGACATAGTTTTCCCATTACTCATATTATCCATAATCTTTCCTTTAATATCTTTTCTCAAAATATTATATTTATCAAATGTGATATTTGTTACTATTGTGTTTTTATCATTATTATTTCTTCTACTTAAAGTGGCATTTAAATCTTCCTTAAGTAAATTTAAACTATCTAAAGCACACACTTCTCCATATCCCCATAATGGATTTGGATATGTTACATCTATACGTCTTCTTTTTGCTCCTTTTATTAAATAATATTTTAATCTTTGTCCAAACATATATGGATCATTTCCTTTAATTATCCCCCATTGCATAATCAGTGCACATATCCCGGATACTTGAGGTGTTGCCATTGATGTTCCAGTCTTAGTATCATAACCTCCATTTGGAACTGGTCCCATTATATCTTCTCCTGGTGCTACTAAATCAGGTCTTATTAAACTTCCTTGATTTTGTGCACCTCTTCCACTAAATGATGAAAGATTGTTAGTTCTATAATTATAGCTTCCAACTGCAATTATATTATCTACTGTTGCTGGTATCCCTAAAGTATTAAATTGATTTGGCTCTAAAAATTTTGTTTTAGGATTAAGCCCTTCTAACACGGGAAGCCATATTGAATATGCTCCTAAGTACTCATTCAAGACATCTATCTCTAAAGTCCATACTCCTTCTACAATATATTCAGCTCTAGTAGATAAAATTATTTTGATTTCACTGTTTAATTCAAATGGTTTAGCTCCTGCTGCATATATATCGTATCTATCACTTCCTACGGCACCTTGAATATATCCTTCTTGTATATTAATATTTCCACTACTCCGCCCTGTTGGACTTATTATATTAATTGATATATTAGGTAAAACTGATTTATATAAATTCATAACAACTGATTTTTCATCACTTGCTATGTTGAAAATTTCTCTTTGGGTCTTATTTAATCCACCTCCAACATGATGTCCTGCATCGCCTTCATTTCCAGCAGCAATAACAATAGCAACTCTCTCTAAATTGGACACTGTTCTAATATATTGTTCCAATAAACTACTTCCATTATGAGCTCCATCATTTGTGCTTAAGCTAATACTAATAACTAAAGGCATATTTAATTCCTTGCTCTTATCTAATAAAAACTTAATCCCTTGCATTATCTGAGAACTCAATATTGTTACTCCTCTTGCAGCCTTCACCATTGCTATTGAAGCATTAGGTGCTGCTCCTTTATACATTGGATTTATATTTCCTCCAGCACATGCAATTCCTGCTACATGAGTTCCATGCCCTGTATTATCAATAGATGGAATTATTGAATATGGGTTAGTAGACTTTATTGCTTCATTTATCATTTGCTTATTATAAATATTTCCTCCAGTACTTAAATCATAAATATACTCTATTCTTGTTGTTCCACTAGTGTTCATAAATGCTGGGTGCATATAATCTATTCCTGAATCTACAAATCCAACTAGTACACCTTCGCCTGAAACATTATAATTAGGAGTTAATTGAAGTATGCAAGATACCCTATTACTTTCTTGATCTTGCTCATATAAATTCTTAGGTAATTCTATATATTGAATAGTGTTGCTTACTGATAGTTCCTGTAACTTATTTATTGGTATATTAATTATTGCAAAGTTAAATCCTAAATCCTGAAACTTTCCACCTAAACTTTCAACAAATACCTTTGTTTGATTTGCACTATCTCTATATAAAATAACAAGTTCTATATTATTACTTTCATTTTCTTCTAAATTAAACTTATAACCTAATTGATCTAATATTGCTTTTGGTACATTCGTTAACAATCCTATTGAAGCATCTACCTTGGATAATTTTTGCCTTTCTAAGTCTTCTATAATAACCACACCCTAAATAAGTATTATATATATCCTATGCAGCTAAGTATTTATATGTAACAAAAAGAGAGGATATTAGATTATCCTCTCTTTGATTTATATCTATAATTAATCTTTCAAATCATTTCCTTATAGTTCTTTATACTATAAGGTAATTTCAATTCTTTCTAATTTAGCAATTACATCTATTTCTTTTATTTCCATAGTTTCGGTAAGTAAACTTCCTGCATTACTAACTAAAAGCACTTTTGAATTTCCTAAAACTTTTACTTGTCTTATCTTTCTATTTCCTTTGTAGTCAATTAAGAAAAATCCACTATTACTCACTTCTTTTACACTATGTGCAAAAGCAATATCACCTTTTAACATTCTGAAACCATTCATTTCATCATCTTCTATTTCTAAATAAAATACCTTATCTTGTGGATAATCTTCTATTTTATTTGAGTGAATAGGCATTTCTTTAGATCCCTTTTTATTAGATAATGAATAATTATATATTGGGACACTTCTAAGTACTGATGAAAAAGCATCTGTCCAAACTTCTGAGTTCTCTGTATTTCTCTTAGGAAGTTCTTTTAAAGTCTTCCTTTCTTCCATTAGTGCCTCATCTGTAATAACCATACTTATATCATTCAAATCTGACTTTAAAATTTTAGCTGCTTTGTCTATAAATGATTCTGGCGCAACTTTTCTTCCCATTTCAACTTCATTTAGATATTTGTCTGCTACACCTAACTTCTTAGCTAAGGCTTTAACTGTCATACCGCTTTTTTCTCTAGCTTGCTTTATATTTTCTCCTACACGACTCACTTTACGTTCTCCCCTTTTGCTTTGACTCGTTATTTTCTTTTAGATGCTTCAAACCATTCTCTTTCTTCAACTAAATGTTCTAATAAATATTTAAAAGTCCACTTATAATTTTGTACTGTAGATATAGCCAATACTCCACCTTGAATAAATCCTCTAATATATCTAATAGTAACTTTTAGTTGTTCATCTTTAAATGCATTAAAAATAAGTGCCTTTTCATTTAATGGCAAATTATCATAAGTATTTTCACTGATATCTCCACATATTATATCTTCTAATTTCATTAACGCCATATTATTATTTATTTCTACTACTCTAATATTTTGTCTTTCAATCTTTTTAATTTCTTCTTCATTTAACCCATATGCTAATATACATTTATCACTTATAGTCATTTGCGGCATCTCTTTTCATTTTACTTTTTTGTAACTAAATATATATTCTCTTTTTATTCCTCAATTATTTGAGGCTCTTTAATTTTTTCACCTTGCATGTCTACTGTAACACTTTTTATAACTTGATCTTCATAAGGTCTATCTGACATATCAGTCTTTTGAGCAACTATTTTATCTGCTACCTCTATACCTTCAATAACTTTACCAAATGATGCATATTGTCCATCTAAGTGTGGAGCATCTGCTACCATAATGAAAAATTGACTTCCTGCTGAGTCTGGGTGCATAGATCTTGCCATTGATAATACTCCCTTTGAATGTTTTAATGTATTTTTAAAACCATTACCTGTAAATTCTCCCTTTATAGAATATCCTGGACCTCCCATACCACTACCTTCTGGACATCCCCCTTGAATCATAAAGCCAGGTATAACTCTGTGGAATATTAATCCATCGTAAAAACCTCTATTAATTAAATCTACAAAATTGCTTACTGTATTTGGTGCTATTTCAGGATATAATTCTGCCTTAATAACCCCTCCATTTTCCATAATCATTGTAATAATTGGATTCTTCATTTTTAAAATTTCTCCTCTCGATATTAATCTTAAATAATATTATTATCTAAAATATAAATTTAAATTCGTCGTTTATATAGATTTCTTTTAACCTGCGAATTATATTTATATTTTTGAATTTACCTTAATTAGATTATAGCAGAAATCTATAATTTTATTATCATTTATGGAATTATAAATTGCTATACTTCCTTTTTCTTTCGAATCATTTAATAAGTCGTTTTCTATTAATTTTCTTTTTAATTCATGAGAAGTACCAAGTCCACCATCAATTAGCGGTATATCCTCTCCAATAACATTAGATAAGGCTTTCTTTATAAATGGATAATGTGTACAACCCAAAACAATTGCTGCTATATCATCCTCTAAATACGTTTTAAACTTTTCTTTTAGATAATTTTCTAATTTTTCGCCTTCTAGTATTCCTTGTTCTATAAATTCTACAAGACCTGCACAAGGTAATGATACTATATCAGACTCACTCTTATATTTATCCATGAGAAGCTTGAATTTTCTTTCTCTTAATGTCATAGGTGTTGCCATTATTATTATATTACCTTTTCTATTAAGTTCAACAGCAGGCTTTAAAGCAGGCTCTATACCTATTATAGCAATATGTTTATACTTATCTCTAATATCTTGAATTGCAGCACTAGTTGCTGTATTACATGCTACTACAATTGCCTTAACATCCTCATTCAATAAAAAATCTACTGCATTCAAAGTAAGATTTTTAACTTCATTTAGCTCCTTAATTCCATACGGAGCATTTTGGGAATCTCCAAAATATATAAAATTTTCATTTGGCATGATAGAAATAGCTTCTTTCATCACGCTTAAGCCACCTACCCCTGAATCAAAAAATCCTATGGGACTATTTTTAATATTCAAAGTATCCTCACTCCATCTTTTTCTAAAATTAGGCATATGAAATAAAATAACGAATCAAAGATGTAATGTATACTAACTTGTTATTTTTCGAATATGCCTCATCCACTAAATATTTTATTACTTTATTTATCTCATGTCTAGCCGTTCTGATACTACTTTTTCTTTTTATAGCATCTAATGATTACCTAATACTAGTGATATATCCATTGACTATACCAGGTACCCCTTTTGGATATAAGTTTAAATATAAAGTTCTACCTAAAAACCACTTTTTAAGCATAATAAGCAAGATTACATCTTGAACTTGAAGATAAGATTATCCAACTTAGGAATTTATATTTAGCTTATAAAACGAACCTTTTAGATA
>Ga0183100_1001760_pt1 | contig 10122 bp, 7 predicted proteins | sample Biomet2_FD_127789 | JGI IMG/M metagenome (GOLD analysis project Ga0183100, IMG submission 127789) | Microbial communities from bioreactor (seeded with anoxic lake sediment) at LBNL, California, USA - Biofuel metagenome 2 | ecosystem: Engineered > Bioreactor > Anaerobic > Unclassified ...
CGATAGATGATCGCCGCGGACTGACCGCGGGTGGCAGTGCCGAAAGGACGAACCGTGTTGTCACTGAAACCGTTTACCAGACTGTTCCCGTTGGCCCAGACCATGGCTTTTGTGGCGTAGGAAGAGACCTGACTGGCGTCTGTGAAAGCGCCCAGACTGCCGCCGACGCTGACACTATAACCCAGGGCCTCCGCATAACGGAACATAAACGACGCGAACTGTTGACGGTTTACGGAATCGCCGGAGACAAAGGTAGTCGCCGTCTTACCGTTGACGATGCTGTTCTCATTGGCCCAGGCCACGGCCTTGCCCAGATCGGTGGTAAAGTCCACGTCGGTAAAGGCGGGAGTCGCTTTGGCGGCGGGCTTTCCGGCCAGATTCCACAGAGCCAGGACCACATCGCCGCGGGTCATGGTGACGTTGGGACTGAAGGTGGTGGCGCTGGTGCCGGGAATCAGGCCCTTCTCAATGGAGAAGAGAATCCCGTCGTAGTAATAGGAGTTGGCCGCCACGTCGGTGTAGGGCATGGTGGTGGTGATGCGGCTTTGAATACGGTTTTGAGCCTTTGCGTATTCAGCGGGAACGGTGCCCTTCAGCGTGCCAGTGATATAGCTGATCAGGATTTGGTTATCCAGCGTAGCGGGAACGGCCAGGAACTTATCCTTCTGGAACATATTCAGGCCGTCGCCCGCACTCTCCAGCATGTAGTTGTGAGAGGCCAGCTTGTAGGTCTTGGAAGGCACAATGGCCACGCCACCCACCTTGACCTCCTGAACACGGCGAGCGCCGGTGACGGAGACAAACATCTTGTTGTCGTCAGTTTTGACGGTGGAGGGAATGGAGGTGTCGATGATATAGGATAGGCCGGAGACCTGGAGGAAGCCGCCGTTTTCATCGGGAGCAGTGCGGGCGGCCATCTCCAGCGCGTCCAGAATCTGCTGGCCGGTGGCTTCCACCATCCGCAGCTCGTTGCCGAAAGGATGGACGGCGATGATCTGCCCATAGGTGATGTCGCCGGCTTTGATGTCGGCCCGGATGCCGCCGCCGTTGACAATGGCGATATCGGCGCCTGAGACGTCACGGTAAGCGTCGGCCACCAGATCGCCCAGATTGGTTTCCTGATTGCGGATGGCGCGGGTCTTGCCGTCGGCTTCCATGGTGGTCAGGTCAACGGAGGTCTTGGCCACGACCTTATTCAGCAGGGCTTCGTTCTTGGATTGAATGCCCTTGACGAACGTATCCATTGCGGGGTTCTTGGCTGTGTAATCCGTGACCAGTTCGGTGGTGACAGCGCCGCTGGACTTCAGAACCAGCTTGCCGATGGCAGCCAGCTTGGTGCCGGTGGAGGTCAGGAGAACAGTCTTGCCGTCCTTGCCAGAGACCTTCTGTGAGGGAATGGTGCTGTGGGAATGGCCGTCCAGGAAGGCGGTCAGACCGGAGACGTTGGCGATAATGTCCGTGGAACGCCAGGGAGCGCTCTGCTCATCAATGCCGCAGTGGCCCACGGCGATGACGTAATTGGCGCCTGCGGCCTTGGCGGAGTCCACAGCGGACTGCACGGCGTTGTACAGCTCCTTGCCATTGTTGCCATTGCAGAAGCCATAGATATACTTGCCGGTATTATCCTGGAAATAGGTGGGGGTGGATTTGGTGATGGACTCGGGAGTGTCGATGCCCACATAAGCCACCTTGGTATTGCCATAAGTAATCATCTTGTAGGCGTCGAACACGGGCTTATTGGTCCGCAGGTCCATAAAGTTGCAGCAGACGTAGCCGCACTTCATTTCCTTGGAGAGGTTCAGGAACTGATCCATGCCATAGTCAAATTCGTGGTTGCCGGGGACAGCCACGTCATAGCCCATCTGATTCATGATGTCCACAATGTACTCGCCCTTGGACAGCGTGCCCAGAGCCGCGCCCTGCACGGCGTCGCCCACATCGGCCAGAGTCACATAGTCGGTGGCCTTCTGCATCTCGGCTTTGTAGGCGGCAAGGCCCGCGTAGCCGATGTTGTCATCCACGCCGCAGTGGACGTCGTTGGTGTACAGAACCACGATGTCGCCCTTGCCCACCGCCGTGGTGTCGGCGGCAAAACTGACCGTGGTCAGAGACGTCGCCATGACCGCAGCCAGCAACAGGGAAATTACCTTTTTCATCTTCTACCTCCTTCAAAATTAAAAGCACGGCGCTGTCCGCACTTTATAGTGCTTTTAGTATAAACCGCTCTGCATAAAAAATAAAGAGGATAACATGAAAATTGTGTAAAATTCCCAGTATTATACAAAGATGCAAAAAATAGCGTGTGCCAAAGCCTTTGCAATTTTTGATAAAAACGGAAGGGCCGCACCGCAAAAATATTTCTCTTCGGCGGGCGTTTGACAGCTGGAAATCCGGAAAGAACTGTGCTATGCTGAACCTGCATAAACGCAAGGATGCAAGGGAGGATTTGCGATGAGAACATTACTAAAGGGCGGCAGTGTGGTGTCTGGCCGGGGTGTGCGCAGGGCGGACGTGCTGATCGACGGGGAGAAGATTGCACAGGTGGGCCGCGGACTGTCTGCCGCGGGCGGAAATGTGATGGATGTAACGGGGATGCTCCTGTTTCCTGGGTTTATCGACGCCCACACCCATTTCGATCTGGACGTGTGCAACACCACTACCGCCGACGATTTCACATCCGGCAGTCGCGCGGCTATCCGGGGCGGTACTACTACGGTGATCGATTTTGCCTGCCCAAACAAGGGGGAGTCCCTTCAATACGGCTTGGATCTCTGGCACAGGAAGGCCGACGGGCGAGCCTTTTGTGACTATGGTTTCCACATGACCATCGATGATTGGAACCCTGCCATCGAGGCAGAGCTTCCGGCCATGTTTGCTGCGGGGATTTCATCTTTTAAAATGTATCTGACCTACCCCGCCATGATGATCGGCGACGGGGCGGTTTACAGCGCTCTGAAATCCATCAGGCGAATGGGCGGGATCTGCGGCGTCCACTGCGAGAACGCCGGAGTGATCGATGCCATGATTGCCGAGAGAAAAGCCGCCGGGGAACTGTCACCCGCCTCCCATCCCCGGACCCGCCCTGCGTGTCTGGAGGCGGAGGCGGTGGGCCGACTGCTGCGTATTGCTCAGGCAGCGGACTGCCCGGTGGTGATCGTCCACCTGACGAACCACCAGGCACTGAACGAGGTAGAGGCCGCCCGGAAGCGGGGACAGAAGGTCTATGTGGAGACCTGCCCTCAGTATCTGCTGCTGGACGAGAGCGTTTACTTCAATCAGGACTATTCCGCCGCCGCACGGTATGTCTGTGCTCCGCCCATCAGGGAGAGAACGGAGCAGGCGTATTTGTGGCGGGGACTGAAGCGCGGTCAGATCCAGACCGTTTCCACCGACCACTGCTCCTTCACGCTGGAGCAAAAGGACGCCGGACGGGAGGATTTCACGAAGATTCCCGGCGGGCTTCCCGGTGTGGAGACCCGGGGAGAGCTGATCTATTCCTATGGCGTGGAGAAGAAGAAAATCGCCCTGCCGACGATGTGCCAGGTGCTCAGCGAGAATGTCGCGAAGCTGTACGGCCTGTATCCCCGCAAGGGCGTGATTCGTCAGGGGAGCGACGCGGACATTGTGGTTTACGACCCGGGAGCCAGCCATGTGATCCGGGCGGAAGACTGCGTTGGCGCGGCGGGATACAGTCCTTACGAGGGCTTCGTTACCTCCGGCGGGATCGCACAGGTATATCTGCGGGGCAGACTGATGGCGGAGCTTGGCAGGATTCTGGTGGCGGAACCCAGCGGGAAATACATGGTTCGGGGAAAGAACAGCCTTTGATGCCGCAAGGATACTCCACGTTGCTTAAAAAGCGCTTCAGGGCGCCGTCGTGATGAACGACGGCGCCCTGTTTTTGTTAGGAAAGTAATCTGCGTTGACATTGACCTCTAAAGGCGGGTCTCAGCCGCTCAGATCACGCGATATGCTCGATGATATCTACCAGCTCGGCGCCGATGCGCTTCTGGGCCTCTTTGGTGCCCGCGCCGATGTGGGGCGCGCAGGCTACCGACGGGTGAGCGGCCAGCGCCCAGTTGGGCTCCTTTTCGCTCAGCCACACGTCCAGGCCCGCGGCTTTTACCTTCCCGGAATTCAACGCGTCCAACAAAGCGGCCTCGTCGATATTGGTCCCCCGGGAGGTATTGATGATGACCACGCCGTCCTTCATCTTGGCGAGGCTCTGCGCATCCACCATGGGCTTCTCCCCGGCGGGAGCGCTGAGGGCGATGATATCGGACTGGGCCAGCAGCTCATCCATGGAGACAAAGTGCATCGTTTCGCACTCGCAGCCCTCGGGCTTGGTGCGGTGGACACAGGACAGCACGTTCATGCCCAGCGCCTGAGCCTTGTCGCCAATCAGGCGGCCGATACGGCCATAGCCCACCACGCCGATGGTCTTTCCCTGAAGTTCAAAACCTTTGGAATAGGCCTTCTTTTCCCATTTCTGCTCCCGCATGGTGTGGCCCGCGATGGAGAGATTCCGAGCGCAGGCGAACAGCAGCGCGATGGCCAGCTCCGCCACGGCGTTGGAGGAGGCCCGGGGCGTGTTCGTGACCTGAATGCCCGCCGCCTCCGCGTATTTCACGGCGATGTTGTCCACGCCGACACCGGCCCGGATGATGAGCTTCAGACAGCTGCCCTTGGCGGCATCGATCTGCGGCTCCTTGATCTTGGTGGCGCTGCGGATGACCACGATGTCAAAATCCCGCAGGGCTGCACCCAGCTGGTCGGGCTCATAAAACTGCTCGACGACCTCATAGCCGTCCAGCCGCAGTTTCTCTATTGCACCGGCATCCATGCCGTCAGTAACTAAAATTCTCATATCAGGTTCCCCTTTTCATCGATTTTCCGGCGCACCCCAGGGACGCCATTCCGTCGGAAAAACTACCCATTGGGGGATGGGTACGCATGGAAGGTTTCAACCGTTCCAATATGGCTCAGGCATGCTCCTTCTCGTACTTCGCCAGGAAGTCCACCAGTGCCTCAACGCCTTCCTTGGGCATGGCGTTGTAGATGGAGGCGCGCAGACCGCCCACGGATTTGTGTCCCTTCAGATTATCAAAGCCCGCAGCCTTGCTGGCGGCCACAACTTCGGCGTCCTGCTCCTTGCTGGGGGTGACGAACGGCACGTTCATCAAAGAGCGGTCTTCTTTCACCACCGCGCCGGTGAAGAACTTGCTCTGGTCCAGGAAATCATACAGCACCTTGGCCTTTTCCTCGTTGCGCTGGTTCATGGCCGCAAGGCCGCCGTTTTTCAGCAGGTACTTGAAGACCTTGCCGCAGCAGTAGATTGCCCAGCAGTTGGGGGTGTTGTACAGGGAGTCGGCGTCGGCGTGGGTATTGTAGCTCAGATAGATCGGCAGCTTGTCATCCAAATCGTCCCGGATCAGATCTTCCCGGATGATGACGATGGACATGCCCGCAGGTCCCACGTTCTTTTGTACGCCGCCCCAGATCAGTCCGTAATCAGATACGTTGCAGGGCCGGGACAGGAACATGGAGGACTGGTCGGACACCAGCACATGGCCCTTGGTGTCAGGCAGCTTGTGATAGGTCAGGCCGTGGATGGTCTCATTTTCACAGATGTAGACATAGTCCGCGTTATCGGGAATGTCCAGATTGGAGCAGTCCGGGATATAAGAGAAATTTTTGTCGGCGGAGGAGGCCACAACCTTTACCTCGCCAAACTTTTTAGCCTCCTTGATGGCCTTCTTGGACCATGCGCCGGTCTCCACATAGCAGGCCACGCCGCCTTTCAGCAGATTCATGGGCACCATGGAGAACTGTACCGTGCCGCCGCCCTGCACGAACAGAATCTTATAATTGTCGGGAATGCCCATCAGCTCCTTCAGATCGGCCTTAGCCTCGTCAAAGATCGTCTGGAAGGTCTTGGACCGGTGGCTCATCTCCATGACGCACATGCCGCTGCCGCGGTAGTTCATCATTTCGGCTGCAATCTCCTCCAAAACCTCCTCAGGCATCATGGCCGGGCCGGCGGAGAAGTTATAGGTACGTCCGTATTTCATCATCTGATCCTCCATTGTTCAATAAATTTGTCAGGTTCCCAAATGTTTTGTTTGCATTCTCACATTCAGTATACGACATCTCAAGGGGATATTCAACCGTAAAGAGGGAGTTGACGTAAGCCAAATATAGATCATGTTTTTATTTAAAAAGACCAAAAACGTTTACGTATTCGTATACGTAAAGACGGCTTCCACGCAGAATGTGCGTCATCTCCGGAAAATAAAGCTCCAACGGACAGGCGTATCCTGTTTTAAAGCACTTTTGACCAAATCCTTGAAATTTTCTGAACATTCCTGTATACTATAAGTCATATTGGCACCGACCTATCGCGGCGCGACCGCGGGAAAGGAACGTGTGAGCGATATGAGAGCGGACGGCACTCGCGTCAGGGACCTGACGTCCATCATGCAGGCTCTGCCCTACATCATGCCGCGCCGGTACGACGCCCAGAACTGGGCCAGCGACATGATTGACGAGGATATTGTGAAGGCATATATCCGCCGGAAGCGGCGGGAGGGATGCCGCGTGACCCACATGAGCGTGTTGGTGGCGGCGTATTACAAGGCCGCGCTGGAAAATCCTAAGATCAATTATTTTATCATGAACCGGAGAATTTACAGACGGAACCATTTTTGCTTTTCTTTTGTGCTGCTGAAAAAGCGGGCTGACGGAACGCCGGACGAGACGACGCTAAAGGTCTTTCTGAAGCCGGAGGATACGGTGTTCACCATCAGCTCCCGTGTTCAGGAACTGATTGACCGAAACAGCGAGTCCGCGCACAGCAACAGCACGGACAAATTCGCCAATCTGGCCTTTGCCGTTCCGGCTCTGCCGCGGTTTATTTTTTGGCTGATTTATCATCTGGACCTCCACGGGCTGCTGCCAAGAAAGATTATTGACCTGAGTCCGTTCCACACCAGCCTGTTCGTTACAAATCTGGCGTCCATCAACACCAGCTGCATCTACCACCACTGCTATGAGTTTGGCACCACCGGCGTCTTCATCTGCATGGGAAAGCCGGTGCGCAAGCCGGATGCCCTCCCCGGCGAAAAGGGGAGAGTTATGCCGCTTGGCGTGGTGATGGATGAACGGATTGCCACCGGCATCGAATACTCCCGCTTTTTCGCGGCGTTCAGCCGCAACATGAGGAATCCGGAGACGCTGGAGACCCGGCTGGACGGATTGGACGCCGGTGAAACGTTCCGCGGACCGGATGAAATCCCGGAGGTCATTACGCCTACTGCGAAATAACCCTTCTCCCACGCGGCGGACCGTGTTTCACAGGCGGTAGACAGCGAAACGCTGTCTGCCGCTTTTATTCTGAAATGAAACAACGAGTTTCTCAAAAGCTTTTTGATTACTCTTGTTTATTTCTTATAAATTTTTCCGGGAGACTTGTTAAGATATCTTAACGTGTGCTATACTGCAAATGTATGCAGTCTTTTTGAATTATTAATTCAAGTACAGAGGTTTTTTAAATGAGTGAACAGAGAGCAAAAATTTACCGGTTTCTATCCGACTTCAATCGACTAAAATGGAGCATTGCGTTCAAGGCGATTCTCACCGGCGCGGTGGCGGGGCTGCTGGCGGTTTTGTACCGATTGGTTATCCAACGCGGAACCGCCACGGCCGTGGCTTGCTACGGCTACTTCAAGGACCACCCCGTGTTGTTGATTCCCTGGGCGCTGGGCGCGGTAATTGTAGGGCTTTTGGTGGCTTGGCTTGTGAAGCTGGAACCGGCGGCCGCCGGAAGCGGCATCCCTCGGGTGGAGGGTGTGGTGCTGTTTGGTATGAAAATGAAGTGGTACACGATTCTGGCTGTGCGCTTCGTGGCCGGCGGACTGTGCAGCATCTTCGGACTCTCTCTGGGACGGGAAGGTCCCTCCATTCAGATCGGCGCCGCGGGCGCCCAAGCGGTGTCACGGCTGCTGGGTAAAAGCAAGGTGGAGGAAAACTACCTCATCACCGGCGGCGCCGCCGCTGGCCTGGCCGCTGCGTTCAACGCGCCCTTGTCCGGCGTGATTTTCGCGCTGGAGGAGGTTCACCGCAACTTCTCTCCCGCAATTATGCTTACGGCCACGGCTGCGTCCTTGGTGGCGGACTTCGTATCGAAGTACTTTCTAGGCCTGACGCCGGAACTGCAATTCACAAAGATCCCCCAGCTGCCCATCCACATGTACTTCTGGATGATTCCACTAGGTATGCTGACTGGGTTTGTGGGATCCCTGCTCAACCGGGCGCTGCTTGCCGCCGGACCTCTTTACGGGAAAATGTCCGCTCGGTGGGCGCCTACCGTGGCACTGCTGCTGGCCATCCCCTGCGGCATGTATCTGCCCTTGACCCTGGGCAGTGGCCGGGATTTGATTGAATTTGCGGAAAACGCCACGGGTGGTATTTTGCTGCTTCTGCTTTTGCTGGCGGTTAAATTCCTGTTCACCTGCACCAGTTTCGGCAGCGGCGTCCCTGGCGGTATTTTTATGCCTATTCTGGCGGTGGGCACTCTGACGGGCAGCATCTTCGGTATCGTCTCGGTAAACCTGGGTCTATTCCCCGCTCAGTACATCCCGGATTTTGCGGTGTGCGCCATGGCGGCGGCTATGGCTGCGTCGGTGAAGGCTCCCATTACCGCCATTTTGCTCACGGTTGAGATGTCCGGCTCTCTGGTACATATGCTTCCGGTGGCAACCTGCGCATTCTCCGCGTTGCTGATTTCCGACTTTATGAAGATCGACCCGATTTACGAGGTGCTGCTGGATCGCTCCATTAAACAAGAGAAGGATATCGCCACGTCCCAAGAGAAGAAAAATTTGATGGAGATTCCCGTGGAGCTGGGAAGCTGCGCGGCGGGTCGGCGAGTCGACGAGATTAACTGGCCTGCGGGCACGCTAATCGTCAGCCTGCGTCGGGGCAACAAGGACATCATCCCCCACGGTGAAACTACGCTGATGCCAGGGGATTATATTGTGGTTTTCTATCCCCAGGGGCAGGAAGAAGAGATCCGCAGGTCCATCACAGATCTATGTCACGAAAAATTCTGATGTGTCCGCCTTGCGCGGGGCAGCGGGAATAAATTCCACTTTTATGGCAACACTCCTTCCGTACGCTTATACGGAAGGAGTGTTTTTTCATGAAAGAGGCCATGGCCGACATCGGCCCCACGGTACTGACTTCAATGTTATCTCTGGTGGCGTTATTTGCCCTGACCAAGCTGATGGGCTGTAAGCAGGTATCTCAGTTGACGCTGTTCGATTATATCATCGGTATTACCATCGGCTCCATCGCCGCAGAGCTGGCCACGGAGTTGGAAGAACCGCTACAGCCGCTGACGGCCCTGATCATTTATGGTCTGGTGGCTTTCGGCATTTCAGAACTGGCCACCAAGTCTGTCCGGGCGCGCAACTTCATTAACGGTAAGCCCTTGGTACTGCTGGACGCGGGGCAGATCTACCGACAAAATCTGCGCAAGGCCCGGCTGGACCTGAACGAATTTCTGACACAGTGCCGGGCAGCGGGGTACTTTGACCTCAGTCAGGTTCAGACCGCGCTGATGGAACATAACGGCTCCGTCAGCTTCCTGCCGAAGGAGCCCTATCGTCCCGCGACGCCCTCGGATATGGATCTGAAGCCGAAACAGAGCCATGTGCAGATACCCTTCGTCATAGATGGAAAGCTCCTGCCAAAGAACTTAACCGAGGCGGGTAAGGAGGAAACTTGGGTTCGCAGGGAGCTGATGAAACAGGGCTATCGGGACGAAAGCGAGGCGTTTCTGGCCCTGTGGGATGGGGAGACAAAATTGATCGTGTTTCCGATGGAGACCGGAAAGACGCCCTCCTGACGCGGCGCGTCAGGGCTCATTATTACAGATATGCCTCTGCACCGCGATGGTGGTCAGCGTACCTCCCAGTTGAGAAATCACCGCAATCAGAAGATCCAACTCATCATCGCTGAGATTTTTGGCCAGCGCCACAGACAGAGAGTTGATTGCCATGGTCAGAGCCAGAGGGTCGCAGCAGAAGTTATCCATAAAATCACCCTATTTAGGGTATGAGG
>Ga0183100_1001761_pt1 | contig 10120 bp, 8 predicted proteins | sample Biomet2_FD_127789 | JGI IMG/M metagenome (GOLD analysis project Ga0183100, IMG submission 127789) | Microbial communities from bioreactor (seeded with anoxic lake sediment) at LBNL, California, USA - Biofuel metagenome 2 | ecosystem: Engineered > Bioreactor > Anaerobic > Unclassified ...
AACCCCCGATAAGCGCTTCGCTCCCGCGCCTCCATAAGAATCTTCGCCCTTGACCCATCCATACGAAAAGGGAGGTTCCCTTCCGGTTGGAAGAAAACCTCCCTGTTGCTGTGCGTGGGTATGAGCCGGTTTCGCCGCTTTTAGGCGTGCGTGGGCCAAGCCCAATGCGCGAAGGGGCAGCGGAGACGCGCGTTATTTCAGCAGCTTTACGAGCACGGCTTTCTGCGCGTGCAGGCGATTCTCCGCTTCTTCAAATATTTCATCGGCATGGGCTTCCAGCACGCTTTCGGTAATTTCCTCCCCGCGGTGGGCGGGCAGGCAGTGCTGCACCATCGCGTCCTCTTTGGCAACAGCCATCAGCGCATCATTTACCTGATAGCTCGCAAACGCTTTTTTCCGCTGGTCAATTTCGCCTTCGTCGCCCATGCTGGCCCAAACGTCGGTGTAGATCACATCCGCATCTTTCGCCATGGCAAGGATGTCTTCCCCACACGTAAAGTTCCCGTTTTCCTTGGCCCAAGCCATGATGGCCTCGTCGGGCTGGTAGGCGGCGGGGCAGGCGATAGACACGCTCATCCCCACCTTGATGCAGCCGACGATCAGGCTGTTGGCCATGTTGTTGCCGTCGCCGATAAAGCAAAGCTTCAACCCTTTGAAGCTGCCCTTGCGCTCGCGGATGGTCATCAGATCGGCCAGCACCTGACAGGGGTGCGCGTAATCCGTAAGGCCGTTGATAATCGGGATACTGCCGTACTTGGCCAGGTCTTCCACTTCCTGCTGGGCAAAGGTGCGGATCATAATGCCATCCAGGTAGCGGCTTAATACGCGCGCGGTGTCCTGGATGGGCTCCCCGCGCCCGATCTGCAAATCGCGGCTGCTTAAAAACAGCGCGTTGCCGCCAAGCTGGTACATGCCCACTTCAAAGCTGACGCGGGTGCGCGTGCTGGATTTCTGGAAGATCATGCCCAGCGTTTTGCCCGCGAGCACCGGGTGGCTGATGCCGTGCTTGTACTCATACTTGAGCTGGTCGGCCAGGTTCAGGATGCCCATAATCTGTTCGGTGGTCAGGTCGCCCAGCTTCAGCAGGTGTTTCATCGGTTCGCTCATTTGGCAAGCTCCTCCTTGATGATTTCAACGGCCTGTTCCAGCTCGTCCCACGATATGGTCAGGGGCGGCAGCAGGCGCAGTTTGTTCTTGGCGGTCAGGCACACCACGCCGCGCGCGAGCAGCGCGTTTACCAGTTGTTTGGCCTCTTTGTCGGTTTGTACGCCCAGCATCAGCCCCCGGCCGGATACGCTTTGCACATTGCTTAGCTCGCTTAGTTCCGCGGCGATGTACTTGCCCTTGCGCTTTACCTCGGCCAGCAGCTCGTCCGTAAGCTGATCCAGCACGGCCCGTGCCGCCGCCGCGCAAATGGGGTTGCCGCCAAAGGTGGAGCCGTGGCTGCCCGGGGTCAGGGTGTCCTTCACCTGATCGCCCAAAAGGCACGCGCCAATCGGCAGGCCGCCCGCCAACCCCTTGGCGGTGGTAACCACATCGGGCATCCACGCGTAACGCTGAAAGCTGAAAAGCGTCCCTGTGCGGCCGTTGCCGGTTTGCACTTCGTCCACCATCATCAACACATCGCGCTCGGCCGTCATGTCCCGCACAGCCTGCAGGTATTCCCGGGTCAACGGTTCCACCCCGCCTTCGCCCTGTACGGTTTCCAGCAGCACCGCGCAAACAGGCTGCGCATCCAGCACAGCTTTGAGCGCGGCGGCATCATTGGCCGGTACCGATACAAACCCTTCCGGGAAGGGCCCAAAGGTATGGTGGAACACATCCTGCCCCGTAGCCGCCAGCGTTGCCAGCGTGCGCCCATGAAAGCTGTTGTCGAGGGTGACAATCACCGGTCGCACGTTTTCGCCGTGCTTATCGGCGCTGTACTTTCGGGCTAACTTGATGGCGCATTCGTTAGCTTCCGCGCCGGAGTTGCCAAAAAACACGCGCTTCATGCCGGTGCGCTCGCACAGCTGCTTGGCAAGCTCCGCCTGCGGTTGGGTGTAATAGAGGTTGCTCACATGCGCCAGTTGGTGCGCTTGCGCGCAAACCGCTTTTTCCCACGCCTCATTCGCGTAGCCCAGCACGTTTACAGCGATGCCGCTGCCCATATCAATGTATTGCTTGCCGGCATCGTCAAATAGCAAAGCGCCCTCGCCGCGCACAAACGTAACGGGGAAGCGCGCGTAGGAATGGGCGATATACGCCTCATACAAGTCGGTGGTCTGGTTCATGCTCCTGTCCTCCTCTATGGTTGCGGCTCCGGTTTCCCCGGAAGATCGCGGCACGGCAGTCCGCTCAGCCCTGCACAAACATGGTGCCGACGCCTTCGTCCGTCAGGCACTCAATCAGGATGGCGTGCGGCACCCGACCATCGATGATAAACACCCGGCCTACCCCGCGACGGATGGCTTCGATGCAGCAATCCACCTTGGGGATCATGCCGCCGGTAATCACGCCTTCGCGCGTCAGCTCCGGCGCTTCGCTGGCTTTAACCACGCTGATGAGCGTGCTTTCGTCCTTGGGGTCGCGCAGAATGCCGCGTATATCCGTCATGCTGATGAAGCTTTCCGCCTTGAGCTCCGCGGCGATGCGCGCAGCCGCCGTATCGGCGTTAATGTTGTAGGCGTGGCCTTCCTTATCGCACCCGATGGTGGAAATAACCGGGATATATCCCTTCTCCAACACATCCAGAATAGGCGATACATTGATTTTCGCAATCTCGCCCACATAGCCGTGCACATCGTCCATCTTGGTCACTTCGATCATGTGGCCGTCCATGCCGCAAAGGCCGATCGCTTTCCCGCCCACGGTCTGGATCAGGCTTACGAGGCTTTTGCCCACTTTGCCGGCCAGCACCATCTGCACCACGTCGGCGGTTTCCTCGTCGGTTACGCGCAGACCGTCGATAAACTCGCTTTTTTTGCCCAGACGCTTGAGCAAATCGCTAATCTCCGGGCCGCCGCCGTGCACCAGCACAACGCGCACCCCCACCAGTTGCAAAAGCAGCAGATCGCCCATGACGGCGCGCTTCAAATCCCCGTTTACCATAGCGTTTCCGCCATACTTGATTACGACGATCTTCCCGTTGTACTTTTGAATATAGGGCAGCGCCTGAATCAGTACCTCGGCGCGCTCGTTAATGGTCAAAGCAATCCGCCTCCCGTCAAATCAAAGGCTAATCAAGAGCGCACACAAACCCCGTCGTACCCGCCCAAAGGGGAAGGGCAGGAAGGAGACCGCAGTCTTCTCCCAAAGGTCGCGTTATGCGCCCGCGTCACGTCCGATAATCGCCGTTAATTTTCACGTAATCATAGGTCAGGTCACAGCCCCACGCAATGGCGCTTTCGCTGCCGCTGTTGAGCTGCACAGCCACATCAATCTCATCCTCGCTGAGCACCTTTTTGGCGGCCTCCTCCGAAAAGGGGATGCCGCTGCCCGCCGTGCATACGGGGATAATCCCCACGCGGCTCACAAACTGTACGTCGATCTTGCTCACATCCAGCTCCGCGCCGCTATACCCAAGGGCGCACAGCACGCGGCCCCAGTTCGCGTCCGAGCCGAAGATCGCGGCTTTGAGCAGGGAAGAGCAGATAACGCTTTTGGCCGCAAGCTTGGCGGTCGCTTTATCCTTAGCGCCGGTTACGGTGCAGGTAAGCAGCTTGGTCGCGCCTTCGCCATCCTTGGCCATCATGCGGCACAGCTTGGCGCACACCTGATACAGCGCTGCCTTGAACGTATCAAAATCCGCGCCCCGGGCGGTGATTTCCGGGTTGCCGGCGGCGCCGTTGGCCAAAACGCTGATCATATCGTTGGTGGACGTATCCCCGTCAATGGAGAGCATGTTGAAGGTATCCTTCACCACGTCGCTTAGCGCTTCCTGCAGGCAGGCGGGCGATACGGCGGCGTCGGTGGTCACAAAGCAGAGCATGGTCGCCATGTTGGGATGGATCATCCCGCTGCCCTTGCTGATGCCGCCCATTTGGCAAGGCTTGCCGCCAAGGGTAAACGTTACGGCGACTTCTTTGGCGACGGTGTCGGTGGTCATAATCGCTTCCGCCGCGTCGTGCCCGCCATCCGGCCTGAGCGCCGCCGCCAGCGAAGCCATGCCGTTAATAAAAGGATCCAACGTCATTTCCTGCCCGATTACGCCGGTGGAGGCGACAATTACGTCCTCCGCCGCCACGCCGGTATGCTGTGCCACCAGCGCACTCATCCCTTCGGCAATTTCCACGCCGTTCGCGTTGCAGGTATTGGCATTGCCGCTGTTGCAGATAATGGCGCGCGCGTGGCCGTTGGCAACATGCGCGCGCGTAACCGCAATGGGCGCGCCCTGTACCAGGTTACGGGTATAGCAGCAGGCGGCTGAGCAAAGCGTATCGCTTACGATGAGCGCCACGTCCCGCTTGGAGCGGTTTTTGCGGATTCCCAGATGTTCCCCCGCCGCCTTGAAACCCTGTGCGGCTACCACGCCGCCCTGTACAAACGGAAACTGATCCGCCATAGGGATATTCCTCCGTATCGGCTCGCCATGCCGCGCGGGTTGGGGGTCGCCGTTCCATATTGTGTCAAGCGGCGCTGCCGCTGTTATTCATCTACCAGGCCGGTGGTTTCCGGCAAGCCCAGCATACGGTTCATACATTGGATCGCCGCGCCGCTTGCGCCTTTGCCAAGGTTGTCAAACCGCGCGCAGGCGATCATCCGCTCGTCGTTGCCAGTCACAAACACCTGCATAACATCGCTGCCGGCAAGGGCGTTGGCGGCAACAAAGGCTTGCGGGTTGGGCGGGAGCACCCGCACCAGCGGCTGCCCTGCGTAATGCTTGGCGTACACCGCATGAAGCCCATCCAACCGCAGCATTTTGGCCAGCGTTTTACGGGGCAGGGGCAGCGATACCGCCATGCCCGCATAATAATCATCCACAATCGGCTGAAAAACGGGCGTTTCCAGCAAACCGCACACATGCACAATCTCCGGTATGTGCTTATGTCCCTGCGTAAGCGCATAGATGCGGGGGCTGGAAAGTTCTGCGTTGCGATCGGGCGCCTCGTACTCGGCAATCATTTTTTTGCCGCCGCCGCTGTATCCGGTCAGGGAGGTAATGCAAACCGGCGCATCCGCCGCCAGAACCCCCGCCTGCAAAAGCGGATACAATAGCGCGATTGCGCCGCTTGCGTGGCAGCCGGGCACGGCTACGCGGTTGGCTGTTGTAAGCGCCGCCGCGCGCGCCGCGCTTAGCTCCGGAAAGCCGTACGCAAATCGCGGATCGGTGCGAAACGCCGTGCTGGTATCCAGCACCCGGCCTTCCGTATCGCCCAAAAGGGCGATCAGCTCCCGGCTGGCTTCGTCCGGCAGGCACAGGAAGGTAATATCCGCTTTGGCGGCCAGTTCCGCCTGCGCATGCGGCTCCTTGCGGTAGGCCTCCGGCAGGGTGAGCAGCTCCACATCCGCGCGCTGGCCCAGCCGCTGGGCAATCCGCAGCCCGGTAGTGCCGTTGCTGCCGTTGATAAACACCGTTGTCATCAGGCGTCATCCTTCCATGGAGATTGGATACGGATACCGCCCCATGCGCGTACATGAGGCGGTAAGGGTCAGGGGCAGCATCGCCGGGGCGGTTTACTTGTTCCCCTGCATTTTGGCCTGCACCGCGATGGGCAACCCGAACAGGGTGATGAAGCCCGCCGAGTTTTTCTGATCGTACACAAATTCCTTGCCGAAGGTAGCGATTTCCTCGCTGTAGAGGCTGTAGGGGCTGGTAACGCCCGCGTTGATGATGTTGCCTTTGTACAGTTTGAGCGTCACCTCGCCGGTAACATGCTCCTGCGTTTTGGTAACAAACGCGGCCAGCGCCTCGCGCAGCGGGGTAAACCACTGGCCAAAGTATACCAGCTCCGCATACCGGTTGGCGACCAGCTCCTTGTAATGCGCGGTATCCCGATCCAAGCACAGGGTTTCCAGCACCTGATGCGCCTTGTAAAGGATGGTGCCGCCCGGCGTTTCGTACACGCCGCGGCTCTTCATGCCTACCAGCCGGTTTTCCACCAGATCCACAAGACCCACGCCGTTTGCGCCGCCAAGCTGGTTGAGCTTTTCTACCAGCGCCACGGGGGAGAGCTTTTCGCCGTCCACCGATACGGGAATCCCTTTTTCAAAGGCGAGCTTCACGTAGGTGGGCTTGTCGGGCGCCTGCTCAGGGCTCACGCTCATTTCCAGAAAGCCGGGTTTGTTGTACTGCGGCTCCAGCGCCGGGTTTTCCAAATCCAGCCCCTCATGGGAGAGGTGCCAGAGGTTTTTATCCTTGCTGTAGTTGGTTTCCCGATTAATTTTCAGGGGGATGTCATGCGCCTGGGCGTAGTCGATTTCCTCGTCGCGGCTCTTGATGTCCCACTCGCGCCACGGGGCGATAATGGCCATATCCGGCGCAAAAGCCTTGATGGTCAGCTCAAAGCGCACCTGATCGTTCCCTTTGCCGGTGCAGCCGTGGGCAATCGCATCCGCGCCCTCGGCAAGCGCGATCTCCACAATCCGCTTGGCGATGATGGGGCGGGCAAAGCTGGTGCCCAACAGGTAATCACCCTCGTACACCGCGCCCGCCTGCATGGTGGGGTAAATGTAGTCGGTAATAAACTCCTCTTTCAAATCCTCTACGTAGAGCTTGCTGGCGCCGGTTTTTTTGGCTTTTTCCTCCAGCCCGTCCAGCTCGGTGCCCTGCCCCACATCGCCGGAAACGGCGATCACTTCGCAGTTGTTATAGTTCTCCTTCAGCCACGGTATAATAATGGAAGTATCGAGGCCGCCGGAATAGGCGAGCACGACCTTCTTGATCTCCTGTTTGGACTTCATCGCCATCGTGGTTTCCTCCTTGAATAATTATGCATGTATTATGCATGATATGCATTGTTTTGTCAAGAGGTTTTTGTTGTATGCTCTGTCCGGTTTTCGAACAGATTTCCTATGGCAGCCATGCTTCACGAAACCGCGAAGCCGGCCTTATCGGCTGCTAGCCTGCCAAAAAACCTCCGATCCCGAGCGGTTGGCGCTCGCGGCATCCCCCTTGGTCGGTTCGCTTGCTTTGACGGGATAGGCTGCGGCACGGGGCTTTGCGGTTTGTCCCAAACCCCGCAAGCCCATGGCCCTTGACCCTTTTGCCTGCGGCGCGGGTTTTGCGGTAACCGCGCAGCCGGAACGCCCGGCTGTGTTGCAAAAACCCCCGCGCCAACAACGCTGGCGCGGGGGCTCGGCTGCCATCTGCCTGTTGTGTTGTAAGGCCGCCGCTCGCCCGACACCCAACCGCATTTCACCTGTACTGGCTGTGTTCTGCCGCGCAGCTTTGGGAGCATGGTTCCCCTTGGCAATGCTGCCGCGGCTGGGGGTAACGTTGTTCGGGGTTTGGAACGCCGTCCTGCCGGTTGCGGGCGGCATACCCCTGTCCCCGACCTGCGGCCGGCACCGGTAGGTACGTCTGCCCGCAGGGGGATTAACGCAGTTTGCGCGCTTCCATGTAGAACCGCTTCTCGTTGGCGTGACCCATGCTAAAGGTTTTGCGGGGCAGCGCGCCCAGCTTTTCCACCGCCGGGAACAGCTCCGCCTTATGCAGCGCGGGCAGTAAAAACGCGATGGTATTGGGTTGTTGGCTCAGTTCCCGCGCGGCGCTTTCGCCATGCACATAATCAAGCCTTGTGCCGGGGTGCGCAGGGATCCACGCATCCAAAAACGCCTGCAGGGTACCCACCGCCAACGGATGTCCGGAGCCGGTTACGCTCACGGCAACCTCTTTGCCTTCATACACAATAACAATCCGCTGGCCTTCTTCATTGGCGGCCAGCTCCCAGCCGTTCGCCTGGGCAAAGGCGCCCAGCTCCGGCAGCAGCGTGTCGCCGTCAAAGCCGTACAGCACGCGGTGGATTGGCCCAAAGACCAGCGCCTCATCATGAATGTTGACAAGCTCCACCATGGCAAAACGCGCGGGATGGTTCGCCTGCTCGCTGGCAGTAAGGGTGGGTTTGACTTCCTCCCAATACGCCTTCGCGGCTGCAAGGCTATGGTTGCCATCGCCCACAGCGTACAGCAAGGTACCTTCCGCCTTCTCCCGCAGCGCCTTCAGCGCCGAAAACACGCCCGCCAAATCCTCCGGCGCGGTAATGGCGTAGCCGCGCAAATGGCCGCCGCCCATCATCAGCGGAAAATCATACAACAGTTCCAGTGTATCGCGCCGCGCCGCCAGCGGTTCCATTACGGTATGGGCAGGGTCGTCAATGAGCATCATCACATGGCTCAGTTCCAGCGCCGCGCCGCGCCGTATGGCCAGCCGCGGGGGTATCCGGTCCATAATGGTGCCCTCCGTGGCGCGTGCCGCCGAAACGCTGCCTGCCTGATAATCATACCCCTCTAAATCCAAAAGCATCACAAGTCCGGTTCGCGCGCCGCTTTCCGTTGTGCGCTCGGTCAGGATCAATCCATCCGCAACGCCCACCTGCAACTCGCCGGACTCCAGATAATCCAGCATGGCACTGTGGATTTCCGGCACGCGGGCGGCCGCCTGCCCCAAGTCCGCTTCGGGCAAAATCAGCCGCAGCGCGCTGGGCGCGTCGCCCACCAGCGTATTCGCCTGTCGCCAGTATTCCGGCTGAGAGGTGTACTGGTCGCAGGCCACGCAAGCCCAAGCGGAAGGGTCCAGTTTATCGGCGGGCAAAAGCAGTTCTCCGGTTTGCAGGTATCCATCTCTCATCCGTCATTCCTCCTTGTGTCCGTATCGGGGGTGCGGTCGCCGCGACCGGGGTTTCCGGGGCGCGACGGGTTGCGTTTTTGCGCGGATGGTCGTGGGGTGTCAGTTATGGCCGATCGTATCCGGCGTTTCGCCGCTACGCAGCATCCGGCATAGGATTACCCAGCAACTGGTATCGCTGCCTTCGCTGATGGTAGCGAGCGTTAGCAGCCGATCGCCGGGCTGCACATTCACGTTGATGTTGTAGGCGCTGCGCTTGCAGGCGGCTTCTACATAGCGCAGCATTTGCGCGTCGCTCTGAAACACCGGATACCCGGCGTAGTTGAAGTATGTTTGCGAATCGGTTCGGCTGTCGGCATTCACCACGGCAAACACCACGTAGCGAGCCTTTTCGTAAATCGTATCAAAGGTGATGATGCCGTGCTGCTGGATAAACGGCGCGCCTTCCGTGCCGTAGCGCGTCAGGGCGGAAAACAGTTTCCCGTCCGCCGTTATTTTGCCGCGCAGCAGCAGGTTTTCCGGAGGCTTTTTCAGCACCACGCTCTCATCCACAAACACGGCGCCATCGCCGAATAACCCGCGCGCGTTATGGGTCAGGTAAAAGGTGTTGTTGCGCTGCACCACCGTTTCATCCAGCACCCCGTCGATGGTCAGCCTTCCGACCACATCGGGGTTTTCTGCGCGCAGCGCGGTAAAATCCTCGCTGATGCTTAGCAGCGGATTATCCGGGTACTGGGTCAGCCGCGTCCGCGCAGCGGCGGTGGCCGTCGGGAGCGCCGCCTGAAAGGTTGTCTGCGGCCGATCGCCATCCATTACCCCAATGAGAGGATCGTTCTGATCCACGCGCGGGGTGGGCGAAGGGGTGATGACGGGCACAGGCGTCGCGGTGGGCGTACAGGTCTGCCCGGCGGGCAGCAGCTCCACGCCGCTGATGGGCGCGTCCGCGTCCTGCCCGGTCAGCTGGTAATACTCACTCTGGTACTGCTTCATTTGCTCTTCGCCGGAGAACAGGTTTTGCGCAATTTTGAACCCTTCCACCAACACAAACAGCAACGCCAGCGATACGCCAATCAGCAAAGCGGTGCGCGTTGGGCCTAAAGCCGCAAGGCTGAACCCGAATCGCGGTTTGCCTTGGCGGCGTCGCTGTGGCGTTTGGGTACGGTGCGGTGCCCCTTCCTGCCGGGCTCGCGTGTCGCGGGGCTCGCTTGGCCGGGGAGACGGCGTGGCTCGATGCGGCGTATGCGTCGGGGTGCGTTCGGCTGCCGGCGGGGGCGCGTAGGCGGCGCCGGTCATACTCGAGCCATCGCCGCCACAGGACCCCCTATTGTCGCTCACCCCGCGCGGGTGGCGCATCCC
>Ga0183100_1001763_pt1 | contig 10100 bp, 6 predicted proteins | sample Biomet2_FD_127789 | JGI IMG/M metagenome (GOLD analysis project Ga0183100, IMG submission 127789) | Microbial communities from bioreactor (seeded with anoxic lake sediment) at LBNL, California, USA - Biofuel metagenome 2 | ecosystem: Engineered > Bioreactor > Anaerobic > Unclassified ...
ATCCCTCCATTATGATTTGCTTCATTGAAACCGGATATAAGGCTAACGCTACCTTCATCTCACCGCTGTCGACACGACGTTTCAGTTCGCCCAGTCCGCGTATGCCACCCACAAAATCGATCCGTTTGTCGGAACGCAGATCCGTTATTCCCAGCAGTTTGTTCAGAATCAGGTTAGACGAAATAGTAACATCAAGCACACCGATCGGATCGTTGTCGACATAGGTTCCGAACTTGGCCGTCAGACTATACCACCTGCCTTCCAGATAGAGCGAAAAATTGTGGAGTTGCGTCGGCTTGTATATTTCCGTACCCATATCCACTACCATGAAGTTTTTCTCCAGCTCTTTAAGAAACTGTGCAGCGCTCATACCGTTCAAGTCTTTCACCACGCGGTTATAGTCGATGACAGTCAGTTGACTTGCAGGAAAACAGACCGCCATAAAATAGTTATACTCTTCATCGCCCGTATGATTCGGATTCAGACGCGCTTTCTCTGCTCCTACCAGTGCTGCTGCCGCCGAACGATGATGTCCGTCGGCGATATACATGGCCGGAATAGTTGCAAACAGTGTGGTAATATGTGCGATGTCGTTCTCATTATCGACGAGCCAAAAGGTATGGCGAAAGCCATCCAGCGGAGCAACGAAATCGTACTCCGGCTTCTGAACCGTGTAACGGGCTACGATCGCATCGATATCGGCATTATCCGAATAAGCAAAGAACACCGGCTCAATATTAGCATTGTTTACACGCACATGCTTCATACGATCCTCTTCTTTATCGCGACGTGTCAACTCATGCTTTTTGATGACGCCATTCATATAATCGGGGACATACGCGCCAACCACCAGACCATACTGCGTCTTGCCTTTCATTGTCTGAGCATAGATGTAATATATCTCCTTCGCGTCCTGAACCAGCCAACCTTTATCCTGGAATTTCCTGAAGTTCTCGGCGGCTTTCTCATAGACACGCGGGTCCTGCTCGTCAGTGCCTTCCGGAAAATCTATTTCCGGCTTGATGATATGGTAGAGCGACTTTTCATTGCCGGCAGCCTCCGCGCGAGCCTCTTCGGAGTCGAGAACATCGTATGGACGCGACGCGACCTGCTCGACTATATCCTTTGGAGGACGGATGCCTTTAAAAGGTTTGATACGTGCCATATCTCAAGTTATTTATTGACTTTAAACTTTTCAATACCCTCTTTCAGGAAACCTTCAATCTGCTTTGCGGCAGCGATACCAGCATTGATATTGGCCTCAGCTGTCTGGGCACCCATTTTCTTCGGCGTTGAAAAATAGCGGTCGGCAAACTGTTCCTTCAGTTCCGCATCGTTGTCGGGCATAATATCGGTGATATATTTGAAGTCCGGACGTTCGCTCATCAACTTCAACAAGCCCTCCTCATCGATAACCTCCTTACGGGCGGTGTTCAGTAAGATGGCACCTTTGGGCATCGTGCTCAATAAATCGTGATTGATGGACTTCTTCGTCTCCGGGGTTGCAGGAATATGCAACGAAACAATATCGCATAGTTTGAACAATTCGGCCGTAGAATCAACAGCTTTCACGCCGGCTTCCTCAATGGCAGCTTTCGGACAATATGCATCATAAGCATAAACTTCCATACCGAAGCCTTTGGCAATACGTGCCACATTGCGACCCACGTTTCCAAATGCGAGAATACCCAGCTTTCTACCTTTCAGCTCCTTGCCTGATGTTCCGTTGTAGAAGTTGCGGACAGCAAAAACGAGCATACCGAAGGCAAGCTCGGCAACAGCATTGGCATTCTGTCCCGGCGTATTCATTACGCAAACATGGTGAGCCGTAGCAGCTGCCAAATCCACATTATCATAGCCTGCACCGGCACGAACAACTATCTTCAGCTCTTTAGCGGCATCAAACACTTCATTGTCTATTTTATCGCTGCGGATGATGATAGCGTCAACATCCTTCACAGCGTCAAGAAGTTCAGCCTTCCCTGCATATTTTTCAAGAAGCGCCAGCTCATCGCCGGCTGCTTCTACCACTTCGCGAATACCTTTCACAGCTATCGGAGCAAAAGGCTTATCTGTAGCGACTAATATCTTTGACATAATTAATGCTGTCTTTCAAAATCTTTCATACATGCGATCAATGCTTCGACACTGCTCTTAGGCATTGCGTTGTAGAGAGAAGCGCGGAAACCACCTACCGAACGGTGACCTTTGATGCCTACCATTCCGGCTGCAGAAGCGAACTTACTGAATTCGTCTTCCAATTCCTTATATTCGTCGTTCAGAAGGAAACATACATTCATTATTGAACGATCTTCGGTAGCAACCGTACCATGGAACAGTTTGTTACGATCGACTTCGTCATACAGGATAGCTGCGTTTTCTTCGTCTTTCTTCTGCATAGCCTTGATGCCGCCCTGCTGTTTGTACCACTGCAGTGTCTGCAAAGCAGAGTAAATAGGCAATACGGGAGGAGTATTAAACATCGACTCTTTCTCTGCATGTGTCTTATAGTTCAACATTGTCGGGATCTGACGGTCAACATGGCCGAGCGCATCCATGCGGACAATAACCCAAGTCAGACCGGCCGGAGCCAGATTTTTCTGAGCGCCACCATAAATCAAATCGTATTTAGATACATCTACCGGACGAGAGAAAATATCAGACGACATATCGGCAACCAGGCGAACTTTCAAATCAGGATCCTGACGGAGCTCTGAACCGTAAATCGTGTTGTTGGAAGTAAAATGAAAATAGTCCGAATCTTCTGGAACGGTATAACCTTTTGGTACATAGGTATAATTCTTGTCCTTAGACGATGCCACCACGTTTACTTCGCCAAAAAGTTTAGCCTCTTTGATAGCCTTCGATGCCCACGTGCCTGTATCCAGATAAGAGGCTTTCTTATTCAACAGGTTGAAAGGTACCATACAGAACTGTAAGCTGGCACCGCCACCCAGGAACAATACTTCATAGCCTGCCGGAATTTCCAACAGCTCCTTAAACAATGCCTGAGCTTCGTCATTTACAGCAACAAATTCCTTACTTCTGTGAGAGACCTCAAGAAGTGATAAACCCATCCCTGCAAAATTCTCAACAGCAGCGGCCGTGTTCTTGATTGTGTACTCACTCAAAATCGATGGACCTGCATAAAAATTGTGCTTCTTCATGTCAAAAAAACATTTTATTGTTAATACTAAATACTTTAAATTCTTATCTCAATGCAATTGTAGAACTACTCAATAACGGTCGCCCCACAAATGCTTCATTTGTTCAATCAACTTGTGTTCGGCAGGGTTTTCCTGTCCTATCCAGAATCGCTCTTTCAGTAATTCTTTGGGGAGATACGCCTGCTCAACAAAATGGTCTTCATAATCGTGGGCATACTTATAGCCCTTATGATAACCCAATTCGTTCATCAGCTGTGTAGGTGCATTGCGAAGATGAAGCGGTACCGGAAGATTTCCTGTACGATTAACCAGTTCGGTAGCCTTCTCCAGAGCCATATAAGACGAATTGCTCTTTGCGCTACAAGCCATATAAACTGTAGCCTCAGCCAGAATAATTCGTCCTTCAGGCCATCCGATCTTTTTCAATGCATCAAAACAAGCATTTGCCAACAGCAATGCATTCGGATTTGCCAACCCGATATCTTCAGAAGCCGAAATAACTAAGCGACGTGCAATAAATTCAGGATCCTCACCACCGGCAACCATCCTTGCCAGCCAATAAACAGCCGCATCCGGATCACTTCCCCTGATAGACTTGATGAAAGCCGAGATGATATCGTAGTGCATCTCGCCCCCCTTATCATAAGCCGCCGGATTCTCCTGCAAACGGTTCACCACCATCTGATCGGTAATCTCTATCTTTTCGCTGCCTTCTTCAGCAGCGACAACAAGTTCTAAAATATTCAGCAACTTACGCGCATCCCCTCCGGAAAAACGCAACAAGGCATCTGTTTCGCGAACCAATATATTCAACGTCTTCAGATACACATCTTCTGTAAGCGCTCTATGTAACAATGTCAGCAGATCTTCCTTATCCAACGGTTTCAATACATATACCTGACAGCGCGACAATAACGGTCGTATTACTTCAAAAGAAGGATTCTCAGTAGTAGCACCTATCAATGTAACCACGCCTGTTTCGACAGCTCCCAACAGCGAATCCTGCTGCGATTTGCTGAAACGATGAATCTCGTCGATAAACAATATAGGGGATACCGTATTAAAAAAGCGATTACTTTTTGCCTTCTCTATGACCTCCCGCACATCTTTCACGCCCGAACTTACTGCGCTCAACGTATAAAACGAAGCATTCAGTTTATTCGAGATGATATATGCCAAAGTAGTCTTCCCCACGCCCGGCGGCCCCCATAGTATAAATGAAGGAATATGCCCGGCATCAATCATCTGCCTGAGAACAGCGCCCTGTCCTACCAAGTGTTTCTGCCCAATATATTCATCCAGAGTTCTCGGGCGTAACCTTTCTGCTAACGGTTGACTATTCATACTGACAAAAGTCGTACATTTTATTCACTTATCAAAAAATAAGTACTAAAAAAACATCTTTACTTTGATGTTTAGTAGCATATTTTTATAACAAATAGTAAGCAATACACCCGACATAAGCTTATACACACCGCACACACCTTTCATTATGTCAAAACTTCGACTCAAAAACAAGTAGAAGAACCTATTAATTATAACATTTACTTTTCAGCGAACTTCACATCTATACCCTTGTCATTTCTGGCCTTCAACGCAAGAACACGGCTTCTCACCTTTACCTTTCCCTTCACAAATTCCGGTATGTTATATGATTTCATGAAACGAGAATAAAAATCAGGATTTTTTTGAGGAACCAGAAACGGTTTTCCTACCTTTCCATCCTTTCCAATATAGGCAATAAATGGTCTTGTATACAAACCGTCCAGACGTCTGCTACCAAATACAAACCAACGGCTGTTACTGCTCCACGAATGATAACTTTCAGCATCTTTGCTGTTTACTTCATTCAGCGGGCGAATTTGCTTCGAAGCCAAATCAATCAAATATAGGTCTGCATCCTTATGCCATATTGAAAAATTACCATAACCTGATAACGTGAACATCAAATAACGGCCATCAGGAGAAACACGCGGAAACGAAGCACTATGTCCGTCAATATGTGCATTATATAATGTATCAACTGTTGTTCCGAACGAACGTGCAGCCGGATCAAAGGAGATGGAACACAAACTGTATTTTACTTTTTTATATTCCTTAGGAATAATACACGTATCGGACGAACAGAAATAAAGAGTCCTTCCATCCGGAGAGAATGTCGGGAATGTTTCAAAAGCTGCTGCTGAAGAGATCAGACCGGAAGTGACAATCTCGTGCTTCTCCACATCATATACCACAACATCCGAGGCTTCATCGAACACCTCTATCCTGTTTCTGTCATTCAAATGGAAAGCCTGATTGGTTTTATTCACCGAGAACGCGATATACTTTCCGGAAGGATGCCATGAAGGATAAACCAAAGCTGAAATTGTCTTATCTGTCTTTGTGTTCAATTTTTCGACCGTGTTGCCGTTGATCAGCATCGTACCGGGATATTTAGCACGCATATGAAAAAGCATCTTGTCGGGATTTTGCATACAGAACGAATGACAGTTCATGCAACCATTATCACTCATCTTGTTTTCAAGAACAGCTGTTTGATCATAGCTCTCCAAGTTCCGTTGATATATGCCCATCTCACTCCACAGTGAATACCCCGGAGCTATCAGACGATAAGCAATATATCCATCAACAGGTTCGGCTGCGATCCGTATCTTGAAAGACTCATAGCCAATCCACGAACCCTCTTTTCTCGATACCAATGAAACAGTCACCTCCTTACCACAAGCCGCTTTAAGCATCTTCTTCCACTTTGAAGCCGGAATTTCAAAACAACCGTCAGAGCCATGTACAGAAAACGACTCGCCTCCACCGGCAAAAGTGGCATAAGCATCGCCTCCTCCAACAAGCTTGAAATTAAGCGGTGCAATATTCGAAGGGATAGTAGCATTCGCATAATCCGGAAAAATAACAGGCTGCCTATCAACCATTTTATCTGCTTTCGGAGCGTGGCTACACGCAGCCAATGCAACTAGTATACCTATATATAAATACTTCATTTTCATATTCTGCCTCCCGATTATTTAAACATAAAATAGAACCAATAAGTATTTCCAAAAGAATTATATAACAAGCTCGGAAGTTCACTAGGATTATTCCGCCCTTCCAAAACAGCATTCTTATATATCATAAAACGTTGAATGACGTCTTCGGATATGCCTATCTGATGCCAGTTTTCGGAATGCTGTTCGGCTACAGCAATCAGAGCTTCCTGTAAATAGACCGGTACCGTCGGCATCACTGGTGTGCCTCTATATTTCTCGACTAAAGCCTTCAGATTATCCATGTCTTTAACCAACAAATAGAATGCAGCTAAGAACTCAAATGGCGCTTTATAAGAAGGATTCACATCCGTCATCAAACGCATGTCGGCTTCAAATCCCCCATTCACCTGAGCCAAATTACTCATTTCTTCCGGAGGAAGCGATTTTCTACGCGGGCCTAACACCGGATCAGCAGCTACAGCGGCATCGTTATTCAGAAACTTCCGTTGCGACTTTGCCCATTCTTTATAATAAAATGTATTTTCTAATACCCGTATATACTTTTCGGCAACCGGATATGCCCCATAAATCAAATTCGTTTGTACCAAACGTTTCAACATACGAGGATTGCCATAGCCCATTGCACTGATGTAACTCTCAAAAGCCATTTCCTGAGCGGGGCTCATATATCCGGCGGCAAAGTAAACATCGCTCAACAGCGAAGATATCTGCTCGGATTTGTTCCAGCCGACATGCAGCCCTGTCGGACCATGCTGGTCATAATCAAACATCTTCGATAATAATTCGCCTTTCTGTTGCAATGCGATATTCAAATAGCACATATACAAATAATTCGTTAGTCTGCCGCTACAAGAATCAATGATTTTGTCCCACTGTTCCATACGTGCATAATAATCCAGCTCTTTCAGTTTGGCTGACTTTGCATCTGAATACTTGGGCAACCCCCAATGCAGAATAAAAGCAATAACAACTAGCTGTAGCACAGCTTCGGTTATACGACGTGACCTTTTGGGGAATTTTTTCCGCCGACAAAGAGCGAATGCACACAAATAGGCAAAAATCAAAGCGATCCAGGGAAAATAGATAACTTGTTTCGGTACCAGTCCCCGATGGAAATAAGCATCAGGCAAGAATGCAAAACGATACTCGCCGGTCAATGAAAAATAAAGCGAGAGGATGGCACAAAAGAATACCAACACGCAACTCAGCAATATCCAGTATCCTTTAGGCGTACGTTTCAACAATTCATAACAGGACGCCATGACTGCAAACAGGATTGCAACAGGCCCCGCCAACCCATATAGAACCGGGGTAAATAGAATACCATAACCTATACGAATACGCTTATCCCTGATCATCACATAAAACCAGACAGCAGCCACTACCATACAGAATGAAACGGTGCCCCAAAAACGGTAGTTAAAGTCCAGTTCAATAAACATCAACATAATCACAGGGAGCAATGATAAAACAAAAGCTTCAGATGCCGGAGCTATACGACGGATTATTTCTCCGATCATCCAGCCTGTCAATGCCAGAAATGCGGCAACAGTGAGCGGTCCGCAATATGGAAGAATAAAGAACTGTACAAAAAATTCGGACACCCATAAAGTTAATCCTCCGGGCTGTCCTACACAATCAACCCAATAAGACCACGTTGACTGAAACAGCTGGTCTTGCTCAATATAAAAGAAGTGGAAACGAAAGTTCATCTCCAGAAAGACGAACAGTGCGCCAAACACCACAATCCAAAAAGCTGCAATCTTATATTTCATGGAAATAAATATTTAAGTATGTTTTATTAATTCAAAATGTTTATCAACGCACTTCGGAACCTCATTCGGATAATGAGTCACATAGATAAGCGTCTTCCCCGGGAGGGCACAAAAATGTTCAATAATTTGTCCGACTCTCTTTTTATTTGTTATATCAAGACCATGCAACGGCTCATCAAGGATCAGGAGATCCGGATTTTTTACAAATGCCCGGGCCAAAAGAACCAGTCGCTGTTCTCCCGATGATAATGACAAGAACATGCGTCTCTCTAATTTTTCAATACCAAATACGCCCATCCATTTCTTTGCTTCCTGAGACTGTTGCGACGTACAAGTTCTGTAAAGCCCTATCGAATCAAAAAAACCTGAGCCTACAATATCTACAGCCGGTACATTCTCCATATAATAAAGGTGCATTTCAGGCGAAACATATCCGATGCGCTTCTTTATTTCCCAAATGCTTTCGCCCGTGCCGCGCTTGCGATCAAATAAATATAATGTGTTGGAGTAGGCCTGTGGATTATCGGCATAGATCAGACTCAACAGTGTTGATTTGCCCGAACCGTTTGGCCCTGACAGCGACCATTTTTCGTCATTTCTCACCTCCCAATCCAAATCTTTCAGAATCGTTCGCTTACCATATTTAATATGTATATGTTCCATCCTGAATGTCACATCGTGACCAGACGGTAGCCGGTCTGCATCAACCGGCAACACCGGTGCTTCGATAACTGCTACACTTGAGGCTTCAGACGCAAATAAATCAGAAATCAGTTTTTCATTATTCAGAAAGTCCTGACGAGTTGATGAATCAATGATCTCACGATCCTTTACAGACAGCACATTTGTCACCATCTCCGGTATATCAGCAGGATTGCAAAGCAACAAAATAATCTGAAGACCGCTTAATTCAGCTAGGCCCTGCAACACATCCACAAGCAGTTTGCGAGAAGCGCTATCCAGTCCAATAAAAGGATTATCCAGTATCAATATTCGTGGATGTTTTAGTAAAGTTCTCAATATCAAAAACTTTCTCAACTCTCCACTCGACAGGTAGATTATCTTTTTTGACAAAGAACTTTTTCCATCAAAACGAGTCAATAGGTCTTGATAGTCGGCCGAACTCTCATCGCCGGCCAGAAGTTCCTTAACAGTAGGCACATCTTCAGATTCCGTTGCATGCCAGCGTTGCTGGTAATAGGAATTCCGATAATCAGCTAACGAATAAACATCTTTAAATGCAATGCTTCTTACGAAATCACTTGCTTTGCCTTCGAATCCGAAAATAACATCGCCCTGTTCGATAGCCGTTCGGCATTGAACAACATCAGCCAACAAAGTCTTACCTGATCCATTCGGCCCGATCACGGCCCATTGCTCCCCTTTATGTAATGTCCAGCTGACAGGTTTTTTAAAACGCAGTTCCGGCAAGCGAGCTATTGCACCATTAATACGAACTGTGATAGCTGTATCTTCCTGCATCTCTTTCATTATTATTAATAAACACGAGTCCCCTCTGGCTGATGGATATCCGACGCTTGTGTGATAATCACCTCTTTCACACCTGCTTCAATAGCCTGAAAAGAATTTTCAAGTTTTGGAATCATTCCTCCTTGTATGACTCCTTGTTCAACATATCTGCTGAAAGAAGCCTTATCGATTTCAGGTATGACACTTTCCTCATCGTTTTCATCACGCAAAACACCTTTCTTTTCAAAGCAGAACATCAGCGTCACATCAAAGAATTCCGACAGAGCCTTTGCCACTTCGCCAGCAATCGTATCGGCGTTAGTATTCAACATACATCCCTTTCCGTCATGCGTCAAAGGAGCCATCACCGGTACTATATCTTGTTTGATGAGAGAAGCCAGTCGTTCACCGTTAACTTTTTTTACATCTCCGACGAAGCCATAATCAACCTCAGCTACCGGACGCTTTTCAGAAAGGATCACATTCAAGTCAGCGCCCGTAAGTCCTAACGCATTCATTCCCAAGGCTTGCAGACCAGTAACGATATTTTTATTAACAAGACCGCCATAGACCATCGTCACTATCTTCAGTGTCTCTGCATCTGTTATCCGGCGGCCGTTCACCATTTTACTTTCAATACCCAATTGCGAAGCCAACTTTGTTGCAGAGCGTCCGCCACCATG
>Ga0183100_1001764_pt1 | contig 10095 bp, 10 predicted proteins | sample Biomet2_FD_127789 | JGI IMG/M metagenome (GOLD analysis project Ga0183100, IMG submission 127789) | Microbial communities from bioreactor (seeded with anoxic lake sediment) at LBNL, California, USA - Biofuel metagenome 2 | ecosystem: Engineered > Bioreactor > Anaerobic > Unclassified ...
ATTTAATAAGAAAATATCACTTTTAGCTAAATTGATAAAGAATTATTTATTCAAATCACCACTAAGTGTAAGCTGCTTTTCTCCAAAACTCTTTATTTCAAACTTATTTCCTTCAATATTATATTCATACTTATTATCTATTATAACTTTATCATCTCTAAATTCTATATTTAAAGATATAGTGTCCATAACTTCACTATTAGAATATATTCTAACTTTTTTAGGTGAATGAATAATTGTATCCCCATCGAAAGTATGAATTGTTATTGTATTTCTAGAAGTAATAAGTGATCTTATCTTACCATCTTCATAAAAATTAAGAGAATTTTCATCTCCATGAATTCCTATGGCATTAATATCATAGGCTTCTATATCCCCAATAGGCGTATTTATAGTAGTTGGTCTAAAAGGCTCACAAGACTTGAGTTTACCACTTTTATATAAGGAAAATCCTATTCTACCTATAATATTATAATTTCCTAAGTTCAGATCAACTCTTTCCTTAGGCCACAAAGTAATACTCTTTAACTCTTCAGTTTTATAAAAATGAAGGGATATAGGTTTAGCTTCAAAAGATGCAAACTCAAAACTAAATTTATATGTTTTCGCTAAATTATATTCATCATCTTCTGACCAATATCCAGATAACTTACCATCTAACAAAAACAATCTATTAATTGGACCATCTTCATAAAATGTGATTTTTTCTACTTCAAATACTCCTATTTTGGTTGTAATAGAAGTTAACTCATTTAATGCAACACTTCTTATATTTCCGTTTTTATAAACTTTTACTGATGGAAATTCCTTTCTTCTCACCTCTGGAAATCCATATAAAGGTACTAGCTTGTATCCTAAAATATCAAGCTCACTTTCTTCTTCTACTCTATATTCTTCACATTCTCCCGTAGAATAGCAACCTGCAAGAAATGCATCATTTAAAGTTCCATATTTAATTTCAATTGTTTTCATATTATTTTCCTCCACTTCATAATTCATCTTATAATTGGTGTAAATAACCAAACTCCAAGTTGCTCTTATACCTTTCATATATATCCAAAACTAGAACTAAAAGGCATGTTTTTATAAAATCTTCAACAACCGGAATAAATCATGCCCCCTTATTTTAGCGAGGTATACGCATAAGTATACTTTTCACCTTTGGTATCTATATTTAGATTAATTCTTTTTTTCAATAATGACTTTATAATCATTTTTTTTAATTTCATCAACTTTTAATGTTATTTGTCCTTTAACTTTTTCTTTTTCAAGCCAAGGTGGTACATGACAACAATGTATTTCTATTTTTTTGACCTCATCTCTCTTTAAGAATGGAATTATTGCTTTTTTAGATGTCATCTCTGGCTTTGATATTTCTAATTCCATTAGATCTATTAAGAAATATCCTTCTCCAAGTTTTTTTGCAATCTCTTCTTCATTCGCTTCTCTTTCTTCTTCTTCTTTTTCTTTTTCTATAATAGCATCTAAAAAGTTCAATGGATTCCCTTCTAATTCCCAAACACTAAAATCTTCTGCATAAAATACACTATATGGAATTCCAAAGGCTTTAGTTACTATAACAATTTTGCAATCATCCATTTGTCTTACTAAATTTATATATTCTTCTCTTACTTCTTTTATTCCTTTTCCACCACTTGTTCTTTCTACTACTACATCTTTTTTTACCTTCCATGAATATTCTTCCTTAGCAAAAATCTTTACACACTTTGCTTCCGTAAAAGAACTTATCTCATTTTTTTCATCAAGAAATACTGCTATTTCGTTCATAATATCACTCCTTTAAATTTGTATTTTTAGATAAGAAAAAGACACAGTAAAATCACTGCATCTTTGCACCTAAAATTTTATATTAATTTTATATTATCTTATTATCTAAGTTTTAGCAAGCACTTTACCTATATCTTTTAAATCATATCCTCCTAAATCCTCAATTTCTTTTTTAAATTCTTCACTTTGTATCATATTTATTATTAGCTTAAATATTGGATATTTTAAATCTGATTCTTTTATAATTAAGTCATATCTCTCTTCTTGAAGTTGTATAAAATCAATTCCATCTACTTGAGATGCCACTTTTTCATTTCCTATTCCAACGTCACCTTCACCTCTAGCAATACTTCTTGCCACAGCAAAATGAGATTGTTTTTCTATATTATATCCTTTTAGTTGTTCTCTAGATATATTATTCACTCTTAATTTTTCATCCAGCAAAATTCTTATTCCAGAACCCTTTTCTCTATTTATCATAGATATGTTTTGCTTAATTAAATCTTTCCATGTATTTATTTTGTATGGATTTCCTTTAGCTACATAAAAACCAACATTCCTATAAGCTAGATTTACAAGCAAGCACGATATTCCCGGAAGCATTTTCCTAACGAAAGCAGTATTATAATCATTAGTATCTCCATCCCATAAATGTGCAGAAGAAATAGAAATTTTATCATTGTATAAATCATAAAGACTTGCATAACTTCCAACATTAGATCGTAATACTCTTATATCATAAGTTTTTTCTTTAATATTTTCTGCTAAAATATCTAAAATCACATCTTGCCCTGCTATTATGATATCATTTGGATTTTCTAGTTTTTTCATATTATTTAAAGTTTCTTCTTTTGAAATCTCTTCATTAGATATTTTAAATATACTACCATTATTACTTTTTATTGATTTTTGACTGTTTATATAATTTTCAACATCTTTTTTATCTATTCTAAGCTTTTTTCCAACTTTATATCCAGGTAGTTCCCCTCTTTTCACTAATTCATAAACAGTATTTTTAGTTATTTTTAATAATTCAGCAACTTCAAGTGCCGTTAGGGATTCTTCACTATTCATAGAACTTCCCTCCTTCTTAATAATAACTAATTTTAACACTTAGAAGTGAGAATTTCTAGCAAATATTTAATCATCTAAAAAAAATACGTATTTAATTCTAATAATAATTTATTTATATCATTATTTCTTGCAAAATTCCATCCTAACCAATTTAGTTTATAATTGTTTTCTTTTAAGTACTTTAAATAATCCATTGGATGTGGTACTGATGCATTTTTACATATACTTTTCACTTCTTCACTAATGAAATAATTAACTACATTTTCTAATTTTTTTGAACTATCACTTTGAACTAATAAGGTAACAGGACTTATAATTGCGCCTTCTTCAGGCCATATTATTTTAACGTTTTTATTATTTTTAAGAAGTTTTGCATAAAAATATGGAATAACACTAATTGTTGGAGAATCTTTTATTCCTTTTCCTATATTTTTTATCATTTCAGCCGGATGTCCACCATAACCTACAAGTTCACTTAATTTTTTAATTCCATCAATTCCATATTCTTTATATATTGAAAATAGTGTTGTTTCGCAATATCTCCCTTTTTTTCCTCTTATAGCAACTTCTTTTTTTAATTCACTATTTAAAAGTTCTTCCCATGATTTTGGTATATTTCTACCTTCTAATTTAGTTAAATCTACAACCATAACTAAATAATTTAATGCCATTACATAATAATTACCCTCTAAATCAATTAAATCATTTTCAATTAATTGCTCTTCTGTATCTTTAACTTTTTTAAAATATTTTTCTTCTATAGCTTTAGTTCGAAAATCTTTTCTATAAAAACTATTTACTCCAGAACTTATAATAATCTTTGGCAAATCACTCTTTGATGGAATATCTGAAGATTCATCCATCCACATAACTTCATAATTAGCATTACCTTCTACAAGATATTTAAAGTCACATTCATTCCCTAAATTACTTATTATTTCATTAAAACCAATTTCTACTGGTACTTTAATAGGACACGGTAATAATGCAAGAACCTCATATTCAGATTTATCAATAATATTTTTCATTTTTACTCCTCCCATGCAAAATATTCTTCCATATTCCAATCTATTATTTCCCCACTTCTTAATGCATTTCTAAGCTCTAACATCTTATTATCAATTTGTTTCATAATCTTAAGATTATCTTTTTCCTTTTCATCTGTTATAATAACTTTACGCATTGCACCATTTCTTATTATTATTCTCTTATCTCCGAGTAATGCTAATATAGGATCATGAGTAGATACAAAAACTATTTTGCCTTCTTTAACCAATAATTCTAGAGCCCTACTTCTATCTACACCAGCATTTTCAATTTCATCAATAAGAACGATTGGAGAAATACTTAATAATGCTGTATCTGCAATCATTAATGCCCTTGATTGCCCACCACTTAAGGCAGTTATTGGTATGTCACTAGTAAATTTTTCACCTGCAAGTTCATTAGCATAGGTTACTATTTTTTCTGTAATCTCTTTAATCTCTCTAACCTTCCTGCTTTTAGCGTGCATTCTTATAAAATCTCCAACAGATACATCCATTACAAAATTCATATTTTGCGAAAGTTGAGCAACTAATTTATTTTCTGTTAAATTTTCCCCATTTATTTTTATAATTCTCCCTGTAGGCGTATCCCCTTTCGCCATACATTCGATATCTTCAAGTAATCTACTCTTACCTGACCCTGTAGGACCAACTATACAAATTATTTCACCTACATTAATTGTGAGATTAATATCTTCTGATTCGCCATTTTTATCATGTCCACCTAAAATATTTATAGATTTAATTATTGTATCCTCAGTTTCAATTATTTCATCATTTTTATCTAATGAATAACTATTTGCAATGTTTGAAGTACTTTTTGCCTCTTGAAAATTAATTTTTTTTGTATTTCCTGTTTGATAATCTTCTCCAATTATTGTTTCTCCAAGGCAATATGAACACAAAGCTGAAGGCATTGTAAATCTAAGTTTTTTTCCTTCAAGATTTTCTATTGATATTGCTTCTTTTAAACTCAAACTTAATTCATAAGCACCTTGCCCAGTAAGTCCATTAACATATAGTATTTTTGCTTTAGAATTTGCCTCTTTTACCATAAAAGCAAACACTTCTCTTTCTGCTTGAGATACTATATCTCCTTTTGTAATTACTATTATATCTGCAAATTTTAACATCGGTCCTATTTTTTTAGGAGTATTTACTCCTGACAGACTATCAATTACACATACAGCTAAAACATCCTTTATATGCGGAGAGCATCTATTACATAATCCAGCACTTTCACTTATTAATAAATCCAATCCTTTTTCTACACCATATTTAACACAATCATCAATGTTACTAATATAAAAATGGTCTGGGCAAAGATTTCCTGATAGTCCAACCATAACTTCAACTCCCGCTTTTTTATAAAGAACATCATCATAGGTTGTAAGACAATCAAATTTTATTACACCAAATTTACTTCCTGTATCTTTCAAACAATCAATAATCTTTAAAATCACGGAAGTTTTGCCTGACGATGGCGGTCCTGAAAATGTTACAAATTTCAAATTACTCTCCCCTTCATTGAACATCTTAAACTTTTGTTTTTAAGCTGCCATAGTCTTTCTTATTATTATCCATAGTCCTTCTTCATCATATTTAACATTAAAATTCTCAATTCCTATTTCTTTCAAAATTCCATTGTAAAGTTCTACATCATTTCCTTCGGTAAACTGTTTTCTTTTTTTTGACCAATCTTCTCCCTCTATTTCTGTCATTTTTTTATATATTTGATTTTTTGTTTTTTCATCACCAAAGCCATATCCAATATATGCAACACCATCTTCTTTTAATATCCTATATATTTCTTCTAAGTTTTTTTTCTTATCTTCCTCAAACCATAAAGAACCTCTACTAATGACTAAATTAATGCACTCATTATCTAAAGGTATATCTTGAACGTCTCCTAAAATAGTATTTGCACTATACTGAATACCAAGCTCCTCACTTCTTTTATTAGCAATATCTAAAGCATCATTATTGTTATCTAAAAATATTACATCTAGATTAGTAATTTCCATTAAGGCAAAACCAAGATGTCCTCCTCCAGATCCTATATCTAAACAAACTCCTTTTTCAATTTTTGTTTCTCTTTTTATTTGATCTGCTATAAGTGGATATATTGGTAAAAATACATTTTGTGCTATTTGATCAAACTCATACGCCTTATTCATAATTATCATATCCTTTCTAATTTATATATTCAAAAACTAACAATTTAGTATGTTAGTATATTTTACTTCTTATTTTCTCAATGTGCCTAATTTCAACAATCAAAAAAGACCTCAATGAGATTTATACATTTCTGTATTCTCCTCTTTGAGATCTTATAAATAAAAATTTTTTAACAAACTATTTTAACAAAATGAACCATAAATATATTAAAATATAACCATATTCAAAGATAATTGTCAAGGCACTTTGATAAAATGCTTATTTTTTTGTATTTATATCTTGCATTATTATTAAATTAATGTCAATATAATAAAATCATATAAAACTCCACCAAATGCAACCAAACACAACTGTTACTTAATTCAAGAAGATATAAATTACATATATTTTAACTATAATAAATTCTTTTTTAGGTTAAGTATACAAAAAAGAGAATATCTAAAATTAAATTTAAAACATTCTCTTTATGATTTATGATATGTATTGTATTTGTATTAGTGAATTTAAGCCATGATCATAACTGATGTAGCTTTAATTACTGCAGTAGCTTCTGACCCTACTGTTAATTCCAATTCTTTTACAGCATCCATAGAAATAGTTGAAGATATAACAGTATCTTTAGCAATTTCTATTTTTACTGTTGCATTTACTGCACCTTCTTTTATTTCGATAACTTTTCCAACTAATTGATTTCTAGCACTTAATTTCATTATTTTTCCCTCCTAGTTTTAATATAATCAATATTGATTATTTTTATTATAAAACAACAAAATATAAATGTAAACTTATTATTACCATTTTAGACATTATTCTTGATTAATAGTAAATTTTGAAAAATTATTTTCATTTATCCTTATCACATAATTATTATTTATCATTCTCTAAATACTTAAAAAAATACAAAAAGAAGTTGTTACGTATAATAATCTAAAAAATCATTATACATAACAACCTCTTTATATATATTTCTCCATCAACAACATAAAAAATCTATTATAAAAATTAGTATTGAGTATATTTGGAACTTTCCTGTATATTTTTAAATTTTTCAATAGATTTTCTTAAACTTTTCAAGAAACATTATCAAAAAAATAATTTCAACAAAACAAACATAACTATATTAAATATAATCATATTCAAACATAGTTTGTCAAGATGCTTTAACAAACTATGTTTGAATATCATTATTGTTATATTGCATTTTTTTTCAATTAATGCTAATATAATAAAAACATTTGATAAAACTCAACTAAACATTATCAAACATAACTAATAATTAATGAATGTGAGGTTTTATTTATGAAAAAGAAAATTGTATTTTCAACTTTAGTAACATTAATGTTATCTGTATTAATTATTTCTTGTAGTGCTAAAAAGGATTTGTCTTCTGCACAAAAAGATACTACCGCAACTGAACCTTCAGTAGAATTAAATATTTCTGCAGCTGCTAGCTTAAAAGAAGCAATGGCTGATATACAAACTGAATTTAAAAAGGTTAAACCAAATGTAACTTTAACAGTTAATTTCGGATCATCAGGTTCATTACAACAACAAATAGAACAAGGGGCTCCTTGTGATCTATTCATTTCAGCTGGTCAAAGTCAAATGAAAGCATTAGATGAAAAGTCTTTACTTCTTGAGAATACTAAAAAAGATTTAGTTAAAAATGATTTAGTTTTAGTTGGTCCAAAAGATACTACTTTAACTAGTATTTCTGACTTAAATAGTGATAAAGTTAAAAAAATTGCTGTTGGTGAACCTAAAAGTGTTCCCGCTGGAAAATATGCTGATGAAGTTTTAAATAATCTTGGTATTAAAGATGCCATATCATCTAAACTTGTTTTTGCAAAGGACGTAAAAGAAGTACTCGCTTGGTCAATTTCAGGAAATACTGAGGTTGGATTTGTATACAAAAGTGATGCTTTAAATAGCAGTGATGTAAAGATTATTGAAACAATTCCTGATGACAAGCACTCACCTATAACATATCCTGTAGGCGTAATTAAAGCTAGTAAAAATCCAGATGTTGCAAAATCATTTGAAGATTTTTTATTTAGTGATACTTGCAAAACAATATTTGAAAAGTATGGTTATGGAATAGCTTAATAATTATCGATTTTCAGTAACAATGTTCAATTAGGTAATAGTAATTTTTTATAAGAATTGCTATTACCTAAATTAATTTCTATATCTTGTGGAAAATAGCTTATGAATTATAAACTAACTTTTAAGGAGGACTTAATATGAATATTGATTTTGCACCTTTATGGATTTCTATAAAAACTGCCATGGTTGCAACTATAATAACATTCTTTTTAGGTATTATTGTATCTTACTGGATGTCAAACTTCAAAGGAAAATCTAAAGGTATAATTGATGGCTTATTTACTCTACCTCTAATTCTTCCCCCAACTGTTGTAGGGTTCTTTTTATTACTTATATGCGGAAAAAATGGTTTAGTTGGTAATATATTAAAACTTTTTAATACATCTTTGATTTTTACTTGGTCTGCTACAGTACTTGCTGCCATAGTAGTTTCATTTCCAATGATGTATAGAACTACACGTTCTGCTTTTGAGCAAATAGATATTAATATAATTTCTGCGGCTAGAACTCTTGGTCTTAGTGAATTTAAAATATTTTATAAAATTGCTATTCCTCTTGCCATGCCAGGTATTATAGGTGGACTGGTTCTATCTTTTGCAAGAGCTATGGGTGAATTTGGCGCAACATTAATGATAGCTGGAAATATTCCTGGAAGAACTCAAACCATGCCTCTTGCTATCTTCTTTGCCGCCGAAAGTGGAGATATGCAAAAAGCCATGCTCTGGGTTATTATCATTGTAACTTTATCATTATTTCTAATTTTAATATTAAATTATTGGTCAGAAATTCAGCTTAAGCTTATGGGAAGGAGGACTAAATAATGTCGTTACATATAAACATAGAAAAACATCTTCCTTCCTTTAATTTAAAGGTTAATTTTGAACATAAAAGTGGAGTTTTAGGTTTTTTAGGAGCATCCGGTTCTGGTAAAAGTATGAGTCTAAAATGCATATCTGGTTTGGTTACTCCTTCTAACGGAAAAATAATCGTAAATGATAAAATTTTCTTCGATTCAAAAAAAGCAATTAATTTAAGTCCCCAAAAAAGAAAAATAGGTTATCTTTTTCAAAATTATGCTTTATTCCCTAATATGAACATAATTGATAATATTGAAATAGGTATTTCTACTATGAAAGAACCCGAAAAGAAATCTTTAAGCAAAGAATATATAGAAAGGCTAGGTCTTTCAGGTCTTGAAAAACATTATCCTTGGCAATTGTCTGGTGGGCAACAACAAAGAGTAGCTTTAGCTAGAGCACTTATAACTGCTCCTGATATTTTACTTTTAGACGAACCATTTTCTGCATTAGATCAACATTTAAGAAATAATTTAGAAAAAGAATTAATGTCTATAGTAAAAGATTATAGTGGTAATATTATTTTTGTTACTCATGATATAGCTGAGGCTTATAGAGTTTGCGACGATATAATTGTTTATGAAAATGGTGTGTCTTTAGAAAAAAGGGAGAAAAAAGATTTATTTAAACATCCCAAAACACTTTCTGAAGCAACTTTAACTGGTTGTAAAAATATATCAAAAGCTAAGAAGACTGGAAAATATACGATTTATGCTGAAAATTGGGGGCATGAATATACTTTTAATACTGAAGTTTCTGAAAATCTTCAATATATTTGTATAAGAGCACATAATATAAAAATATGTGAGAATGATGGAACAATAAACACTTTTCCTTACATAATTGATAATATTATAGAAAATCCATTTGAATTTACTATTTATATGAAAAATAATACTAATCCTCTAGCTAATATAGTAGAATTTAAAATTGAGAAAAGGAATATGCATTTTTCTTTAAATGATACAGTCTATTTAACATTTCCACAAGATAATTTATTCTATTTTTGATTTATTATTTGCTTGTATTTTTTTATCATTTGTTTA
>Ga0183100_1001766_pt1 | contig 10086 bp, 9 predicted proteins | sample Biomet2_FD_127789 | JGI IMG/M metagenome (GOLD analysis project Ga0183100, IMG submission 127789) | Microbial communities from bioreactor (seeded with anoxic lake sediment) at LBNL, California, USA - Biofuel metagenome 2 | ecosystem: Engineered > Bioreactor > Anaerobic > Unclassified ...
AGCAAGATTGGCTTATGAAGAGATGGGCAGTATGGCTCATACATATTCGCCGGCGTATACCGTGGCCGATTTTCCTGAGATATTGAAATATAGCAGCCATATTACGTTTAATTCTCTCTCTCAGTTTGATCGTTTTTATCCTATGGTAAAAGATTCGGCAAGAAAAGTTTCTTGCGGTTTGCGCATTAATCCGGAATACTCGGAGGTGAAAACGGCGCTTTATAATCCTTGTGCTCCCGGTTCGAGAATGGGGATTGTGAGCGACTTGCTGGGTGACAAGTTACCTGATGGTATTGAAGGTTTGCATTTTCATACATTGTGCGAATCAACGCCTTATGAATTGGAACGGACGTTGCAGGCTGTTGAAAAACGCTTTGGACGTTTTTTACCGCAAATGAAGTGGTTGAATATGGGTGGCGGGCATCTCATGACGCGCAAAGATTACGACATTGAGTATCTCATAGTTCTGTTGCAAAGGTTTAAGTCCAAATACCCGAACTTGTCAATTATCCTTGAACCGGGAAGCGCTTTTGGTTGGCAAACGGGATTTTTGCTTACAACGGTGGTCGATATTGTCGAAAACCATGGCATTAAGACGGCCATTATGGATGCATCATTTACATGCCATATGCCCGATTGTTTGGAAATGCCATATAAGCCGGAGATTCGTAACGCAACCGATCCTGTTGAAGGGAAACCCACTTATCGTATAGGAGGCAATAGTTGTCTTAGTGGCGATTATATGGGTGAGTGGTCGTTTGAACAGCCGCTGAAGATTGATGATAAGTTGATTTTTGAAGATATGATTCATTATACGATCGTTAAAACAAATATGTTCAATGGCATTCCACATCCTGCATTGGCACTTTGGAGTAAAGAAGATAAACTGGTCATGTATAGGCAATTCGGTTATGAAGATTATAAAAGCCGGATGGATTGATTAATTGTTGAATTATTTGTATTTTAGCGAACAAATTCGAGTAGAAATAATAAAGAATTTAGATATGGGCATTTTTAGCTTTTTCAATAAAGAGAAGAAAGAAACCTTAGATAAAGGGTTATCAAAAACAAAAGAGAATGTATTCTCGAAAATTACCAGAGCCATTGCCGGCAAGAGCAGAGTCGATGATGATGTGCTGGATAATTTGGAAGAGGTGTTGATTACCTCGGATGTAGGCGTTGAAACGACGCTGAAAATTATTAATCGGATACAGGATCGGGTGACTAAGGATAAATATGTGACTACTCAGGAGTTGACGTCGTTGCTCCGCGAAGAAATTGCCGCATTGCTCACCGAAAACAACACGGAAGATAACGAAAGCTTTTCTTTGCCTGAAAATAAAAGACCGTATGTCATTATGGTTGTAGGTGTTAATGGAGTGGGTAAAACTACAACCATCGGCAAGTTGGCATATCAGTTTAAGAAAGCCGGAATGAAGGTTTATTTGGGCGCAGCCGATACATTTCGTGCAGCTGCCGTCGAACAGTTGGATATTTGGGGTGAACGTGTAGGCGTACCGGTCATCAAACAGAAGATGGGTGCAGATCCGGCTTCTGTGGCTTTTGATACGCTGAATTCGGCAAAGGCTAATGAGGCTGATGTAGTGATCATCGATACAGCAGGTCGCCTGCATAATAAAATCAATCTGATGAATGAGCTGACAAAAATCAAAAATGTGATGAAGAAAGTTATTCCGGATGCTCCGCAGGAGGTGTTGCTGGTATTGGATGGCTCAACAGGACAGAACGCCTTCGAACAGGCCAAACAGTTTACGGCTGCCACCGAAGTGAATGCGCTGGCCGTGACCAAACTGGACGGAACAGCTAAAGGGGGAGTCGTAATAGGAATATCAGACCAGTTCCGGATCCCTGTAAAATACATCGGGTTGGGTGAAGGTATTGAAGACCTGCAGTTGTTTAATAAAAAGGAATTTGTAAATTCATTGTTTGGTGAGTGATATGAAACGAATAGTAGGTTCACTTATACTGGCGTTATTTTATATATCGGTTGCTGCGCAGTCGGGGTTTACCATGTGGCAGATTCCTTCTCATGTCAATACGATTGGCAATTCGTATGTTTTCCGTACAGATAAGGGCAAAGTGATTGTGATGGATGGTGGAACTAAAGATGAAACGCTGTTTCTGAAAGGTTTTATAGCAGCCTTGGGCAATGAGGTGGAAGCCTGGATCGTGTCGCATCCGCATGACGACCATGTCGGTGCATTGACAGCTATTTTGGAGAATCCGCAAGGAATGAAGATTCATAAAATCTATCATTCACGTTTCTCGACAGATCTGCTGAATGCCGAGGCAGATGCAGCAAAGTCAACAATGGAGTTTTATAATGCTCTGGATACATCGCATATAAAGGTAATAAATTTGACAAAGCCGGGCTTGACAGTAAAAATTGATGGTTTGAACTTCAAGATATTGAGCGTTACAAATGAGGAACTGCGAATTAATCCGTATAACAACTCATCAATGATTGTACGTGTATGGGATAAACGCAAATCGATTGTTTTCTTGGGTGATGCCGGTGTGGAATGTGGCAATAAAGTGTTAAACAGTCCGTATCGTAAAGATTTGGATTGTGATTATTTGCAAGTAGCCCATCATGGACAGCAAGGCTGTAGCGAACAATTTTATAAAACGATACATTTCAAGGCTTGTTTATGGTCGACGCCATCATGGGTTTGGAATAATGATCAGGGGAAAGGAACGAATACCGGAAACCTGAAAACATTCGAGACACGCCGTTGGATGGATGAGATTGGAATCAAGGAATATCACATTACATGGAGAGACGGATTGTTTATGTTGAATTGAAACAGGAAGTAAATTGCAGATATGCGAAAGAATAAGGTAGATATAATTACTTTGGGTTGCTCGAAAAACCTGGTCGATTCGGAACAACTGATGCGTCAGTTCGTTGCGAATGGATACACTGTTGAACACGATCCGCATAAGATTAACGGCGAGATCGTGGTGGTTAACACGTGTGGGTTCATCGGCGACGCACAGGAAGAATCAATCAATATGATCCTCGAACTGGGGCAGGCTAAGAAAACGGGAAAGATCGGAAAGCTTTTTGTTATGGGTTGCCTGTCCGAACGGTTTCTTAAAGAGATGCAGAAAGAACTGCCAGAGGTGGATAAGTTTTATGGAAAGTTTAATTGGAAGGGTTTGATTGCTGATTTAGGTAAATCTTATTACCAGAATCTGGCTTCCGACCGGGTGCTTACGACGCCTGCTCATTACGCTTATCTGAAGATCGCAGAAGGGTGCAATCGAACTTGTTCTTATTGTGCTATCCCTATAAGCACAGGCCATTATCAGTCGGTTCCGATGGAAGAATTGGAGAGAGAAGTCCGCGGTTTGGTTGCGCAAGGCGTGAAGGAACTACAGGTTATCGCTCAAGATTTGACTTATTATGGTTTCGACTTGTATAAGCGATATGCATTGCCGGAATTGATAGAGCGCTTATCGGATATTCCGGGTGTGGAATGGATTAGGCTACATTACGGCTATCCGTCGCATTTCCCTTATGATCTGTTGCGTGTGATGCGCGAACGCGATAACGTATGTAAGTATATGGATATTGCTCTGCAACATATTAGCGACAGGATGCTGCAATTGATGCGGCGTAATATTACTAAAGAAGAAACATATGCTTTGATTCAGCGCATGCGCGATGAAGTGCCGGATATTCATATTCGTACAACACTTATGGTGGGACATCCGGGGGAAACGGAAGAAGATTTTGAGCAGTTGCTTCAGTTTGTGAAAGACGAACGGTTTGAACGAATGGGGGCTTTTGCTTATAGTCATGAAGAAGGCACATATTCATTCAAAAATTATAAAGATGATATTTCTCCGGAAATCAAGCAGCAACGTTTAGATGCATTGATGGGTTTGCAGGAAAGTATTTCTGCGGATGTGAATACCTCCAAGATCGATAAGAAGCTGAAGGTGATTATAGATAGAGAAGAAGATGATTTTTATGTAGGACGCTCGGAGTATGATTCACCTGAAGTTGATCCGGAAATATTGATTTCAAAAGATCAGTCTTTGATGATTGGACAGTTCTATACTGTTAGAATTACTGATTCACAGGCGTTTGATTTATATGGAGCAGTAATAAAATGAGTTCACAGTCTATAGATACGGAAGATATGAAAAATAAAGAATTGATAGCAGAATTATCCAAGCGGTTGGAGTGGACTTCACAGGAAGTCACAGAGGCTTTGTCTGCGTTTGGCTCTGTTGTCGGTTCTTGTTTAGTTGATAATGATATTGTTTATCTGCAGGGATTGGGGCAGTTTGAAGTTAAGAAGAAAATGGAACGCATATCGGTTAATCCATCAAATGGCAAGCGCTATCTGGTTCCTCCGAAATTGGTTCCTGTGTTTAAACCGGGAATGACGATGCGAACAAAGCTCAAGGAAATGAAAGAAAAAGAAGATGAATAGTCGACTCTCCATACAGGATATTGCCGCTATCTTAGCTGATAAAACGGGTAAAGATAAAGAAAGCATGGAACGCTTCCTGAAAATACTTGTTGCGACTATATCCGAGGGTGTTGTGGCTGATCGTTTGATTAAAGTGAAGGGATTGGGCATTTTCAAGATTATTCGTGTGGAGAATCGCGAAAGTATTGATGTAAACACAGGTACCAGATTCCTTATCCCGGCTCATTATAAGTTTTCCTTTTTGCCTGATAAGGAACTGAGAGAACTGGTGAATCGGCCGTTTTCTTTCTTTGAAACTACAGAGATAAGCGTTAATGCGGATTTTCCGGATATGGTTGTTTCTAAGGAATTGGATACAGATATAAATACAGACAACATGGATGAAGATGACTCAGAGGAAGAAGAGGGGTTGGAAGAGAAACCGGTTGTTTCGGAAGAGAAACCAGTCATTACAGAAACTCCGGATATCACGGATGAACAGGTTCAGCCTGAAAATGAACGGGCTCAATTAGAAGAACAACCATTGAGCCAACCGGAAGAAAAGCGAATAATTCCAGAAAAGGAAGAGACCTTATCAGAATCTCACGCATCCCCTATGAAAGTTGAAGATTTCCCGGTTGAAAAAAAGGTAATAGCATCATCCGGACACCGCAAGAAAATTGTTTACAGGGGCAGACGAAGCAATAGTCACAGGTGGAAGATATTATGTATTATTCTTTCTGCTATTATCGTGTTAATGGTGGCTACTTTTGCCTATCTGAACAATGATGCTGTTTTGATAAGAACGCATAGGCCATCTTATAAAGCTGATCAAAATTTGATAAATCAGAATGTTCCGGTTTCAGTACCTGGAAATACGATAAGAAATAGTTACCAAACTGTTGATACGGCAGCGCAAAGTTTAAAAAAGGAAGAAACAAAAATAGAAGTATCAAATGCGAAAGAATTAAAAACAGAATCAACCAAATCGGTTTTGACAGAATCGGCAGATACTTCGGATGTGATTGCTAGCGTAAAGATTGAGTCTGGAATTCGTTTGACATTGATTTCTCTTAAATATTATGGAGACAAGGTTTTTTGGGTGTATCTGTATGAATATAACAAGGAAAAAATTAAAAATCCGAATAATATTCCCATTGGTGTCGTGATTAAAGTCCCGGCTCCGTCCGTGTATGGAATTGACAAGACTGACGCAGCTTCAGTCAAAAAAGCATCGGATAAACAGGCAGAAATACTTGGCCGTAAATGAAAGAATAGAGGGCTAACATGAAAAAGGATACTAAAATGTTCGAATCTAGTTAGTATTATTTAACTGCAAAAGTGAAGAATGCGGATTTAACATTTCTAATTTTGTGCGTCCTAAAAGGTAGGACAACGTTATTTGCGATAAAAACAATAATTTATATAACAGAAATTCTATGAGTCAGACAGTAGACATTCGTGAGTTGAATGAGCGAATTGAAAGTAAGAGTTCGTTTGTAAACATGATTACGATGGGAATGGATCAGGTAATAGTTGGTCAAAAACATTTGGTTGAATCATTGTTGATAGGTTTGCTAGCAGACGGACATATTTTGTTGGAAGGCGTTCCGGGTTTGGCAAAAACATTAGCAATAAAGACGCTTGCATCGTTAATTGATGCAAAATACAGCCGAGTCCAGTTTACCCCGGATCTGTTGCCGGCCGATATTGTCGGTACAATGATTTACAGTCAAAAGAATGAAGATTTTCAAGTTAAGCAGGGTCCGATCTTTGCTAACTTTGTGTTGGCGGATGAAATAAACCGTGCTCCTGCAAAAGTACAGAGCGCATTGCTTGAAGCAATGCAGGAACGTCAGGTGACCATAAGTGAGAACACTTATAAATTGCCTCGACCATTTCTGGTTATGGCAACACAGAACCCTATTGAGCAGGAAGGCACCTATCCTCTGCCCGAAGCTCAGGTCGATCGTTTTATGTTGAAAGTGATTATCAGTTATCCGAAGAAAGAAGAAGAGAAGCGGATCATTCGTGAGAATATCACCGGTAAAACCCCTGAAATAAAACCGATATTGACCACAAAAGAGATTATGGAAGCTCGCGATGTTGTTCGTGAGGTGTATATTGATGAGAAAATTGAACGTTACATCGTCGATATCGTATTTTCTACCCGTTTTCCACAGGAATACGGTCTTCCGAATCTGGCGAATATGATTTCATTTGGCGCATCTCCACGTGCCTCTATCAATTTGGCTTTGGCTGCGCGTGCTTATGCTTTCATTAAACGCAGGGGATACGTTATCCCTGAAGATATTCGCGCCGTATGTCACGATGTGATGTGTCATCGTATCGGGCTGAGTTATGAAGCTGAAGCAAACAATCTGACACCAGAAGAGGTTATTAGCGAAATATTGAACAAGGTAGAGGTGCCTTGATCAATGATTGAGACAATCAGTTTAATTATTGATTGATTGTTTGAGAAAGGCATTCGTCTATTTATGGTTAATTGTAAAAGATGGAAACAAGTGAACTATTAAAGAAAGTCCGGCAGATTGAGATAAAAACCCGCGGATTGTCGCGAAATATCTTTGCAGGACAATATCATTCAGCATTTAAAGGGCGCGGTATGGCGTTCAGTGAGGTGCGCGAATATCAGTATGGCGACGATATTCGTGATGTCGACTGGAATGTTACGGCGCGTTTTGTACGTCCATATGTGAAGATTTTTGAAGAGGAACGCGAGTTGACTGTGATGTTGCTGATAGATGTTTCAGGAAGTAGAAACTATGGTACGGCAAACGTAATGAAGCAAAGTATCATTACGGAAATTGCGGCTACGCTTGCTTTCTCTGCCATTCAGAACAATGATAAGATCGGGGTATTGTTCTTCTCTGATAAGATTGAGAAGTTTATCCCGCCGCAGAAAGGGCGTAAACATATATTATATGTCATCCGCGAATTGATAGATTTTCGTCCGACGGATACTAAAACGAATATTGCTCAGGTACTCAAATATCTTACTAGTGCAATAAAGAAACGTTGTACGGCGTTCCTTATTTCAGACTTTATTGATAAAGACAGCTTTAAGGACGATCTGACAATAGTTAATCGTAAACACGATATTGTAGCTATTCAGGTTTATGATCGTCGCGAAACGGAACTGCCGTCTGTGGGCCTGATAAAGATTAAAGACGCCGAAAACGGGGAAGAACACTGGATAGATACTTCCTCGTCGCATGTACGCAGAGCCTATAAAGAATGGTGGGAGAACCGGCAGAAGGCAATGAATGATTCGTTTAAAAAGTGTCGTGTAGATTCTGTGTCTATAAGTACGGAAGATGATTATGTGAAATCATTAATTTCTCTATTTGATAAACGTAGCTAAGCATGCAAATGAATTATATAAAGAAAAGCATTCTATTCCTGATCCTTGCTGGGATGTTCCTTTCAGGGGGGAAAGTGTATGCAGAGAAAACACTGCTTAGTGTATCAGTGGATTCGGCTGCAATTCTTATCGGCGAACAGACTGTTTTGCATTTGACAATGACAACGGATAAGGCAAAGAAGGTTCGATTGATCATTCCGCGTGATACGTTGATGCAAGGTGTTGAGGTTCTAGATGCTTCTAAACAGGATTCGACCTTGATTGAAAACGGACGCCTGTTGATAAAGCAGGATTTATTGGTGACTTCCTTTGATTCGGCTTTGTATCTTTTGCCTCCGTTTATAGCCATTGATGGAACCGATACGGTATATTCAAATCAAATAGCATTGAAAGTATCCACTCTCCCTGTTATCAATAAGTATTATGATATTAAGGGCGCATGGAAACCTCCTTTTGTGTTGGCTGATTATTATGTATGGATTTTTGGTGTACTGACGACCTTGTTCCTTATTTGTGTCGTCGGATACATGATTCAACGTAAGCGAAATAAACAATCAATCCTTCCATTCAAAAAAGCCGAACCGCAATTACCTCCTTTTGATCAGGCCATAAAAGAGCTTGACGAGGTAAAACAGCAAAAACTGTGGCAGCAAGGACGTAATAAGGAATATTATACATTAATAACAGAAGCTTTACGCCGCTATATTGTCGGTCGTTTTGGCTTTGGCGCCATGGAGATGACTTCAAATGAAATATTGGATGAAATTTACAAGCAGGAAGATGTCAAGTCGGCTTATGAGAGTCTGAAGCAGATTATGCAATTGTCCGATTTCGTGAAGTTTGCCAAGTTCACCCCATTGCCTGATGAAAATGATTTGAGTTTGATGAATGCATATCTTTTTGTTAATCAGACAAAGCCTTTAGTTGTCGCTCTATCTGACGATAAAGCAAAAGAAAAAGAAGAAAGTGACTCTTCGGAAATGAATAATTCAATTGAAATAAAGAAGTAAAATGATATTTGCAAATCCTACATATCTATATTTGTTGTTGTTGCTTATTCCGATAATCGGATGGTATATCTACAAACTTAGCAAAAGTCAGGCAAGCTTGCAGGTATCCTCTTCGGAAGGTTTTATGGCTTCAGGAGCTTCCTCTTGGAAAGTGTGGCTGCGACATGTGCCTTTTGTGTTGAGGACCATTGCTATTGCATTACTCATTGTTATATTGGCACGCCCTCAATCAACAAACAGTTGGCAGAATTCTTCTACGGAAGGCATTGATATTATGATGGCGATGGATATATCAACCAGTATGTTGGCTCAGGATCTGAAACCTAACCGTTTGGAAGCAGCTAAAGATGTGGCGGCAGCCTTTATCAACGGTCGCCCGCATGATAATATCGGATTGGTTGTTTTTGCGGCTGAGAGTTTTACTCAATGTCCGTTGACAATCGATCATGGTGTACTGCTCAATTTGTTTAAAAATATTCAGCCGGGTATAATTGAAGATGGTACTGCTATTGGTTTAGGGCTTGCAAATGCTGTTAGCCGTATTAAAGACAGTCAGGCCAAATCAAAGGTGATAATACTTTTAACTGATGGAGTGAACAATACAGGTGAGATAGCGCCTGTAACAGCTGCCGGTATAGCTAAGACTTTTGGAATCCGAGTTTATACAATCGGTGTTGGTACAAAAGGCGAAGCGCCTTATCCGTTTCAAACAGCTTATGGTATTCAGTATCAGAATGTACCTGTTGAGATTGATGAACCGACATTAAAGCAGATTTCTGCGACGACCGGCGGACAATATTTCCGTGCTACCGATAATGCCAGTCTGAAAGAAATATATTCGGAGATTGATCAGTTGGAAAAAACCAAAATTAGTGTTCAGCAATACAGCAAGAAACAGGACGAATATGAGAAGTGGGCTATATTGTTGTTGTCGCTGTTGGTTATAGAGTTTTTATTGAGAAATACATTGGTAAGAAATATACCGTAAAAAAGAAAGATTTATGTTTCGTTTTGCACATCCGGACTTTTTATATTTGTTGTTCATACTTCCTATATTGTTTGCATTTTTTATACATGCAGTCATCAGGAAGAAAAGAGCAATAAAAAAATATGGTAATCCTCAATTGTTGAGTGAATTGATGCCGGAGGTATCACCTAAGCGTCAGCAATTGAAATTTTGGTTGTTGTTCGGAGCCATTGTGATGGTGATTATTGTGATGGCGGGGCCGCAGTTTGGTTCCAA
>Ga0183100_1001767_pt1 | contig 10070 bp, 6 predicted proteins | sample Biomet2_FD_127789 | JGI IMG/M metagenome (GOLD analysis project Ga0183100, IMG submission 127789) | Microbial communities from bioreactor (seeded with anoxic lake sediment) at LBNL, California, USA - Biofuel metagenome 2 | ecosystem: Engineered > Bioreactor > Anaerobic > Unclassified ...
CCCGCGTGCCCAAGTTGGAGATTGAGCGCGAGGCCCTGCGCCGGGAGACCGACGCCGCCAGCCGCGACCGGCTGGAGAAGCTGGAGGAGGAGCTGGCCGAGCTCAAGACCAAGCAGGCCGAAATGCTGGCCCAGTGGGAGCGCGAAAAGAGCGCCATCGAGGTGGTGCGCAACATCAAGGCCAGCATGGAGCAGACCAAGCTCGACATAGAGGAGGCCGAGCGCAAGCTCGACTACAACCGCGCGGCCGAGCTGCGCTATGGCACGCTGAACGCTTTGGAGAAGCAGTTGGCCGAAAGCGCTCCGCAGGATAACGAGGACGCCCCGCGCCTGCTGAAGGAAGAAGTCGGCCCGGATGACATCGCCAACATCATCTCCCGTTGGACGGGCATTCCCATGACGCGCCTGCTTGAGGGCGAGCGCGAGAAGCTGTTGCGCCTGCCCGAGGTGCTGCACGAGCGCGTGATTGGGCAGGAGGAGGCGGTGCAGGCCGTGGCCGACGCCGTGCTGCGCGCCCGCGCCGGACTGAAGGACCCGCGCCGGCCCATCGGCAGTTTCCTGTTCCTTGGCCCCACCGGCGTGGGCAAGACCGAACTGTGCAAGACCCTGGCCAGCGCGCTCTTCGACACCGAGGAGAACATGATCCGCCTGGACATGAGCGAGTACATGGAGAAGCACTCCGTGGCGCGGCTCATCGGCTCGCCTCCGGGCTACGTGGGCTATGACGAAGGCGGCCAGCTCACAGAGGCAGTGCGCCGCAAGCCTTACGCCGTGGTGCTGTTCGACGAGGTGGAGAAGGCGCATCCCGACGTGTTCAATACCCTGCTCCAGATTCTGGACGACGGCAGGCTGACCGACAGCCACGGCCGCACGGTGGACTTCAAGAACACCATCCTCATCATGACGAGCAACATCGGCGCGCAGTATATGCTGCAAGGCATCCGGCCCGACGGCACCTTCGGCCCCGGCGTGGAGGAGCAAGTCATGGAGGCCCTGCACGCGCACTTCCGGCCCGAGTTCCTGAACCGCGTGGACGAGACGGTGCTGTTCAAGCCCTTGCTGCAGCAACAGCTCATGGGCATCATTGAACTCTTGGCGGGCAGCCTGCGCGAACGCCTGGCCGACCGAAAGATGGGGCTCGCCATAACCGAGGCGGCCAAGGCCTTCATCGCGGCGGCGGCCTACGATCCCATCTACGGCGCCCGCCCGCTGCGCCGCTATCTGCAAACGCACCTGGAAACGCGGCTGGCCCGGGAAATCATCTCCGGCCGCATTGAAGATGGCGCGCAGGTGGTGGTCGACGTGCAGAACGGTCAACTCGTCTTTGGTGTCACGGACGAGGACGGCGGCGTCATCTTCGACGCACAGACCGAACCCGGTTCCGGCCCAGTTGGCGAGGCCCCCCGCAGCATCCAGTAGCCCAGCACGCACAAAGAACACAAAAGGGAGCCCATGCGGCTCCCTTTTTTTATCACCACGTCTTCCCCCTCCCCTGCCGTGGAGCGGTCATGCCCTCCTTCGCCGACCGGCCGCACATCGCAAGCGCCGCGCGTGGATAGAATATCGGTAGATTGACACGAAATAACGCAATAGATATTCATCCATCATTCCAACGCATGTACACATACAGGAGGAGCAATGGACATAATCATTGAAGCCGCAAAATTCATCGCACCCCCAGTGGCCGGGGCCCTTGTCACATTATTTGTCAGCGATCCTCTCAAGCAACGGCTGGCGCCGGTTGTGACATGGCTGGGCTCGCAAAAGGACTGCGGCGTGACCGGAAAGTGGCTTGCCACCTTCACCTTTGGCCCCTCGCAGACCGAATATACCGAACTCATTGAAGTCCGCAGTTTGTTCGGTAGCTTCGTCGGGCGAATCCTGCCCAGCGAGCACAACCATGCCAACGCAGCACATTCCGCGGGCGAAAAGCCAATCCGCGTGCGCGGCACCATGAAGGACAACCGCTTCTTCACCGGTGTCTGGATGCACCCAAACAAGCGCTCCCATCATCACGGGGCGTTCAACTTGATTCTGAAACTTGATGGCAACCACATGGAGGGGTATTGGATGGGATACAGCGAGCGCCAAAGCACCATTGACAGAGGCGAGTGGCGCTGGAAACGCTACGAGTAGCCCCACGGCCAAGTTCCTGCCGAAAATCTGCGCAGTATGCTGAACATCCCCGGTCCCCGCGCGGCCTGGGCGTCATCTTCAACGCTCAGACCGCGCAGGAGCCCACTGACGAGTCCAGCTCAGCATTCGTTCACGCTCCATTTTCGCCCAATGTGGCGCAACAACACCCGCTCGCGCCGCCCAGGGGTTGCCTTCCCCCGTATTTTCCGATTCCGCCGCCCGCCACTGTCATATGCCAGTGCATGCAATTCCATACACATTGCCCCTGGCGCATTACAGGCAGACACGATAAGATTGAGTTTAGTCAGCGTAGACATTGAGACAGGAGCCCCCCAGGCAAAGCAGAATCCGCTCACGTCTGCGCCCCCCCATGCATTGTTGCAACGCCACTAAGGATCAGCCCATGCGCCCGGAACGCGAGCAAACCATCCGCGCCCTTTTCGACCGCTACATCGAAATGTACGCCAGCCGCGACGACGATCTGACCAAGCACTTCAGCGAGAACTTCAGCGGATTCGCCGGTGGCGGCGATGTCCTGGTCAAAGACCGGCAGGAGTGGATCAACGTCACCCGGCATGACTTTGCGCAAGTGCCCGGCCGCATCCGCATCGAGATGCTCGATCTCTGCCTGCAGGACATCAGCGGCGACGTGGTCATCGCCACGGCCTTCTTCCACATCCATCTGCCGTTCGACGAAGCGTTCCTGTCACAGGAGACCGCACGCCTCGTGCTGATGTTCCGCCGCGAGGAGGAAGACTGGAAGATCGTGAGCAGCACCATCTCCATCCCCTACCGTCTGGTTCAGGATGGCGAGGTGTACCCGCTGCGCAATCTGTACACGCGCAACCTCGAGCTTGAGAGGCTGGTGGTGGAGCGCACCCGCGCCCTTGCGGAAAGCAACTCCAGGTTGGAGGTGATGAGCAACACCGACTCGCTGACGGGCATCGCCAATCGCCGCAGCTTCGACAGCACCCTTGCGCAGGAATGGAACCGCGCCCTGCGCGCGGGGCGGCCCCTGGCGCTCATCATGCTCGATGTGGACCACTTCAAGCACTATAACGACCACTACGGACATGTGGCGGGGGATGACTGCCTCAAGGCCCTGGCCCAAACGCTGCTGAAGGCGGAACGGCGCGCTGGAAAGCTGGTTGCGCGCTACGGTGGCGAGGAATTCGTGGTGCTTATGCCGGAGACAACGCAAAAGGAGGCCTTAGCCACCGCCCGGCACATTCAAAAAGAAATTTGGGAGCTTGCCCTGTCCCACGCGGAGACCGAACCCGGCATCGTCACTGTCAGCCTCGGCGCCGTCAGCATGGTGCCGACCATGGAGCACACGCCGGATTTGCTGTTGCGGCAGGCCGACGCGGCGCTGTACCGAGCCAAGTCCCAGGGCCGCAACCAGGTGCGGGGGTCGGAGGAGTAGCCGGGGCGGCCGGGCGACGACAGAACAAACGGAGGGACTGGAAGGCTCCTTCCCGTGTTGCTCCCGCGCGGCTAGACGCGGCGCAGCACTTGCCGTAACGATTGACGATCATCGCCGGACACGCGAGGCGGCTATCCGCGCCATGTACGCACGAGAGTTCATTTAGGCCAAAAGGACCGGCATGGTGGAAGTGCTGCATGAGGACAGCGAAGTAACCATTTGGGAGTGACGCGACCCGCTTGGCCTGCGCGGCTACTGGGACAGGCTCTCATTCCTCAAGCTGCACGGCCTGCCGATGGGATGACAACACGCAGACAGGCCGCATTGTCTTCGGCGTCAGGGACGAGGACGGTAACACCGTTATGGACGCGGAAGTCACGCCCGCTGGCCCCAAGGTGGACGGGGGCGGCAGGGTGCAGTAAGATTTATTCGAAAGGGCGGGCACAGCCTGAGAGGGTTGTGCCCGCCCGAAAAACATTCAAACAAAACGATGTGCAATATGGACACAAATAATATTCTCAAAATAGTAACAGAACATTATTTGAATTCGACAGACTTCAATGGAATCAGCGCGTTGAATCTTACAAAACTAACGAAGAAACCATGGGGTGTGCTTAACACCCAAATATTACACCTAATTCAAAATGATTGCATCGGCCTTCACTTCGCTGATGTCTGCATTAATCCGCATATAAAACGGATAGAATTTCAAGAGAAAGAGTACCAACAGAAACGAGCCGAGCAATGTGATACCACTCAAACATGTATCTATCCCAGCGCAAATTATCTTCAATCTATCGTCAAAGAAGATCTATACCGTGACAAGCCATATACACGAAGCCTCGCATTAGGTGCACCGCAGCTTGATTTTTGCTCTTTTGACCTCTCAATTCTTGAAATATACAGAAATGATCCACGCTATTTGTATACTACGAATAGTATTAGTGGAACCATCTCTGTTAGAGATGAGTTTTATCAGTCGGACAATATGCAAGAAAGAGATCAAGTCATATTACAGACATTCGGATTTTCATACGACAATTCCATGAATAGGGCTGTAGCCTGTTTTCGTCGCTATCTAAGTAGATTAAGCCCTGAGCATCAACAGATATGGAAAGCAAAAGAGCTTTCTTCAGATTATAAATTACACCCTGTATATTTTGATCAAGCGATCATTGGCAATTTCACTGTGGAAATTTCAATATTTATGGCCTTTGCAGCTGAGATACGTATCATCAATGAGATGTCGGTGCTAATGGGCAGGCCACATCTGTTCAAGAATGATTATGGTAGATATGGAGATAAGTTGCATCCGAATTTTACATTCCTCGTGAGGCCGACATTGAATGAATACAACAACTTTGTATCGTTAATGGACAAGATGCTGTCTGACAATATCAATGTCAAATTTTTTAAAAATGAAATTTTTGTAGCCGATCAGATTACAATGTCAAATGGTAAAGTAAAAAATCAAAGCAAAGGGACATTAACGATCCTCAATGAATGGATGCGATTTTTTTTTCAAACGGACAATTGGTCCCAATGGGATGAGAGCATTAGTGCGCTAAGAGATGTACGCAAACAACGTCAAAAGCCTGCACACGCTATTGAATCAGATGTCTTTGACCAAGAGTACTTTAAAAGGCAAAGAGAACTTATTATTAATACGTACAAAGCATTACGGACAATTCGCTTGATTTTCGCTATGCACCCCCTCGTGAAACAAGCCAAAATTGATATTCCGAGAGCAATTCAAGAAGGAACTATACTAGATTATTAAGATATACACTACACGAGACAGACGCTTGTTGCCTCCCTCCACTCGCCCCGCCACAAAGGCCACCGCCCTCCCGGCGGCATGTTGACAATCCCCTTGATTCAAAGCACATAATCCACGCTGATACGCATTAACAATTTGCACAGGGGGGGGGAACGTGAGGAAGGTGTTTCAGCTCATCTGCGTCGTGCTGTTGGTGTGTGGCGCGTGCGCCCTGGCCCAGGCCGGTGGCCGCATCTCCGGACATAATGGCGACGCGCTGTCAAAGGCCCAGGTGACGGCAGCCGGGGCCGTTGCCCTGTCCAAGGCGGAAGTGGAGGCGTTCATCGCCGGCCACAACGGCAGGCTGCAAGGGGATATCGGCCCCTGGAAGGACAGCCTGCGCCTGTTCGACGACAAGACGGTCAAGGGCGAGAGCCGGGGCGACTTCGGCGCAACCGTGGCACCCGGCTCCGGCAGTTGGGCCGTTGACGAGGACGGCACCTTCCACCTGACCGTCAACTGGAGATTCGGCAGCAATCAGAAATCCTCTGGCAAGCTCTACAAGCACAACGGCTACCTGTACCAAATGGACGAGCAGGACGAGGGCAAGTCCTGGCTGTACCGCTTCAAGATCTGACAGGACGGCGCAGGCTGAATTGAGGAGGGGCTTTGGCCCCTCTTTTGATTTCGGTCGAGCGGCACTGCCCGTGCAGGGTGGACGCGAGGTGTTTGATCTCGTATGGTTTCGGTTCCAGGCTTGCAATCAGATGCAGGTTGCAGGACCAGCGGAGGATAGCCTTGCCCCACCTCACCCCCGACCAACTCGCCGCCTACGCCGAAGTCCTCATCTGGGCCATGCGCACCAGCCGGGCCGTGCCCTTCAAAAACGGCGAGTTGGTGCTGCTGCGGTACGACGTGGCGGCCGCCCCCCTGGCCGAGGCGGTATACGCCGCGCTCATGGACGCGCATCTGCATCCGCTGCCCCTGGCCCTGCCCACCAGCGCCATGCAAGCCCAGCACTATGGCAACTCCAGCTTCGGGCAGCTCACCTTCGCACAGCCCGGGCAGGACGATCTCTTCCGCGCCGCCGCAGGGCTCATCACCATCCTCGCCCCCGACTCCCTCACCAATCTCGCCAAGATCGACCCGCGCAGCATCGCCCCAGGCGAGGCGGCGGAGGCCCGTGCGCAGCAGGTGCTCAACCGCCGCCGCCGCGTTGGGCTGCTCGGCTCCACGGTGTGCCTGTACCCCACCGCCGCCCTGGCCGAGGCCAGCGGCATGTCCCTTGATGAATACGCGCAGCGGCTGGCCCGCGCCTGCCTGCTCCTCATGCCCACGCCCTTGGCCCAGTGGAAGCGCGTGCAAAAAGAGCTGAACGAGACGGCCGCCTGGCTCAATGGTCTTAAAATCCAGCGCATCCATGTGGAAAGCGAGCACATCGACCTGCGCCTTGCAACCGGCGAGAACCGCCGCTTCGTGGGCGTATCCGGCCGCAACGTGCCCAGCTTCGAGCTCTACCTCGCGCCGGACTGGCGCACGGTTTCCGGCGTGTACTACGCCGACCAGCCGTCCATCCGCTGGGGGCGGGTGGTTTCGCGCGCGCGGCTGGAGTTCCACGAGGGCGTGGCGGTGGAGGCCACCGCCGAAAGCGGCGGCACGTTCCTCACCGGCCGCATGACGAGCGACCCCGGCGCGCGCAGCGTGGGCGAGTTCTCGCTGACGGACCGCCGCACCTCACGCGTGGAGCGCTTTATGGCGCACACCTTGCTTGATGAGAACTACGGCGGCGATTCCGGCAACTGCCATATCGCCCTTGGCGGCGCCAGCGCCGCCAGTTTTGCCGGCCCGCCCCAGGAGCTGACGCCCGAGCGCGAGGAAGTCCTCGGCTTCAACAACTCCAGCCTGCACTGGGACCTTGTGAACACGGAACCCAAACGCGTCACCGCCGTGCTTGCAGGCGGCGGCAAACGGGCCATTTACGAGGACGGCCAGTTCCTGCTCTGACCCGAAGCGCATTTTTTGCGCCTCCGGTCCGCAAACCCGCGCCGGCGCGTGTTGACATGCCCCCATCCATGCTTACAAATGTGGTTGACCTCGACGCCGGGCGCGCTGCTTGATTGGGCTGCCCGGCGTCGGTTTGTGTCAGACCTCACGCCCGGGGCGACCTGTGCGGCCATATAAGGACGGAAGACATGTCAGACAATGAGAAGAACGAGGCCACTGAAGCCCAGGCGCAAAGCGCCGCCCAGGCGGACACGGCCGAGGTGAACTTGAGCGAGGAGGAGCTTGCCGCTCTCTGCAAAGCCCATGTGTGCAGCAAATGCGCCGTCATGGCCGAGGCGGAGGACGTGAAGCTGCGCGCCCTTGCGGACAACGAAAACTTCAAACGCCGCATCCAGCGCGAAACCGAGGAAATGCGCCGCTACGCCACGGAGTCCGTGCTGGCCGACCTTTTGCCCGTGCTGGACAATCTTGGCCTGGCGATAGAGCACGCGGGCAGCGACCCGGCCTGCAAGAATCTCATCATGGGCGTGGACATGACCCGCAAGATCTTCCTCGACACGCTGAAAAAACACGGGCTGGAGTGCGTGGGCGCCTGCGGCGAGGCCTTCGATCCCGGCATGCACGAGGCCATCGGCACCGTGTGCGAGCCTGACCGGGAGGAAGGCTGCGTGTCCAAGGTGGCCCAGGCCGGATATGTGCTCAAGGGGCGCGTCATCCGTCCGGCCAAAGTGCTTGTGAACAAGAAGGACGCATAGCGCGGCCTTTACAGAGGCGAAAGCGGACTTAACTACAGTCCGTCAACGTAAAAACATAATTCCTCACCCGGAGGTTCATATCATGGGCAAGATTATCGGCATCGACCTGGGGACCACCAACTCCTGCGTGTACGTCATGGAGGGGAAGGATCCCAAATGCATCACCAGTCCCGAGGGCGGGCGCACCACCCCGTCCATTGTGGCCTTCACGGACAAGGAGCGCCTGATTGGCGAGATCGCCAAGCGCCAGAGCGTGACCAACCCCGAGAAGACAATCTACGCCATTAAACGCCTTATGGGCCGCCAGTACGACAGCCCCGAGGTGAAGCGCTGGCGTGAGCACTGCCCATACAAGATCGTGGCCGGCAAGAACGGCGACGCTTGGGTTGAGATCGCCGGCAAGAAGTACAGCCCGCCCGAAGTTTCCGCCTTCATTCTGCAGAAGCTGAAGAAGGACGCCGAGACCTACCTTGGCGAGCCCGTCACCGAGGCCGTCATCACCGTGCCCGCGTACTTCAACGACTCGCAGCGCCAAGCCACCAAGGACGCGGGCAAAATCGCCGGTCTTGAGGTCAAGCGCATCATCAACGAGCCCACGGCGGCCAGCCTGGCCTACGGCATGGACCGCAAGAAGAACGAAAAGATCGCCGTGTACGACCTTGGCGGCGGCACGTTCGATATCTCCATCCTTGAAGTTGGCGACAACGTTGTGGAAGTGCGCGCCACCAACGGCGACACCTTCCTCGGCGGCGAGGACTTCGACCAGCGCGTCATCCAGTACCTTGTGGAAGAGTTCAAGCGCGACAACGGCATCGACCTCTCCAAGGACCGCATGGCCTTGCAGCGCCTGAAGGAAGCCGCGGAGAAGGCCAAGCAGGAGCTCTCCTCCACCATGGAGACCGAGATCAACCTGCCCTTCATCACCGCCGACCAGAACGGCCCCAAGCACCTCATGGTCAAGCTCTCCCGCGCCAAGTTGGAGCAGCTGGTCATGGATCTGGTCGAGGGCAGCATCGGCCCCTGCAAAAAGGCCCTGGCCGACGCGGGGCTCTCCGCCCGCGATATCGACGAGGTGGTGCTCGTTGGCGGCATGACCCGCATGCCCCTGGTGCAGCAGAAGGTGGGCGAGTTCTTCGGCAAGGAGCCCAACCGCACCGTGAACCCGGACGAGGTCGTGTCCATGGGCGCGGCCATCCAGGGCGGCATCCTGGCCGGCGACGTGAAGGACGTGCTGCTGCTCGACGTGAGCCCGCTGTCTCTCGGCATCGAGACCATGGGCAGCGTGTTCACCAAGCTCATTGAGCGCAACACCACCATCCCGACCCGCAAAAGCCAGGTGTTCACCACCGCGGCCGACAGCCAGCCCTCGGTGTCCATCCATGTGCTCCAAGGCGAGCGCCCCATGGCCAGCGACAACATGACCCTCGGCCGTTTCGAACTCACCGGCATTCTGCCCGCGCCGCGCGGCGTGCCGCAGATCGAGGTCACCTTCGACATCGACGCCAACGGCATCGTGAACGTCTCGGCCAAGGACACCGGCACCGGCAAAGAGCAGTCCATCCGCATCACGGCGTCCAGCGGCCTCTCCGAGAGCGACATTGAGCGCATGGTGAAGGACGCCGAGGCCCACGCCGAGGACGACAAGAAGAAGCAGGCGCTCATCGAGGCCCGCAACCAGGCCGACAGCCTCGTTTACAGCACCGAGAAGAGCCTGCGCGACATCGGCGACAAGGTCGACACCGTGCTCAAGGGCGACCTGGAGTCCAAGATCGAGGCGGTCAAGAAGGCCCTGGAGACCGAGGACGCCGACGCCATCAAGGCCGCGGCCGAGGAACTGGCCCAGAGCAGCCACAAGCTGGCCGAACAGCTCTACGCCCAGAAGGGCGGCGACGCCGGAGCCGCCGGTGGCGCGGCTGGCGGAGCGGCTGGGGGGCGGCAGGGCAAAACCCCCGACCGCACCGCGGTGGGACGGGGCGACCACCGAGGCGCACAGG
>Ga0183100_1001768_pt1 | contig 10069 bp, 7 predicted proteins | sample Biomet2_FD_127789 | JGI IMG/M metagenome (GOLD analysis project Ga0183100, IMG submission 127789) | Microbial communities from bioreactor (seeded with anoxic lake sediment) at LBNL, California, USA - Biofuel metagenome 2 | ecosystem: Engineered > Bioreactor > Anaerobic > Unclassified ...
TTCAGGATTAAATCTTTATTGTCACCGATAATCAAAATGTGAAAGTATAACTTCTTAAATGATTGACACATGGAAACGAAAAAGAGTAAATCGTTGCATTATTACATGCGCAGCCTTCACCGCGATTTGGGCTACCTGGTATTTGGATTGATGGTTATTTACGCGCTAAGTGGTACCATTTTGTTGTATCGCAATACCGATTTCATGAAAAAGGAAGCGGTAGCGGAGCGTCAGTTAAAACCCGGATTATCTGACGAGGAACTTGGCCGCGAACTGCGCGTGCACGAATTTAAGGTTTCAAAAACCGAAGGAGATGTGGTTTATTTTCAAGATGGTAGCTATAATTAAACATCAGGAATGGCTTCCTATAAACAGAAGGATGTCATCTTTCCATTCAATAAATTTATCAATTTTCATAAATCAATCAGTAGCAATAAAATGCACTAGTTTAACCTGATCGTCGGTTTCATTTTTCTTTTCCTGGCCGTTTCATCACTTTGGATGTTTAAACCCAAAACCAAAACATTTAAGCGTGGAATGATTCTAATTGCCATTGGCATAGTTGTTTCCATACTGATATTGTTGTTTTAAGCGTTAAATCGTTTTAGGATTTGTTGGGCTATGTGTTAAAGTTATCTTAAAGTCCGGTTTTTGATTTAACCTTTTTCGTTAGAAACATTCTAAGATGTAGATTTCAATTAATCAGAAAACAGAATTTAAAAAGAAAAGGTTATGAAAACAAAAGTTTTAATGATTGCAGTGTTATTAGGATTGACAACAGCAGTAATGGCTCAGCCAAAAGGTAACGAACAGGAAAGACCATCTCGTGGCCAAAACAGGGAAATGAAAATGGATGAAATGAAAGGCGGTCCTGAAAATGGATTGAACTTGAGTGATGCCCAGAAAGAAGCGTTCAAACAAAGTCGTCTGGCGATGCAAAAACAATTGCAGCCTATCCAAAATGAACTGGGAGAAGCCGAAGCCCATCAGAAAACACTGATGAGCGCTGAAAAAACCGATTTGGCAGCCATCAACAAAAACATTGAAAAGATGGGCAGCTTAAAAGTTGAAATGGCAAAAATCAGAACCAAAAACCATTTGGACATGCGAGCTCAATTGACTGAAGAACAACGTCTGAAATTGGATGCGATGAAAGAAAACTTCAAGGCTGAAAACGGTATGCGCGATCTTCGTGAAATGCGTGGCCATTTGAAACATGATTTGGAATAAGAAAAGTCATTTTACGTTGAAATGGAAGTCTCGAAAGCGCGTTTTGTTTTATAATATCCTGTAATTCAGTGGTGTTTGGTTGATCGCTTTCTCAATTTTACTTCATCTGAAAGGATGATGTTATGTATTCTTCTTTTTTGTGATACTTCGTGTTTTTGTGATTTGGTGGCTCATTTGTTTTTGCACCAAGGCTCTAAAGCACGAAGTTTCACCAAATTGTTTTTCTAAACTAAACGACATTGGCTTGTAACTTGTACGTTCTGTATTGCTAAAGCCCTTTCAATGAACAGAAAGGCGAATCAAATAAGGTGAGATAGTTTTGAAAATGCGGAGACACAACTAACTTTTTCAGGCTTGAAGAACTGAAAATCTGCTTTTGAGATTACTTTCTGTCTTATTGTAAGATAATACCTGTAAAAAGTAAGAGTTTGCATGATTTTTATCATTATGCATGATCATTTGCTTTTTTCAATATTAATAAAAGTCAAATACTCAAAAGAAAGAAGTAATATTTGGTAGCCATTTGTCAGATAAATTTAACTTTGATGCAATGATTATGGCTACTACCTAATGAAAGATGTATTAGATGATAGAGATAGGGAGATTATTGAACAACTAAGAGAGGGATCGAAGGATACTTTTCATTTGTTGTTCGACGAAGTTGGCCCCAAAATCTATGCATTCGCCTTATCTTACCTAAAAAATGAATCAGATGCTGAAGAATTACTTCAGGAGGTTTTTTTAAAACTATGGGAAGTCCGGGCAACGCTCGATTGCTCGAAAAACCTGAAATCGTTCCTGTTTAAAATATGTATTAACCTCATTTACGACCTCATTCGCCGGAAAAATATTGAGCAGGTATATTTGACTCATTCGAGCCGTCAGATCCATTCATCTGAAAATGATACCTGGCATGAGATTATTTATAACGATATGTTTGGCAAACTACAGCAACTGATAGCTATGATGCCCGAACAACGTCAGCGCATTTTCAGGTTAAGTAAAGAAGAAGGTCTTTCGAACAACGAAATAGCCTCGCAGCTTAATTTATCGAAGCGGACGGTTGAGAATCAACTCTATCGTGCAGTTGCTTTTTTAAAAGACCGCATGAATATTGGCAGTTTTCCAGCCCTGTTATTTTTCTTCCTTTTTTGTGAGTAATCTGCTCCGCCTTTAATGGTTTCAATATCCCATTCTCCCTGTTTTTATTATTTTTCATATATTTCTGATGCTTCAATAAAGGGGGATGTCTCATTTTTTTATTGATCTTTGATCTTAATCAAGCTGAAAAATGAGGTTTTTGAAAAAAACTGAATTTTGCGATGAGTAAATGAATTGTGTAATTCGTATTACATTAAAATTTCAAAATGGATAATTCCATTACCGATATTATTCAAAAAGCGAAGGAGTCTGGTGCAAGCGTAGAACAACAGGACGAATTTTTGTCGTTGTTCTGGCAGGCTGATAAAGAATATGCATTGAAAGAATTTCTGTTTGACGATTTAGTAAATACGGCTGCTTCGGAAAACCGAAGACCATATTTTAACGAGCTGTTCGAAAAATTTTGGATAATGAGAAGAATCGAAAACAAGAGCTATTCGCCCAAAAGAAGGAGTTTAGTTTTAATAGCACAGTGGGCTGCAATATTAGTTGTGGGGCTATTATTGGGCAGCTACTTCGATGTGTTTAAGAAAACTGAGGCTACGAAATATTACACCTCTATTACTCCGAAGGGGTCTGTTTCGCAGATGATTCTGCCAGACGGTACCCAGGTTTTTATGAATGCAGGAACACAAATAAAATACTCGGTAAATGGATCTGACAATAACCGGGAAGTTTTTCTGGCTGGAGAGGCCTGGTTTCAGGTTGCAAAAATGAAAGACAAGCCCTTTCTGGTTCATACCTCCACCTACGACATATGGGTTACCGGTACGTCCTTTAACGTTAAAGCCTATCCTGACGAAAAGGATGTGACAACAACTCTGGAGGAAGGGCACATAGCGGTTAAATCGTCAGAAAAGCTGAAACTGACCGAAGAAATTCTCCTGAAGCCCGGCGAACAATTAATTTATAATACAGAATCGAAAGATATTCAGGTTCATGAGGTGAATACAAAGTGGTACACGTCGTGGAAAGACAATAAGCTGGTTTTTGTTAATATGAGTCTGAAAGACCTGACGGTTTTACTCGAACGGAAATACGGTGTGGAAATCGAAATTGGAGATCGGAGCATATTGGATTACCACTATGACGGAACGATAAAAGATGAGACCATTTTCGAGGTGCTTGAAATCCTAAAGCGTACGCTTCCAATCCAGTATCACATTGTTAATCAAAAAATTATAATTCAGAAAAACAATTAAAATGCAATTAATGAGATAAACCTAACATAAATAAAAAAGCCGGCGGTGCTGTCACATCCAACCGGCTAAATGCCATTAATAAAACGGTGCTGTCACACCAAATTAATTATTAATCAAACACGTTCAAATGTATGAAAAAAAAACTAATTGTTTCTGCCCGTGATCGGGGTACGAGGCATAAGCTAGTATTAAAGATGAAGCTTACGTTTATTATTTTGATGGGTTGCCTGATGCAGGTTTCGGCCACAGTTTATTCTCAGGCGACAAAATTCTCTTTTAATTTTCAGAACAAGCAAGTTCTCGAAGTTCTTAAGGAAATTGAAGATAAAAGTGAATTCCGGTTCTTTTATCAGCGCGAACAAGTTGATGTTACCCGAAAAATAGATTTGAAGGTGACAGAAAGAAATGTAGAAGCAGTTCTGGACGAATTGTTTAAAAACCAGGGTGTTTCGTACAAAGTACTGCAGGATAATTTAATAATAATTACTCCCAGTACAGAGAAGTCCCTTAATACTGGCTTTAGCCAGCAACAAAAATCGGTTACAGGCAAGGTGACCGATGCTTCGGGTGCGCCGTTGCCTGGCGTTTCGGTTGCCATAAAAGGAACTACTAACGGAACCATTACGGATGTTAATGGCCAATTCAAGATCAACATCCCTGTTGCATCAAAAATTCTTCAGTTTTCATTTGTTGGGATGAGAACTCAGGAGATTGAAGTTTCAAAAATTACAACCGTTAATGTTGTAATGGAAGAAGAAACCAAGGGGATAGACGAGGTAATGGTTGTTGCTTACGGGACAACAAAAAAATCGACCTTCACCGGTTCTGCTACTGTAATAAATTCAAAGCAATTGGATAAAATTTCCGGTTCGGGCTTTACTGAAGCATTACAAGGAATGTCAACCGGGGTGAATGTTGTTAATTATGAAGGGAACCCGGGGGGCGATACCCGTATCCAGATTCGCGGTATCAGTTCTATGTCGGGCCAAACAACACCTTTATATATTGTAGATGGTATGCCTTACGACGGGAAATTAACTTCAATTTCCCCATCAGACATTGAATCTACGACTGTATTGAAAGATGCAGCAGCCGCTTCGCTTTATGGCTCACGTGCAGCAAACGGTGTTGTAGTGATTACAACCAAGAAAGGGAAAGGCGGTAAAATAGCAGTTAACTTTCGGAGTGCCTGGGGAACTTCTGATAATGCAGTTGGCAACCCAACAAAGGCTAATCCGTATGAGCAATTGACCAATACGTGGAGGGCTATTTACAACGACCAATACTATGTAAATAAATTGAGTTCGCAGGCTGCAGGAGATTATGCATCTTCAACGCTTTTGCCGCACATGGTAAATGCACGTGTAAACTCGAAGGGAGAAACTGTTTATGTAACACCATTCGAATGGACAGGAGATGCGTCAAACTATGTATTACACGATGGAGCAGGAAATTGCTATACAAATCCAAAATTGAATATGGTGTGGGATGAAAGTGATTACGACTGGTATGGTGCTGTTTTCTCCCGTAAACTCCGTCAAGATTATGGAATAGATGTAAGCGGTTCGAGTGCTAATGGAAAAACCAATTATTTTACATCAGTTTCGTATTTAGACGATAAGGGTTACGCAAATAACCAGTATTACGATCGTTATTCGTTTCGCACCAGTGTTAATTCTCAGGTTAACGATTGGGTTACAGTGGGCGGAAGTTTAGCTTATAGCTATTCGCGTCAAAATGTGTCCGGGGCAAATCGTGCACTGGTATTCTCCAATACATTAAATTCCCCTTGGTTGCGTAATGCCGATAACACAGATTGGCTCTATTCTCAAAAAACGGGCGACCGGATGTATGATTTTGGCGAAAATTCATCTAACTTTTTCGGAATTCATGTTTTGAATAACGGGGGCGATTATTGGCATAACCCGAATGACGAAAGTTTCGAAAGCAATGAAGCAGGGATGATAACATCTCACTATTTTGCTGATTTTAAATTACCTTATAATATCAAATTTAAAACGGCAGCTAATATTGATGATATTACCACAAATTATTATACTTATGGTTCAGCAGTACATGGTGAGGGGCAAATGGAACCCTATGGGGTAACTGTTTTAACAAATGGCGGATCGGCTTCAAGGTCGAATTATAAAACGATATCTCTTACCTGGAACAATGTTTTGTCGTGGGATAAAACTTTTGGCAAGCACAGTTTAAATGCCATGTTAGGACACGAATTTTATTCGAATAACAAACAATACAATTATGGGTACGGAGAAGGCATCATGCAAATAGGCCAATATGAATTAGCTTCAACAACAACTAACTGGGCCGTCAGTTCATCCCGTGACCGATATTCATTGCTTTCATTTTTTGGAAAAGCAGAATACAACTTTATGAATAAATATTATCTTTCTGCATCTATTCGCCGGGATGGTTCTTCTCGTTTCAGCAAAGAAAGCCGTTGGGGCAACTTCTTCTCTGTCGGGACATCCTGGCGTATTTCACAGGAAAAGTTTATGAAAGATATGGGATGGTTGAATAACCTTGCCCTACGCGGAAGTTATGGGACATCGGGAAATGACAAATTAATCCCTCGAAAAACAAGCGATGGAACATCAAGTGATGGTGACGAAATCCTGTATGCTTATCAAGGTTATTATGACTCGGATAATTTGTATGGGTCAGCTGGATATAAACCTACAACAGTTGCAACGCCAAACTTAAAATGGGAAAAAAACCAACAGTATAATGTTGCACTCGATTTCGGCATCTTTGATCGTCTGAGTGGTACGTTGGAATTCTTTAATAAAAGCGCTAAAGATTTGTTATACTATCGGACACTTCCGTTATCAGCCCAGGTTGGAAATGCAGAAGGTGTTAATACCAACATAGGAAATGTTCGCAACCGAGGTTTTGAAATTACATTGAACGCGGTAGCCATGCGTAAACATAATTTCGAATGGGATATCGATGTCAATTTATCCACGCTGAAAAATGAAGTCACCTATTTACCTGGAGGGTCTTACGTTTATACATTGCGTACAGCGGGTTATAAATTAGAAGAAGGGCATTCGTTGTATGAATTTTACATGGCTAAAAATGCCGGGGTTAATCCTGAAAACGGGAATATGCGTTACTGGATTAAAGATGGCAACGGCGGATGGAAAACAACCGAGAATTATTCGAATGTAACAGTAAACGATTATCAATATTGCGGTTCTGCAATTCCAAAAGCGTTTGGTTCAATCACAAATAGTTTCAAACTTAATGGGTTCGATATGTCTTTCATGTGGTATGCCTCCTTCGGATCTAAAATGTATGACTATGTTTACAAGGAACGTACAACCGTTCGTGATGGTGTGGGCATTATCCCAAGTTTAGTTGACGGTGATGCCTGGATGAAACCTGGAGATAATGCAAAATTTCCACGATGGTCAGCTTCTAGTTTCTCAAACACAAGTAAAGCAAGTGATTTTTACTTATTTAAAAATGATTTCTATCGTCTGAGAAATGTAACATTGGGATATACTTTACCCAACAGTTTAGTAAAGAAAGCCGGTTTTTCAAATGTACGTGTTTATTTATCAGGAGATAACCTGCTAACTTTTGGCCCGGCAGCTAAGCGCTATACTGAGCCGGAAACCGGTGTTCAGGGTAACAACTACAACGGAAATGCAAATTCCGATAGCGGTATCCAAGGTTCCAGAAGAGTATATATGGGAGGTATTCAGGTTTCATTTTAAAACGTAATTTCTCATGAAAAAAATATATAAAACAATTAAGAGTTTGCTACTTGCAGGATTGATTTTATCAGTAAGTAGTTGTAGCGATGAATTAACAACCAATTCATCTACCGCGATCGATTCGGAGATACTTTCAACCGCAGCGGGATTAAATATGGTACTAACATCTGCTTATCATTATTTCTTAATGAACGGTGATGATGGTGGTACCAGTCAAAATGAGGCTTGCTATGCCGGGATTCCAGGTTATTGCATGTATTACGACCTGGGAGGGGCCGATATTGTTAGTATAATCAACTATGGCGGTTCTGTTGTAAACAGTTATCGTTTTGACCCGGAACGTACACAAGTTGGCGGAAGTTATACAGGTAAGATTTGGACTACCATGTATAAAACCATCAACCAGGTAAACATTATTATGGATGCCCTTCCTGGTGCTTCTGGCGACGAGGCCCTAAAAACCAAAATTAAGGGCCAATGTTTGGCTATGCGTGGTATTTGTTATTTTCATTTGATTATGAATTATCAACAAACCTATGCCATAGCAAAAAATAAACGTGGCGTTATCCTCCGGCTAACATCTGCCGATGATGAGAACAAGGGCTTTTCTACAGTTCAGGAGTGTTATACCCAGATCGTTAGCGATTTAACAAATGCAAAAACATTATTGGCCAACTATGACCGCGATGAAATGTGGAGAGTCAATGCAGATGTTGTTTCCGGCGAATTAGCCCGAGTTTATCAGGTTATGGGCGATTGGACCAATGCGTTAACCGAAGCTCAGGCTGTTTATCAAAAATATCAGATATTAATGACAAAGGCCGAATGGAAGAGTGGTTTCAGCAACCTTATTAGCGATGGATGTAAAGAACTCGTTTGGGGTATAAAATACACAAACCTTTCCAATATCTCGTCAAATACCGAGTTTAACTACTGGTACAATCAAGATCCAAGTTACGGTGAAGGTATGACCGATGGCCCGGTTTACAGTTTTATCAACTTTTTCGTTGATGATAAATATGTTTCTTTATTTGATGACTCAGACTATCGTGGAAGCAAAGTAACAAAAACGAGCAATGTAACTGATAATGACGAAAAGGGATCGATGTTCTGGCATCGGACAAATAATGGAAGTGCCGAAATTTCTACCAAGTGGGCCTATAATAAATTTAAATATTATGGAGACGCTAATGGGGCTAAACAAGGCCATACCTATCCGGAATTTCCGTTAATGCGTGGTTCTGAAATGTTACTTATCATGGCTGAAGCAAAGGCTAATTTGAACAAAACATCTGAAGCTTTAACTGATCTGAAAACATTGCAAACAGCGCGTGAAGTAGGGGTAAAAACGACAACATCGTCAAAAGATGAATTATTGGCAGCAATTTATACGGAACGTCGCAAAGAGCTACTCGGAGAAGGTATTACCGGAATGTATGATTTACTACGTTTGCAAAAACCATTATATCGCTACGGCTCCTCTGTAGGGCACTATTCCTGGGGACTGTCGTATTTAGACGGGTACAATGCTTCGGATGCGGCACCTTATGGTTGGCTTCCTTCAAACGACTACCGGTTTATTTGTCAAATTCCTCAAATGGAATTAGCAAATAATAATGCTATAAGCGAGTCAGATCAAAACCCGTTTAGCGGACAATAATGCTTTAATATTTTAGATTACACAGCAATCAATAGCTTGATTTTTTCCCAGAGCCATAGTAATTCAATTAATTACTGTGGCTTTTTTATTTTTTACCCAAATAAAACAGCTAACTGGGATTATGGCGTTCGCCCGGGCTCAGAAAGCCGCGGTAATGCCTGGGCTTGCCCTACTTGGGAATTTGTGAAAGAGTTTCCGATGAAGGATGGAAAATTGTATAATGACCCAACAGGAAAATATTATATGACTGATGATAACTTTCTTCAGAATTACTGGAGAAACAGGGATCCGCGTTTCGACAAATCGGTTGTTTGGAATGCCTCGGTTTACGAAGTTTCAAATAAAAAAGGCAATCGCCAATATACCTCATTAGGTGTAGCCGATGTGTTGGACGATTTTGGCGTTAACCCCAAAGCAATGACTAACTCGACCAATCTCGACTCTTACAGCGGTTTCTTCATTCGCAAAGCAAGCGACCTTTCTCTTTTGCAATCTGAAGTTGAGCGGTACGATATCGATTACATTGTGATGCGTTTTGCTGAAGTGATGCTTAATTACGCCGAAGCAGCCAATGAAACCGGAAAGTCTGACGTAGCCTTATCGATTTTAACGCAGATTCGTAAACGGGCAGGTATCGAAGCTGGTACTGATGGAAAATATGGAATAACTGCAACAACAAAAGAAGCTATTCTGGCCGAAAGGAACATCGAATTTTGTTTCGAAGGTAAATACTTCTGGGATTTGCGCCGTTTAAGGATGCTCGACCGCCTCGATGGGAAACCCAAACATGGGGTTGAAGCGATCGCCATTAATTCCGATGGATCGGAAATGGCTATATCGGAAGCGAAAACAAAAGCAGGAAATAATGAACTTACTGAAACGGATTTTAAGTATGGTATTTTGCAAATTCCAGTTACCGGAGTTAAGGTAACGTCTGTTCCTGAGAAGTATTACTTTTCCCCGATCAAACAATCGGTTATTGACCTAAATATAAAATAGAACAAAACAGCAATTGGGGTGGCACGTTCAATCCAACTCTCGAATAAATTGACGAAAGTATTTTTTTAGAT
>Ga0183100_1001769_pt1 | contig 10069 bp, 7 predicted proteins | sample Biomet2_FD_127789 | JGI IMG/M metagenome (GOLD analysis project Ga0183100, IMG submission 127789) | Microbial communities from bioreactor (seeded with anoxic lake sediment) at LBNL, California, USA - Biofuel metagenome 2 | ecosystem: Engineered > Bioreactor > Anaerobic > Unclassified ...
GGGATTTAATCATGGAATATGCCATTGGTAACATTGCCGTTGCTATTTCGTGGTCAGGATATTTTACCGGATTAATGGATGGGTTGGGGTTTCACATTCCCGATTACCTTTCGACCGACTTTCTGAGTGCTTCCCGTGGATATCAGGCTGCAATAACTGCAATAAACGCTGGAACCCCTTTGTCGGGATTGAGTTCCGATCTTCAGGAAGCTTATTCTGCCTGGATGAATGCGCCTCAAATAGGAAATTTTCACTTAGTTGCTGACTTGCCAGCCCTTTTTATTGTTGTTGTAATTACCTGGATTTGCTATATTGGAATTCGTGAATCGCGCATAACTAACGATTTCTTTGTCGTCCTGAAAGTTGTTCTTCTGCTTATGGTAATTGGGATCGGTTCGTTCTATGTGAAGCCTGAAAACTGGAGCCCTTTTGCCCCGAATGGAATTGGAGGAGTTTTGAAAGGCGTTTCGGGTGTATTCTTTGCGTATATTGGTTTTGATGCGATTTCGACAACTGCAGAAGAATGTAAAAATCCGAGGCGCGATTTGCCCTTGTCGATGTTTTATGCTTTGCTGATTACAACGGTTCTGTATGTATTAATCAGCCTCGTGCTGACCGGAATGGTTCCATACAACGAGTTGGGCGTTTCTGATCCAATGGCATATGTATTTACAAAACTGCACCTGACCAAACTTTCCGGGGTGATTGCATTTGGCGCTGTAATTGCAATGGCTAGCGTTCTTTTGGTTTTTCAGTTGGGGCAGCCTCGTATCTGGATGAGCATGAGTCGCGATGGATTACTTCCTCCTATATTTGCTAAGCTCCATCCTAAGTACCGTACCCCTGGTTTTTCAACTATTTTGACTGGCTTTGTTGTAGCCATTCCATCTCTTTTCATGAATCTGACAGAAGTGACCGACTTGACCAGTATTGGCACTTTGTTCGCTTTTATTCTCGTTTCAGGAGGAATAATTGTATTGAACCCGACTGGACAGCAAAAGCATGATGGAAAAGGATTCCGAGTGCCATATGTCGACAGCCGTCGATACCTGTTGCCTATTTGGGCGGTAATTTTGTTTGCTGTTTGGAATTCAGGGATTGATATGTCTGATTTTGGATCATCTTCGACAGGTTTTAACCTGTTTGAAATGGTAAAAAATCATTTTCCTTTCCTGACATTTTGTGCCGTTTCAATGATCATCACTTACCAGGCCGTGGCGAAAAGGTGGTCGCTTATTCCGGTGCTTGGTTTGCTTACCAATCTTGGACTGATGAGTCAGTTGGGAGTGACTAACTGGTACCGGTTTGGTATCTGGCTGGTTGTTGGCCTGTTGATCTATTTTTCTTACGGATCAAAACATAGCCGAATAAAGGAAGACGAGATGGTCTGAAAAAGTCAGGTTTCGCTACAAGTGAAGCCCTGACTGTTTTTATTATGCTCCAATTTCGTGGCTCAGGCAATGTAAAGTTCCCAATCCCCAAACCAGATCAACAGCATTGATGCCAATCACATCGCGGCCCGGAAATAAATCAGTTAATATCCCCAAAGCTTTATAATCGTTTTTGTCATTGAAGGTTGGCATCAGCACGCAGCCATCGGTCATCAGGAAATTTACATAACTGGCAGGCAAACGCAAATCCTCGAAGTCGAGACGGCCAGGCATGGGCATTGTAATTACATTCAGTTTTTCGCCATTTTCGAGTTTGGCATTCCGGAGTATTTTCAGATTAGCTTCCAATTTAGCATGGTTCGGGTCGTTGGTATTCAATTCCTGAACGGCAACTACCGTATTTCGGTTCACAAAGCGGCAAATATCATCCACATGTCCATGTGTGTCGTCGCCTTCGATGCCTTCGCCCAACCAGATGGTGTTGGTCACTCCTAGGTATTCGCGGAATACATTTTCGTAATCTTCTTTCCGGAAGTCTTTGTTCCGAACCTGTTGCACCTGATCCATCAAACATTCTTCGGTGGTGATCAGTGTTCCGCAACCATTCACATCGATGGAGCCGCCTTCGAGAACAACCAATTTGTTTTGGTACATCGCCGGGACGACTGGAATGCCCAGATGATTGGCTACTGCCGCCGGAATACCTTGGTCTTTCCGATGATTTTTGTATTTGGCCCAGCCGGTAAATCCGAATTGAATGGCTTCGCTGCCTCCATCTGTAGTTTTTACGATAGCCGGACCCGAATCGCGCATCCAGTTGCGGTTGGTATCTTTGATGATATAACTTACTGCAGATTGATCGACATGTGCCTGTTCAAGCATTATTGCAACTTTTTCGCGTAGTTCGTCCGATTTTACAACCAGAATAACCGGTTCATAGGTGGTTATTTTTTTGATCATTTCCACAAAAGCCCATTTGATTGCATGGTATTTCCCGGGCCAGTCGCGACCTTCTGCCGGAAACGATAATAATGTTGCCTGATGTTTTTCCCATTCAGCAGGGAACCGACGTGATATGTTGTTCATGATGATTCGGTGTTGGATATTTTTGTTTGGGTATTATTCAACTAATATAGTAGATCTTAATTTTTCATTTCCGACAATAATATCAAATTGTCCGGGTTCAACCACTAGCTTCATGTTCTTATCAAAGATTTTAAAGCTATTGTTCGGAATTGTAAATTTAACCTCCTTTTTCTCTTTCGGATTTAAGTTTATACGATTAAAAGCTACTAGTTTTTTTACCGGTGTGGTTACACTACTTATCTTGTCATTAATGTAAATCAAAACAACTTCATCGCCTTGAACAGATCCGGTATTTTCCAGTGTAAAGCTAATCTGGAGAGAATCTTTTATATTCATTTTTTCAGGCATGATTAAATTGCTGTATTTGAATGTCGTGTATGACAAGCCGTAACCAAACTCAAAGAGAGGCGCCTGTTTGCTGTGATAAAAGCTGCCACGGTGAAAGGCTGATGGTTTATAGTTGTAAAAACTTTGCAAGTGTCCGACCGATTGCGGAATGGTTAGTGGAAGTTTTCCTCCGGGGTTGTAATCGCCAAACAGCACTTCAGCCAAAGCTTGACCGCCAAACATTCCAGGTTCCCATGCTTCTATGATTCCGTCAACATTTTCAGCCATCCAGGGAGAGGCAATTGCTCCTCCGTTGATCATGATGACAATAGTTGGTCTGCCTGCACTTTGAACTGCTTTTACCAGTTCAAGTTGTTTCCCTGCCAGTTCCAGTACCGGACGATCTAAATTTTCGCCGCTGGTTTTATTGGCATCGTATCGAAGCGAGTTTTCGCCAACAACCACAATGGCAAGTTCTGAAGACTTTGCTTTTTCTTTGGCTTGTGCCAAAATCGTGTCGTTCACCGAATCGTATTGATTCCAGCATAAATAATCAACCTTAGTTTCAGACGACACTATATTCCGGATACCTTCCAATACGGTAGTTATATTTTCTTTCGGCTGAACTTCAGCCCAATCGCCTAGCTGTGCTTGGTTGTTCGCATTTGGCCCGGTAATAAAAACCGATTTTATATTCTTTTTGAGTGGTAATAGGTTGTTTTCGTTTTTCAGTAAAACAATCGATTTTCTGGCTACTTCAAGAGCCAATTCCAAATGCTCTTTCTTTAAAAGTGTGTTTTTTACCCGTATCGAATCGACATATCGGTTTTCGAATAATCCGAGTTGAAACTTGGCATACAGAATCTTGCGTACAGCCTCATCAATCCGTTGAACCGGAATAGCACCTTCATTCACCAATTCCTTTATCTGGTCAAAGAACTTTGGCCCATGCATGTGAACATCTAAACCAGCTAAAACTGCAAGTTTTGCGGCGTCTTTCTCTGATGCTGCAACTTTATGTACGGTGTACAGCCGTTCGATATCCATCCAGTCGCTGACAAAGATTCCCTGAAAACCCCAGGTATGACGGATCAAATCAGTAAGATATTCGTTGTGTGCATGACAAGGAATTCCATTGATTTCGTTGTGTGCAGGCATAATGGTATAGACTTTCGCGTTTATGGCTTCAATAAACGGAGGAAAGAAAATTTCGTTCAGCGTGCGTTCGGAAATATCGGCAGGAGCGCCATTTAATCCATTGTTGGCAATACCCCCTCCTACAAAATGCTTGGCACAGGCAATAACATTATCCGAACCACTGAAATCATCTCCTTGGTATCCTTTAATCATTTCCTTGCCCATCATCGAAACCAAGTAAGGATCTTCGCCAAATGTTTCACCTGTGCGGCCCCAACGTAAATCACGTACTACTTCAATATTTGGTGAAAAAGCCCACTGGCATCCGGTTGCCCTCATTTCGCTGGCAGTATATTTTGCTACGCTATAGGCAAGATTTGTGTCGAAGGTTGATGCAATGCCAATTTGTGTCGGATAGATCGTTGTGGCACTTTTATACATACCGTGGCCATGAATGGCATCTATTGCAATAAGCAGAGGTATTTTCAATCGGGATTTTTCAGCCAGTTCCTGAAGGTAATTGGCTTCTTTGTAAGTCGGCACTTTTAGAAACGAACCAATTTTCCCCTGTTGAATCAGTTCGGCCCGTTCGCCCAATCCCATCAGATATTTAACTTCTTCGTCTTTATTAGCTGACGCTTGGGTTGAAGGCTCTCCCACATATTGACACATTTGCCCGATTTTTTCATCCAGTGTCATCTTTTTAAGCAACAATTCAACCCGTTTGGCGGCCGGCAGCGTCGAATCTAAATATGTTTTTTTTGAAGTTGAATTAAATGCTGTCAATAAAAATGCAGCCAGACAGAAACAAATGCCTGTGTTTAAAATTCTCATGTTCTATTTAGTTAATTGGCTTGTTGTCTGGCTGAGCTCATTAATGGTTTTCAGGTCGAACTCGTAATAATCGAGTTTTTTATTCATTTCAATCTCCGTTTTGATCGAATAGTCGGTAATCAGGCTATTTTCGATGTTGTAGCTTAACTGACCTTTCCCGCTGCCTTCACCTGTGAACGAATTGTCCATCGTCTTAGGAGTCATCTGGTAGGTTTGGTTGAGTTCGAATTGTGCGATGTTGTTTTTGATGCTAAGCAGTTTGTAGTTGGTGGTGACTACAATATCGATAGTCGAACCTTCCATGGGCATTGACGCTGGACGATTGATCGAGAACTGATCGCCAATTTTTAGTCGTTGTTCCGGAAAGTCGAATTGATCAAAGGTGCTTTGTATCGATTTTAGAAGCTGGCTTTTTTGATCAATGCCAAGCGAGCCAGATGTCACCGAACTAAAGATTGGCTGGTGTTCGCCAGTGATTTCGCCCTGTAATACGGTTCCTTCCGGAATTTCATTTTTCCCGTCGAGGCTCATCGTCTTTTTATACGTCAGGCTAACCGGAAAACTTATTTCATCCTGGCTTTTCCCGGTCACCATTTCAGTGTCGGTTTTTGTTTTAACTTTTGAGATCGTTGGATTTTTGATGTTCATGCTTCTCAGCTTTCGCATGGCAATAGGTTGCCCCGAATAGGTAATCACAGTTTCTGTTCCTCTGATGGTCGAAATGTTATACGTCTTTTCGGGTTGGTACTGAACTTTTAGGATCAGTCCTTCTGGTTTGTTGGGTTTGCTGCACGAAAAGAAGGCTAGCAATAACAAAATTTTTATTGTGTTTTTCATTTTATCGTTGAGTAAAATTGGTGGTGTTTTGTATTTGAAAAATGAATACAAAACACCTATTTATTCCACCGAAATATAGATATGTTTTCGGTAATACTAGTCAATAAATCTCTTGGTAATATCTCCATAAGCATCAATCCGGCGGTCGCGAAGGAAAGGCCAGTTGCGGCGGACATCTTCCATCAGGGCGTGATCGATTTCTGCCATGATGATTTCTTCCTTGTCGTGCGAGGCTTCGGCCAATATTTCGCCTTGCGGACCGGCAATAAACGATGCCCCCCAGAATTCGATTCCTGCTGAGGTTTCAACCGGTTTTTCGAAACCAACCCGGTTGCAGGCTGCTACAAAAATTCCGTTGGCTACGGCATGTCCGCGCTGAACGGTGCGCCATGCATCGTGTTGTTTTTCGCCGTATTGATCTTTTTCAGACGGATGCCAGCCAATGGCCGTGGGGTAGAAGAGTACTTCGGCACCTTGCAAAGCTGTAATTCGTGCCCCTTCAGGATACCACTGATCCCAGCAAATCAAAGTTCCAATCTTTCCAACTTTGGTGTTGAAAGCTTTGAACCCGATGTCGCCCGGGGTGAAATAGAACTTTTCGTAATAGCTCGGATCGTCAGGAATGTGCATTTTACGGTACAACCCAGCTTCCGATCCGTCGGTATCGATAATGTAGGCCGAGTTGTGGTATAATCCTGAAGCGCGGCGTTCGAAGAATGGAACGATCAAAACGACGCCCAATTCTTTTGCTAATGTACTAAATGCCTGGTATGACTCATTGTATAGCGGCTCGGCCAAATCAAAATAATCGTGGTTTTCGCTCTGGCAAAAGTAGAACGAACTGTATAATTCGGGTAAACACACCACATTGGCTCCCTGATTAGCGGCTTTTCGAATCCATTCCAGACATTTTTTTAGGTTCACTTCAGGCGTTCCGTCCAGAGAAATCTGTATCAATGCGATGTTGTAATTCTTGTTTTTCATGGTGCAATTATATTTGAGGACAAAAGTAAATAATATTTGGGAACACTGACCCCAGATTAATTATGCGAGGCTAGGATAAACGTATCCGTTGTGATTTGCTTTCAAATTGTATCTTTAAGGAGTTCTATCACATCGGATACAGAGATTTGTAAGTTTGGTTATAAAACTAAAAAAGCACTTCGTTCCTGAAGCGCTTTCCTTGTTAATGTCGTTTTTGAATTTTATTTTGTTCCAGTCAGGTGGCTTATTACTGAAAGAATAACATACCAAATAATGATCAGTGGCAGGGCGTAAATTTGAAGGAAAATCAACATCAGCAGTGTTGTGCCCAAAAAGAAATAACGGAGGGCATTTTCTTTCAGCTTAATGTTTTTGAATTTCAGGTTGAACATGGGCAATTCGGAAACCATCAGGAATGAACAGGCAAATATGGCTGCCAGCAGGATGTGTTTGTTGAGGATGACCGGAACAATGGATGCTTTGGTCCCCAGTTCGAGAATGAGCCCGAGCGATGCAAAAAAGATTGCATTGGCTGGTATGGGCATTCCCAGAAATTGTTCGCTCTGTCGGTCATCGGTATTAAATTTTGCCAGACGGAAGGCTCCGGCAACCGGAATAACCAAACTGGTGAAAAGTGTAATCCATTGACCCCAGTTGGCTTCAATTTCCTGAATGGGTTGGTTCTTTCCAAACAAGGTGAGTTCGAGCATGGTAAAAACGATGGCTGCGGGCGCCAGTCCAAAAGAGACCAAATCGGCCAGCGAATCTAATTCTTTTCCGATAGACGAATAGGCATGAAGCAACCGGGCGGAAAAACCGTCACAAAAATCGAATACTGCGGCGGCAAAGATAAACACGGATGCCCAGCCCAATTGTCCGTCGACGGCAAAAAAAACCGATAAACAGCCACTCACCAGATTCATAGCGGTGATGGTGTTCGGTACCCAGAAAAATATATTACTGATGCGGCTCATGATTAAAGTTCACCAATGATGGTTTGCGATCCCTTAACTTTGTCTTTTAATTTTACGTTCAGTTTGGTGCCTAGAGGTAAATACAGGTCAACCCTGGAGCCAAAACGAATAAACCCCAGTTCGGTAGTCTGGTCAACGATATCGCCAACCGTAACATAGTTGATGATTCGGCGGGCCATTGCTCCGGCAATCTGCTTCATTACAATTTCGCGTCCATCTTTCATTTCAACAGATGTAACAGTCCGTTCATTTTCTTCTGCTGATTTATCTTTAAAGGCTGCGTAAAACTCGCCGTCTTTGTGCTTCATATAAGTTACCCGTCCCGGAACAGGAATCCAATTGATATGCACATTCATCGGCGACATAAATATGGAAACCTGAAGACATTTGGTTTTCAGGTGTTCGGTTTCAATGGTTTCTTTAATCTCACAAATTTTTCCATCAGCAGGCGATAATATTACGTTTCCGTTTGGAATGATTGTGCGTTGCGGATACCTGAAAAACTGAATAACCAGAAAATAAATCAAAGCAGCGCTAGCAAAAATGCTGAATCGAATTGCCTGGGAAGTAATAAAAAAACACGAAATTAAAATGAGAACCGAAAGAATTACGGTTGAAAAAATAATTGTTCCGGTGCCGGCTTTATGAACTTTCATCATTAAGTCTAAAATTTTGGGTTCAAAAATAGTAAATAATTGAGCTTTTTATAAATAAACATGATTTAAAGTCAAGTAAAATTCCAACTTGCCGATGTCTGCTGAAAAACAGCACGTTTCAGCCTTTGATGATTAATGCCACCTGTAAGACCTTGCTGCAGGATAAAATGAATGATTTCTGCCTTCATGATTTCGATGTGTTTTGTGTTTCAGAATAGAGTTGAAAAATCATTTGAATTAACGATTGGAAAAGGAGGTGTTCCGTTTTTTACTTACAAGATTCACGTAATTCGAACAACGATTTTTTTTGTCATACTGATTAAATCTATCTTCCGGTTTTCATTCAAATCTGTCCAAATGATCTGTAAAATTATAACCAGAAAAAAACTTTCAGAAAATTTATATAAGCTGGAAATCAAGTTTTCCGGAATATTTATTGCCCCAAAACCTGGTCAATATATTATCCTGAGAACAGTGCCTGATGGTTCAGCGATTACGCTGCCAGTAATCAAAGCAGACTCAAACCGTGAAGTACTGACCGTACTTGTCCCTTCAATTCCTGAAAAACTGTCAGCATTGGCAAACCCATGTTCCCCAGATATTCAGATTGATTTGGAAGGCCCTTTTGGACAACCTTTTCAGATTGAAAAATTTGGCGTTGTTTTATGCGTAACTAATCAGGAAAGTATGATTCCTCTTTATCCGGTTTTAACTGCCCTTCGGGCTGCCGGTAACCAAATTACCTGCATGTTAACAGGTGCATCAGGAAATGATCAGATTCTTGAGAACGAAATCAGAAATATTTCGGATAATTTTATAAATACAGGAGAAAACTCACCACGCTCTTCTCTGGTGCTGGGACAAACTTTAAGAACCCAAAAATATGATCAGGTTTTTGTTATTGGTTCGGCAAAAACAATACGTGAAACCTGTAATGTCAGTAAAGCTACCGGTACCACGACACAAGCCATGCTTTTCCTGAACGAAAAGACCAGGAAAGGGCTGCATGGAATTTATCGGGTTAGTATTTGTGGAAATGCTCGTGCCATTTGCGTTGATGGCTATAATTTTAATGCTTATTATACCGGTTTTGAGGAAATGGTGAACCGATTTGGCAGTGAAGGTTCAGAAATTCATGCGTTGAACAAAGTACCCCTTGTTTAAATAGAATATAGAATTTTACAACTGAAGGCAGGCCGGGAACCGTTATTTTACTTTCTATGATTTTCCGCCGTTCAGTAGCATCAGAAGCAATTATGTGCTAATTTCGAAGAAGCTTCCGGAAGGTTGGCTGACTGGTTCCGGAGCTCATGATTAAACTGGAGATTATGATGAAAAATGTAGACTCGAAATTGTTTCTGCAAAAAAATTTGACATTCAAAATAATTGACATTCTGGACAAAGGGAAAGATCTGGATGACGCATTGCAAAAGTTTTGTGATGCAATTGTCCGGACTTCTGTTGCTGGAAATTCTGTTTTTGCAAGCATTTCGTTTAACAACCAAACTTTCAGAAGCCAGCCGTTTAAGGAAACTTCTATTGTGGTAAAACACGATTTTCAGTTGCCTGACAGCAAAAGAGGATTGGTTGAACTGTTTCTGTCGCATCCGAATAATATCCATTTTTCTGGAATTCTAATTGAAGAGGCTGAATCGACTTTGAAAATCATAGTTCCATTGCTTGTTGGCCTCATCTCCAAAATTCAACTCGAAAAGCTGACCATCGATATTGGCGAACGACAAAAAGAACTGAAAGGCATCAACCGCACCACCGAAATCCTGAAGAAAAGCACTTCGCTTGACGAGTTGCTACAGGAAATTTGTTCGTTTTTACCAGAAGCCAT
>Ga0183100_1001770_pt1 | contig 10049 bp, 7 predicted proteins | sample Biomet2_FD_127789 | JGI IMG/M metagenome (GOLD analysis project Ga0183100, IMG submission 127789) | Microbial communities from bioreactor (seeded with anoxic lake sediment) at LBNL, California, USA - Biofuel metagenome 2 | ecosystem: Engineered > Bioreactor > Anaerobic > Unclassified ...
CGTCGTCTCTGCCCGGATTGGCCGGTTCGGGCCTGTCGTTCAGATCGGTGTGGCTGATGACGAGGAAAAGCCGTTGTTTGCTTCATTGCTTAAGAGCCAACGACTTGAAACCATCACACTTGATGAAGCGTTGGATTTGTTCAAATTGCCAAGAACCGCCGGTGAATATGAAGACAAAACCGTGACGATCGGAATTGGTCGTTTCGGACCCTATATCCGCCATGACAACAAATTCATTTCCATTCCGAAGACCTTCGATCCAATGGAAATCAGTCTTGAATCATGCATTGAGCTGATTGAAAACAAACGACAAGTTGAAAAGAATAAAATTATCAAGGCCTTTGATGTTGAAGGTATTCAGATTCTTAATGGCAGATATGGCCCCTACTTCACTAAAGACGGCAACAACTACCGTATTCCAAAAACAGTAACGCCGAATACACTCACACCTGAAGCATGTCTGAAGCTGGTTCAGGAGCAAGGTGAAAAGCCATCGAAAAAAGCATCGAGAAAAGGAGCAGGTTCATCAAAAACAACCTTTACAAAGGCTACAGCTGCAAAAAAAACCGCTACTTCCAAAAAAGCCTCAACAACCAAGAAGGCAACCGCTGCAAAAAAAGCGCCGGCGAAGAAAGCAGCAGCCGTAAAAACGGCCAAGCCTACTTCCAATTCGAAAAAGGAAGCATAAAAACATAACCGGATCCCTATAAAGAAATCCGGTTGCGTTTTAGTTTTACCTCATACCGATTGAAAACTTGCAAAATAACCTGAAAGAAAGTATCTACCGGTTTACTTATAATCCTTCAATACTTGCTGTAGCCGCTTACGGGCGAAGAAAATACGGCTCTTGACTGTGCCCAGCGGTAGGTTCATCTCTTGGGCAATCGCCTCGTATTTAAAACCTGCAACGTGCATAGCAAAGGGTTGTCTGTACTCTTTACTGAAACTGTTGATTGCCTTTGTAATTTCAGCAATGGTGTAAGCCCCTTCGGGAGAGTCAAAACCTGAATTTTGCGGAATGTTCAGATGATACAGATTATCAGTCTGATCGACAAAAGTTTGTTCACGTACCGTTTTACGGTAGTTGTTTATGAAGATATTGCGCATCAACGTGTAAGTCCAGGCCTTGAAATTGGTTTCTTCAGCGAACTTATCGTGGTTGTCAAGCACCTTCAAAGAAGTCTCCTGAAGGAGATCGGACGCGTCATCCCTGTTCTTGGTGAGCCGGAATGCAAACCGTAACAAATCGCTCTGCACATCCAGTAAGTGTTTGTTCAATTTGAGGGCATTCATACTGTTTCTTTTAGGTGGTAAAACACGTAACCAATGTTACGTGAACATTTGTTTTTTATGTGCTAAAAATACTAAAAAAGCTACCTCTCAATAGCCGAAATTCTGTTTAATAAAACCTCAAATCAGTTTTATATCTAATTTTGGGTGCATCATTATCAGTTTTCATGCTTTTTTGTGGTTTTTGCATGAATTATTCCAAACTATTTTGTAGGTTTGACATTGCCATTCAATTGAATCCATACTAATTAACATGCATTTCCAAGCCATAAACCAGCAAACGTAACCAAAAGAATACCACCGAATTAGACGTATTTATACAATCAAAAGCGATGAACATGCAGCCTCAAAAAAGGAATATCTATTCTCTTTTCTCAGCCATCAACAACGCTTTAAAATGTTGTCAAAACAGTCTGTTTATCGGCCTTTGGGTATTAATTCCTTATTACGCCCTTATCATCGTCCTCATCCTGCTCGTTTACAAAATATATAGTTATCAAAAAAAAAGAGATAAGCTGACCAAGGATATTCTTGAATACATCAAAACAGTCCACACAATGCAGAAATCGCTGGAACTGTTAAACGAACCTCTTAACGAAGTTTCGTCCAATGCCAAGTTGGATGAGCTTCAACGCGACAAAATCAGAGTTTCCATCTGGCGTATCAATACGATGCAAAGTACCCTGAAAGCGCTGATCAATCTTGAAAAAGAGAACAATTGGTTTCAACATCAGATTCAGCAAGAAAAAAAAGGCGTCAATCAAAGTAAAGGGGCACTGAACGACTTGCCACTTGATGAATCAGAAATCTATACGTCCATATTAGGCAATCAGAATCCCAACGATCAATATTTTCTGGAAAAGGTTTTTTCCATCATCAGAGTCTATTATGCCGACCCGAGCTTCAACGTAGACATACTTAGCCAGGAAATGGGCATGAGCCGGTCCTCTTTCTACAACAAAATAAAATTAATCAGCGGACAAGCGCCAGCGGATTTTATCCGTCAATATCGCATGGAACGAGCGAAGGAACTATTGAAGACAAAACAATATACCATTTCAGAAGTAGCTTTTAAATCTGGCTTCACGGATGCTAAATACTTCAGGGATGTGTTCCATAAAAAATTCAACCGCAGCCCAAGCCAATATGCGAAATCGAACCAGCTATAATTTCTATAGGTTATATTTCCACCTCTTGTGGCTAAAAGAAAGCGTCCGGAACTTACCCTGTGGTCCATTTCTTTTTAATTGCTGACCGGTTGTGTTTCCCCTTTGTAACGTTAAAAGCGTATCTTTACCTGCTGAAACAGAACGAATCCGCATTGCAGAACTTCCATGCCCGAAATTACAATACGATCCAGAAACCTGCGCCTGGCAGACTTGCCTTTACTGTCCGACAAAGAAACGTTATACACCTTCGATCCGCGTAGTTTGCTGGATGAATGTCTTGGGAAACACCGGTACATCGTTTCTTGTGAGAATCAGTTAACAAATAGCCTTGCCGGTCAGCATATTGCAGTCAACCAATATGCCGTCAAACACACCGATCCTTCCCGTAACCAGCTGCTGACGGTAGCCATTTCAGAAGATCCGCGCATCTCATTGTATAAACGTCTTGCCAATACAGCGATACCAACAGCCATCAAGCGACTGTTTGTCGCGGTGCCTCACCCGGAAGCTGACAGCCTGGCCTGTCAAAAAGGATGGGACATTAACTATCCCTATTCGGATTTTCTTGCCTATAACAACAAGATCAGCCAGAAGGAACGGCTTGGCGACCTGACTCCTGCCTGGGCAATTATAGACCCTGCCAGTGATAACCTCGAAAGCAGCGAAGCGTATTACATTAAACGAGCTATTGGAGCCGGAGGCTTTGCCACCTTCCATACGTCGGACTTAACCGGTATGAAACAAGCCATACAAGCCTATCCGTCTAAATGGTACAAGGAAAAAGCCATTGAGGGAGCACCTAGAAGTGTCCAATTATTTCGTAACGGGCCAAAAGACTATACCCTTTTCGGTTATTCAGAAATGAAAATCAGATTCCAAAAAAATTATGCCGGCGGCTTGATGAGGAAGATAAACAATCTGCCGGACTACCTGAATGAAAACCTTGCATGCGCCTTATTCCGACTGGATCCATTGTTCGGAGACTATACCGGGTTCCTTGGCCTTGATTTTATTGAAGCTGATAAAAAAATGTTTATCCTGGAGGCTAACGTTAGAACGACAATGGCTACCTTTGCAACATTGCAACTCAATGAGAGTCATCGAGAAGAACTCGAATTTTTCCATTTTCAATAAGTATTGGTACTGCACCTGTCGCTTTTAACGACTCGTCCATCGTGGAAATAGCACTATCAAGATCTTTAATTTATTTAATCCTACTTGTATGGAAACAACAGACAAAGTACTGGAAGCGATGAAACAAGCCGGAACGCCGGTAAATGCAGGCAAACTGGCAGAATTGACCGGGCTTGACCGTAAAGAAGTTGACAAGGCCATGAAGAAGCTAAAAGCCTCAGGAGCCATTGTTTCACCAAAAATGTGCTATTGGGAGCCTGCAAAATAACATGGATACATTGATTCACCTGCACGAGGCTGTCTTAAGACACCCGGACGTGCAGTTTTCCGAACCATTGAACTGGCAGATGCAGACCGGCGAACACTGGGCTGTCATCGGGCCGAATGGTTCGGGTAAGACTGTTTTAATCGATACGTTGGCTGGAAAATATGCGTTACGTAATGGTGCCATTAACTATCCGGTTTTTGAGGCCAACGGTTTGAAGGTATCCGAAGCCATCAAATCGATGGCTTTCCGGGATATTTCAAGCCTGTCCAACGATTATCAGAGTGCAGCTTACCAACAACGCTGGAACTCGCAGGAGGCCGAAGAATCTCCGCTAATAGCCGATTTACTGGAACTTAATCCTGACAAAACTTACTCAAACAGGATTCTCCAGCTTTTTAATGTCAAAAGTCTTCTTGAAAGCAGATTGATACAGCTTTCAAGTGGTGAATTGCGAAAATTCCTGATTGTGCGTACACTGATGAGCCGGCCTCGTATCCTGATCCTTGACAATCCTTTCATCGGCCTGGATGCCTCCTCTCGCGACCAGTTGAATCTACTCCTCGGTAAAATGGCTAGTCTAGAGGGGTTGCAACTTATTTTTGTGCTTTCCAATCCGGCAGATATTCCATCAATTGTCACACATGTCCTGCCTGTCCATAACAGAACAATAGGCAAACCACTCAGCAAAACCGATTTCGAAACCGATGCCAAGCTTCAGGCTAAGTTATTCGCCATTCCTCCCCAGGCGCAGCAGGAACGAAGACTGAAGGACTATACTCAGGCTGATTTTACAGCAGATCCGGTTAGTGATGAGACAACTCAAAATAATGTGGTACAACTCTGCCATATAACGATTCGTTATGGAAAGCGAACCATTCTGAAAGATCTGAACTGGACCATCAAGCATGGGGAGCGATGGGCCTTGCTTGGTCCGAACGGCGCTGGAAAATCGACACTGCTCAGTTTGGTCTGTGCTGACAATCCCCAGTCATATGCCAACGATATCCGCTTGTTCAATCGCAAGCGCGGGACTGGAGAAAGCATCTGGGACATCAAGAAGAACATTGGCTACGTGTCTCCGGAAATGCACAGTTATTATCTGAAAAATGTTCCCTGCATTGACATTGTCGGATCAGGGCTATTTGATACCATCGGCCTGTATCGTCGGTGTACACCCGAACAGCTCAATGCCTGCGAGAGCTGGATGAAGGTGTTCGGCATCGGCCACCTAAAAGACAAATCGTTTCTCAAAGTTTCTTCGGGAGAACAACGACTTTGCCTGTTGGCCAGAGCTTTTGTGAAAAATCCGTCCTTACTCATTTTGGATGAACCGCTGCACGGACTTGATGTCTCCAATAAACGGAAAGCCAGGAACATCATTGAAAACTTTTGCCAGGATCCGGATAAATCAATGATCTATGTGACTCACTATAAAAATGAGATTCCCGGCTGCATCTGTAAGGCGTTTACATTGATCAAGCATCCGTAAAATCCGGATAAACAGGTCGGAACTGCCTCTGCCCTGTTTCAGCAATTAGTCTGCCTGTACGTCATATTTTTTTGATCAAGAGAATGTTCCATGAGCTACCGAAGGGCAATCTCTCTTTTGATTAAACCCGCCTCCTACCTCTGCAACCGTTTATAGTACCTGTTCCTCATTTTGAACATCTTTTCGAAGTAATCAATCCTCGAATCCCGGTAGTCAAAGATCACCGGTGCTTTTCCCGATCGCTGGATACGTCCGATATATTGCACCAACTTGCCTTCAAAGGAAAACGGGTAAACAATAAACAGGCATTCGAGGGTATCAACGTCCATACCTTCTCCGAAAAATTGTCCGGTAGAAAGGATGATTTTGTAGTGCCCTTGCTTCAATTGTTCCAGTTTACTTTTGCGGCTACGCTCAGAATCCTCTCCGTGCAAAGTGATTGTTTCAAACTTGTCTTTCAAATAGAGGTTGAGAATGTCCACATGGGCTTTGCGTTCTGTCAGCACCAGAATCGTTTTGAAACGCCCGGCATGCTTTTCGATGTCTCCAACAATCGATGCGTTCCGTTGTGTATCGTGAATCAAAATTTGTGAAATGGTTTCGTATTGGTCGATTTTGTAATCGAACGGCACAAACAGATTGGTCTCCCGGATATGGATTTCAAAAGATGAATCTGGATTTTGCAGGAACGACGTTGCCGGATCTGCTTGGTACAAGACATTGCCGATGTAAACGTAGATAAGTTTCTCATCATTATTCTTCCGCTTCGGCGTAGCAGTCAACCCGTACAGATAATAGGAATGGAAACGAATAATCGCTTCTCGAAAAGATTTGGCCGGAATGTGGTGGCATTCGTCTACAATAATGGTTCCAAAGCTGTTGGAAATCTTTCCTATATCTTCCATCCGGGCTAGAGATTGGATCATGGCGACCGTGATCTTTTTACCCACCTTGCATTTCTGGTTCCCGATTTGCCCAATCTCGGATTTCGGAATCTTCAGAAAACTCTGGATCCGCTCCATCCACTGGTCAAATAGCTGCTGCCGATGAACAACGATCAACGCCGGCAGCCCTTTTTCAGCAACGATCTCCAGCCCAATAATGGTTTTGCCCGATCCGGGTGGAGAAACGATTACTCCAAAGTCTTTGTCCGCAACCTTTTCCAGGGCCAGTTCCTGATGAGGCTGCAATTCAATTTCTGATTCAAACGCCACCGGATCCGGCTTTTTCCGGTTATCGACAATCTTAAAAGGAATGTTCTCTTGCTTACAGAAGCCGACCAGGCTGGCTACAAAGCCTCTTGGAAGCAACACCCCCTCAGGCGTTTCCTCTATCAGCCGGAAATATTTGTCAATATTGAAGGTTGATTTGCCGATGTTCTTTCGGGTTAGGTAATCCGAATTTAGAAAATTCAGGTTGTCTCTCAGAAAGGCAATCAGCGTTGAGTTGAGTTGCAGCCGTTTCAAATAAACTTGGTTGCTGATTACAATCTCAATTTCTTGAGTTGGAATAGACTTCTCCGCAGTGCTTGAGGTTAAGACCTCTTTTGTTTTTCGGCCGAAAAAGCGTTCGTAAAGGCTCAGAAAATGTATCGTGGAAAGTTTTTGAAACCGGGTCATCGCTTCCCATTGATCGGGGTACGGTTCAAACGTTTCCGGGTTGAGAAAAACGGAATTTCCACTTTGAAGAGCCTTTCCGTTTAGAGGCAAGGCAATCAGGTTCCCAAACGCTTTTCCGTTGGCAGAATGAAAATCCTGGTTCGGAAATAATCGGTCGAAACTTGGCTCCTTTTCAAATGGTGAGATGATTCCAGACATTTTTAATAACTCAAACAACACTTTCCGGGTTTGTTCTGCCGGAAGATTTTCCTCAAAGAAAATCCACAGATGGCCGCCATTACCGGAGCGTGATCGTTCCATATAAGCTGGAACTTCAACATCCTTACAGGCGTTGTATAGCCTCCGGATCGCGTCCTTCCAATTCGTTTCGTCAAAATCAGCCGCTATAAAGAATGAAGTATTGTCTTCCAACAATGGGTAAATGCCGATGGTCTCCCTTCCTGACAAATGACGGCGAATGGCCTCCTCGTTCAAAGTCAAGATCTCTTTTTTTGTATAGTCTTTATAAAGGCCCCCATTGGCTTTGAATATTCGATAATCTTCCCAATCCAGTTTGCAAGCTGGCATATACCCACTCCTTCCGTCTTTTTCCCAGCGAACGGCATAGACGTCCTGACGGGCGCGGAAAAGTGAAGTGAAGAGATTTATATCCATTTTATCTGTTCCTGAAGCCAAGCTCCCTTTTCAGTAGCTCGAACAAATTGAACACAATAGGACAAATGGCCGTATTTGCAATGATTTCCAGTGTTCTGGAATTAAAATCATTCAAATGTGTATGCGGATAAGACTTGCATACGGCTGGTCTGTCCCCATAAATACGGCACTTTTTGTCCGACAGGTATTTACAGGGTGTATCCTTGAGATACAGCGCTTCTTCAAGATCGTCTTGCTCGGTAAAATTTTCCTTAAAATATTTCGGCGATACCGAGTCAATAACCGACAACCTTTTTATTTCAACATCCGTTACACCAGCTTTGAGTTTCATGCAACAATTTCCACATGTCGTGCATTCAATCCGTTCCGAGATGTCCTGATGAAGCCGGGACACTATCCGGTCAATTTTTTCATCATCTTGCCCTTTTAGAAAACTTCGAAACCGGTAATTCTCGTTTTCTTTTTGTTGGCTTATCTGTTCAATTTTTTTAATGTCCAATACTAGGAGCATCTTGTTTGCATTTTTTGAAAGTCTCCATTCTTTTGCCACAAATTTAGTGTACAATTACATTTTATCAAACGCCTGTTATCCACAAAATCTTTACTTTTGTAGTTTTGTTCAAAGCATCAATGCTCCTCCTTCAATTCAAACAAAATGGAAATAGAGAGTACCCTCTTTTCTCAGAAAGAAAAGCTAAAAAAGCAACTGGATAAACAAGAACTCGCTTTTGGTGAAATCATGTTCAACAATGGCCAGTGCCAGGTGTTGTCGCAATCGTCCGTCCGCTATGAGCTGATCGTAAACGACGAAGCGAAAAATGAGCTGGCTGAATATGCGCTAGACATCGAAGAAGATGGCAACATCATCCCCAAAATAAACAACAATGCTTCCGGATGGGACCGTAATTCCTTCGCCTGCCTGCTACAAGTGGAAAGCGAAATCCGTTTGCTGGGAACCAAGATTCAAACGGAATACAAAAAATATACCCGCGAGGGCATGATCAAGCGAGTGTTAAAGGAACGCCTGCAAAAAGCCGACAAAGCAACTTACCGCATCCAATGGGCAGTGAATAAGTACGGCGACCATATCCTGACCAACGAAAAAGGTGTTAAATATAAGATATTTCTACGTGGCTTCGAAAACGAAACCGGCTACAGCAACAGTATGGATTCCCGTTTGAACAAGTTGGGCACCACCAAGCACATCATGTATGCCTTCAGGGTATTGAAAGAAAACCCGGCTCTGTTAGAAAAAATGGATAGCACTTACCCTTTCGTGGAAATCTTTTGCGACCCGTTGAACAATTATAAAGTCACCTGGCATTATCCAGGCAGCTTATCGGTCGACGAACAATTGCTGCTATCCAGATACTTCAAAAACGCCACCAGCATAGACGATCGTGAGGTTACAAACCTACTGAATTTTATACAAGAAGCCAGTTCATTCGGGCATATCCGCATCCGCCCCGAAGTTATTGAAAAAGTAGAAGCCGCTTTTGAAAAAAAAATGCTGGAGGGCTTGAAAAAGACATATGTTCCAGATTTTAGCCCGATTAAAGCGGAGCTTTACCCATATCAAAAGGAAGGGATCCTCTTTGCTCTTTTTCGGAAGACCGCTGTCATTGCCGACGAAATGGGACTCGGAAAAACCGTTCAGGCCATTGGCACCGCCATTCTGAAAAAACGAGTTTTCGACTTTACCAAAACCCTGGTCATCTGCCCGGCTTCGTTGAAAGAGCAATGGAAAAAAGAAATCGAGAAATTCTCTGACGAACAGGCAATAGTCGTACAAGGCACTCCCGACGAACGGACTGAACAATATAAAGATAATGTGTATTTCTTCTACATCATCAATTACGAAACAGTTCTGCGCGATCAAGTAGCCATCAATCAAGCCGGTTTTGACCTGTTGATACTGGACGAAGTCCAAAGAGGGAAAAATTACGAAACGAAAACCGCTGCTTCGTTAAGTCGAATCATCGCCAAACATAAGCTGGCCATTACAGGAACGCCCATTGAAAATCGCCTGATAGACATCTATTCCGTCATGGGAATCCTCGATCCGCATTTTTTTGGTCCTCTGTGGGAATTTTCTTACCAACATTGCCTGTTTGACCCTGAAAAGACAAACAAAATCAACGGTTATTACAACCTACAGAAACTAAATAAAAAGCTGGATGAAGTCCTGATTCGCCGGGAAAAACGAAACGTTTTAGACCAGCTGCCTGATCTTCGCCAGATCACCATTCCCGTAAATTTGTCACCCCTTCAGGCCGATTACCATGCTTCGTATGTAAAGGGCTTGGCGCAGATTGTCCGAAAAAAGTTCCTGACACCCTTCGACCTTCAACGGATGCAATTACTTCTGGCCAACATGCGTATGGTTTGTGATTCCAGCTATTTGATTGATGATCAGACCAACGATT
>Ga0183100_1001771_pt1 | contig 10045 bp, 11 predicted proteins | sample Biomet2_FD_127789 | JGI IMG/M metagenome (GOLD analysis project Ga0183100, IMG submission 127789) | Microbial communities from bioreactor (seeded with anoxic lake sediment) at LBNL, California, USA - Biofuel metagenome 2 | ecosystem: Engineered > Bioreactor > Anaerobic > Unclassified ...
TTATGAATTGCAAAAAAATACCCTCCCTTGGGGGGGATTTTTTATGGCAAGGGGGCGGATGAGGGGAATCGACCCCCCGCCACCGGCTTGGGAAGCCGGAGTTCTGCCATTGAACCACATCCGCAAGTTAGGAAGGCGGGCAAACCCGCCTTCCTGATTATACACAATTTTGGGTGGTTGGACAAGATTGAATTTTGGGTTTGGGGTTGGTTTGGGATTTGTCCTGTCCTAGATCTGTGCCGCGCCTAGACCCGCTTTTTCATGACTTTGGCGATGATGGCAGGGAGTCTCCTGCAAGTCTCCTCGGAGATGGAGGCGACGGAGATTCGGATGCCTTTGCCCAAGGGAACGACGAATACGCCTTCTGCTTCCAGTTTCTCGCTGATTTTGTTGGGATTGTCGCAAGGGATGCAGGTGAAGAATCCGGAATCGTAGGGAACGCATGTAAGCCCGGCGGCGGCGACGGCCTCTTCAAAGGCTTTGCCTCGGGCGGCCAGCATTTTGCGGAAGATTTCACGCTCGTGGCTGACACGCATAAGGAGTTCAGGTTTGTCATATACTTTGCCCATGAGGACCTGGCCTGCTTTGTTGCTGTTGGACCAACTGCCTCTGGAGGAAAATTCGTTGACGAGTTTGAATTCGGCGGCGATCTGAGGGGTGGCTGCCAGACAGATGGCGGCGCCGGATCGCATGCCGTACATGGTGAAGGTTTTGGACAGGCTAAAACCGATGATCGGCAAAACGTTGGCCGGCAGGTTTTGGAGTTTTGGCATAAAGGCGCGGGATTCGGCCTCTTCTCCTGCAAAGTCCACATAAGCCACATCCACAAACAAAGTGACATTGCCAAATTGCGATGCTTCTTTGAGACAGTCAAGAACCTGGTCCCAGTCGTCATCGGTCAACGAGTAGCCGGTGGGGTTGTGGGCCGGGGTGTTGAGCAGGATGACCAGGGATCCCTGGGCTTTCACCAGCTCCAACACTTTGGATCGGAAGGAACCGTTGTTGAATCGGTTGTTGGCGTCAAAAAGCTCATAGGTGTCGATGGTTCGTCCGATTTCCTGGGCGATTGTGCTGTAGGGTGCCCAAAACCAGTCGGAGGTCAGAACTTTGTCCCCCACCGCCGAATAGTTGGCGATGGTGTTCCGAATGGCGCCGGTACCGCCGGGGGTGGCGCATACTTCAACGTTGGCCGGAATTTCGTAAGGTCCGAAAGCGGCTTTGATGATGGCCTTTTTGAAGGCGGGGGTGCCGCCGATGGGGGCATAGTCCGCATAGTCTTCGGCATCCAGGGAATGGAGGATTTCGACAACGGAGGTGAGCACCAACAGTTTGCCTTCATCGTCCAGCAAGGATCCGATGGTGGCGTTGATGACTTTGTCGCTGCCGATTTTTGCGGCCAGGGCTTTGGCTCGGCCGTTCAGGGCGAAGATTTTGTCTTCTTTGGGAATGATTCTTCCGTTTTCTTGTGCAAGGATGTATTCTGACATCTTGATGGGTTCCTTTCCAATTCGTACATAATGGATCGATTTTCCCCAAGAGGAAAATTTCTCTTCATATTCGGTGGTGTTTCGCCGGGCGGCAAGGTCGGACCGGTGAAGGTCCAAGGACAGCGCCTGGACGGAGAGATGAAGACGGTCGATTTCCGACAGGGTAAAGTCGAAAAGGTCGTCGTTGTCGGTTTTGAATTCGATGAAGCCGCCTGGTTTCAGGACTTTCAGGTATCCCAGCAACCGGTCCCCATGGGTGAGCCGCCGTTTGATGTGCCGCTCTTTGGGCCAGGGGTCGCTGAAGTTGAGATAGATGCCGGACAGTTCCTCCGGCGCGAACCAGTCCAATATGTTTTCAACATATGATGACACAAACCGAGTGTTTTGTAAACCATGGTTTTGTGTTTTTTCCAAAGCCCGAAGGATCACACTGGTGTGGCCTTCCACTCCGATGTATCCTCTCTGGGGATTTTGCTGCGCCAGCTGGGTGATGAACTGGCCTTTGCCGCACCCCAATTCCAGAAAAAGTTCTGATTTTTCGTCGTTCCACAGTTCTTTCCACCGGCCGGGCCGGGTCAACGGGTCGTCAACTAAATATGCGCTCAGATCATGCAGCTTTTGTTCGATGTCTTTGACACGTCGTTGTCTCATTGAAATATTTTCTCATAATGTCCCAGGATTTTCAGCAAGGGATAACCGATGATGTAACAGCTGACCAATTGCCCCAGACTGACGGCGCCCATACAGGCCCAAAGACTCATGGGGACCGCGTATACGTAATAAAGCATGGCGCCGATGACCACTCCGTTGACAAGAATCGGGGGCAAGGGCACAAGGGCCGGGTGTTTGCGCAACCGGTAGGACAAAATGGCGGCCAGCAAGGTGGCGCCTCCCCCAAGAATCATGTCGATCATGCCATAAGGTCCCAGGATGTTGGCGATCATACAACCTGCGAACAAACCGGGAATGGCAGCCGGGGTCAAGGCCGGCAACACCGTCAGGGCTTCGGCGATGCGAAACTGGACGGGACCGTATCCGATGGATCCCAGCAGGATGGTCAGGGTGGCATAAATGGCGGCGATGAGAGCGGCCTGGATCCAGAATCTTGTCTGATGTTTCTTCATATCAAAATCCTTTCCAAAATGGCGGCTCCAACGAACAATGCCAAAATCACACAGGCGACCCCGTCGATTTTGGAGTATTTCATCACGTTCATACGGGTGCGATTGTCCCCTCCCCGATAGCATCGGGCTTCCATGGCCATAGCCATGTCCTGGGCGATGCGGAACGCGCTGATAAACAAAGGAATCAAAATGGGTATCAAATGCTTGGCCCGCTTGAAGATATTGCCGGTTTCAAAATCGGCGCCTCTGGCCTGCTGTGCCTTCATGATTTTGTCGGTTTCCTCCAACAGCGTGGGAATAAACCGCAGGGCGATGGTCATCATCATGGCCAGCTCATGGGCGGGAAGACCAATTTTGCTGAAGGGTTTCAGCAGGCTTTCAATCCCATCCGTAAGGCTCATGGGGCGGGTGGCGAGAGTCAGCAAAGACGATCCGATGATCAACAGAATCAGCCGGGTAGCCATGAAGAAAGCGGTATAAAGCCCCTCCTTGGTGATTTGGAGAAATCCGATTTTGACCAACACCTCTCCGCTGTACATGAACATGTTCAGCACAAAGGTGAAGAGGATAATGAAGAAAATAGGTTTCAGCCCCCGGAGGATGAACTTCACCGGCACCTTGGACACGGCGATCACCGCCGCCAGTGCGACAAAGGATATGGCGAACCCCACAAAAGTATGGACCACAAAAAGGGCAACGATGTAAACCATGGTTCCGATGATTTTGACCCGGGGATCCAGTCGGTGGATCACCGAGTTTCCCGGATAATATTGTCCTAATGTAATGTCTCTCAGCATATGGATTGATTCCTAACGTTTTTATTTTGCAAGTACGGCGACAAGGGCCTCTTCCGCCTGGTCGATGGTCAGCACATCTGCCGGCAAGTCCATGCCGCATTCCCGGCAGTCGATGATCAGTTCGGTGGGCTCGGGGATGGAAAGACCCATGCCGGAGAGGGCCTCCTTTTGGGAAAAGATTTCTTCGGGGGTGCCGTTCATCACAAGCCTGCCGTCTTCCATCACCAATATTTTGTCCGCCAGCCTGGCCACGTCATCCATTTTGTGGGTAACCAGGATGGTGATGTTTTTTTCGTGGTCGTGGATGTTTTCAATCATGGAAAGGATATCCCGGTGGGCTTTGGGATCCAGCCCCGCCGTGGGCTCATCCAGAATCAATACTTCAGGTTTCATGGCGATGACACCGGCGATGGCGACTTTTCGTTTTTCTCCGCCGGAAAGGTCGAAGGGAGATTTGTCCTTGAACTCATTGTAATCCAATCCCACCAACTGAAGGGCTTCCTCCACCCTGCTTTCGATTTCTTCGGGGGGCAGTCCCAGGTTTTGAGGACCGAAGGCCACATCCTTGGCCACAGACTCTTCAAATAGCTGATATTCGGGGTACTGAAAGACCAGTCCCGTCCGACGTCTGATGTCGATCATGGAAACCTTGCCGGCGGTGATGTCCACACCACCCACCACAATCTGCCCGGACTTGGGTTTGAGCAGTCCGTTGAGGTGCTGAAGCAACGTGGATTTGCCGGACCCGGTATGTCCGATGATTCCCACAAACTCGCCGTCGTCGATCTCAAAGGAGATGTCGAACAGCGCGACGGATTCGTGGGGCAAACCCTCACTATATATATGCGTTATATTTCTTGCTTGTATTGACATAAAAACTCCACCAATTGATTTTTTTCTACAATATGGGCCGGCACAGGGATGCCTTTTTTGCGAAGGCGATGGCTCAGCTCCACCACGAAGGGAACATCCAGGCTCATGGCCTTCAGCTGGTCCCGATTCTCAAAGACTTCCATGGGGGTTCCGTCAAGCATGATCTTGCCATGGTCCATGATGACCACCCGCTCCGCCGCCGCGGCCTCTTCCATGAAATGGGTGATCAGCACCACTGTGATCCCTTCCTTGTGCAGGTCGGAGATAATGCTCATGACCTCGCGTCGTCCCTTGGGATCCAACATGGCGGTGGGCTCGTCGAAGACAATGATCGCCGGTTTCATGGCGACGACGCCGGCGATGGCGATCCGCTGTTTCTGTCCACCGGAAAGCATATGGGGCGCTTTTTTTCGATACTCGCCCATGTTCACCGCCGCCAGCGCATAGTCCACACGCTGCCGTATGACGGCTGGATCGATGCCCAGGTTCTCAGGGCCGAAAGCCACATCGTCCTCCACAATGGTGGCGACAATCTGATTGTCCGGGTTTTGGAACACCATGCCTGCGGTTTGTCGGATATCCCAGAGGACATCCTCATTTCGGGTATCCAGTCCGTTGACATAGACCGCCCCGTCGGTGGGCAGGAGCAAGGCGTTGATGTTTTTGGCCAGTGTGGATTTGCCTGATCCGTTTCGACCGATAATGGCGGTGAAACTGCCTTTTTGGATGTCAAGGCTGACCCGGTCGATGGCTGGGTCGGAAAGCGTCCCGTCTTCGCGGGTATATTGATAAGTCAGATTTTCGATTCGAATGATAGGGTCCATTCCATCTTCTTTCTTTGGTTCTTCGTTGGGGTTGTGTGTCTTCGTTCCTCGTTGATATCGTGGGCTTTCCTGGTGTGGATAGCCGATATATTATACACCTGTTTTGTAATATTCGCAAATGCACCGGGCCAGCTCGTCGGCTGCCATCTGTCCGGGAGCCGTGGAATTTTGGGCGGCTTTGGATGGGGGTGAAGCAAAGGAAATGGCGGAGCCGAAGATGCCGCCGCAAACCCTGGTTTCTTTGCCCAACTCTCCCATGGAAATGGCAATGAAGGGTTTGTGCATGAACTCTTGTGAAAAAATCCGGGCCGCCTCCAACAGCGTATACACATCCTGCTTTTCCCGGGGCATGTATGCCACTTTCGGCAGATCCGCGCCCAGGGTCGCCATGGCATTGAGCCGTTTGACGATGGCCTCCAAATCCGGAGTTTTATCGAAGTCATGGTTGGAAAAGATAATTCTTTTTTCATTGGCATGGGCGATTTCCGACAGGAATTCCATTTTGGCTTCATCGATGCTGCCGTCCTCTTCAAAAAACTCCACATCCACAAAATCCACATCACCGGATTCCATGACATCACGCAGGATGGCCAGATAGTCGCTTCTTCGGAAGGGTGAAATGCCCCCCTCCGATTCGGACCGCAAAGTAAAAATCAGCGGCTTTTGGGTCACATTACGGATTTCATCCAACATCGGCCGCCAGTCAGGCCGGTCGGCGAACCCTAGGTAAAAGTCAGCCCGCCATTCCAACAGATCGCAGGGAGAATCCAACGCCAAGGCCAGCTGCTCCATGATTTCCCCACGGTTTCTACCGTTGATGGGTACGCATATTTTGGGAACCCCGTCCCCGATTACTAGATTTTTGACTTCAAACAGTTGGGTTGTCATCCGGTCTTTCCTCTTTTCTTGATGCCGTCGCATGAAAATAAACACTAAATTGTATTTTACCACATTTTGGCCATGAACTAAACACCAAACGCCGTGAAATAACACAAATGTCCACCTCACCAATTAAAAAAGCAGCGTTTCCGCAAAACAGAACCACCGCTTTTTTTATATGCCCCATTTCGGGGAAATGGCCATGGGTTGTCAATTCATCGTTCCACCGGTGCCCAGAAGCTGGGTTGCCATATATTCGTAGCCTGCCTGGTAGGCTTGGAGATTCAGATCCGCCAATTTCCCTTGAAATCGGCTGTTGATTTGCTGGGCGACGGATGGGTAGTGGATTTTGGGGAGAAGTTTAGTCAGTGCGCCCAACATCACCATGTTGACCCCTTTTGGATTTCCCAACTTTTCGGCGATCTCAGTGGCCGGAACCATATAATGTGATCCATCCGAAGATGAAACCAGCGTGCTGTTGATGATGACCATGGCGTTCTTTTTGGACCGGCTCAGATATTTGTTGAATCCGGCCTGGTTCAACGCCACAAACACATCGGCGTCATCCACCTTCATGTAATCGATCTCTTCGTCGGAGATGACCACTTCGGCCTTGCAGGCGCCGCCGCGGGCTTCCGGTCCGTAGCTTTGGGTCTGGGAAATGTTGTAGTCTTCTCTCAGGGCGTAGGCTTCAGCCAATTCCACCGCCGCCAGGATGACTCCCTGGCCGCCTGCGCCGGCAAACCGTACGTTGATTCTCATCATTTTGTTCCTCTTTCCACACTGATGGCCCCATCGGGGCACATTCTCTCACACAGTCCGCATCCGGTGCATTTTTCTTTGTGGGTCACATCAGGGATGGCGGCCCCCAGGGGGTTTCGCTTTTTTGATTTGGCAAAAATCTTTTGGGGACAGACGGAGATGCAGATGTCGCATCCCTTGCAATAATTCCCGTCCAAAACAACATCATTCATTGGCTTTCCCCCTTTTCTCATTTTTGTTTTGATCCTGGCTGGTCTGATGCCTCTCCATGTACTCCATTCGGTCGGTGCGGTGCACCAAAAGGCCGATGACTGTCTTGCCGGCCGGGGGATTTTCGCCGTCTTTCTTCATCCAACTGATTTCTTTCATATTGTTCATCATGCCTGCCGGGGTTTTGTCGCCAAAGGCGTCGCTTCCCTGGACCGGGCACTGGGAAAGGACTTCGATAAAGGCAAATCCGTGATGGTTGATGCCCTCTGTGATGGCTTTTTCAAGCTGAACCGGGTGGGCCGTGGTCCACCGGGCCACATAGGTGGCGCCCATGGCTTCAGCGATTTTACAACCGTCCACCGGGTCGTCCATGTTTCCGGTGGGAGAGGTCTTGGTCTTCATGCCTTTCAGGCTGGCGGGAGACTTCTGGCCTCCTGTCATTCCATAGATACGATTGTTGACCATGACGACGGTCAGGTCGATGTTTCTGGCGGCGCTATGGATCAGATGGTTGCCGCCAATGGCCAGACAGTCACCATCTCCGGTGAACACCAGAACTTTTTTGTCCGGTCTGGCCAGTTTGAGTCCCTGGGCGAAAGCCAGGCTTCTGCCATGAAGGGTATGCATCACATCCAGATTCAAATAGCAAGGAATCCAGGAAGAACAACCGATGCCGCTGACGCAGGCGATCTCGTCTTTGATGCCCATCTGATGAATGGCGCGGATGGCCGCCATTTGGATGATGCCGTTGCCGCAGCCCGGGCAAAACAAGGTTGGCAAAGTCTCTTTTTTGATGTATTTCTCATACAAGGGGTTCACGGATGCCCACCTCCTCCAGAATTCTGTCCAATATCTCCTTGGGGGTATGGATGTCCCCACCGCACTTGGGCATGGAGACCACCACTTTGTCCCTGAGGACCCGCTCCACTTCCCTGCTGTATTTGCCCATATTCATTTCAGGAACAATTATCAGCTTGGTTTGTGCGGCCACCTTCTCCAAGGCTTCCTGTGGGAAGGGCCAGACAGTGTTGATCTTGATCAGCCCCACTTTGAGATGGCTGTAATCCGACTGGATCGCCGCCGGCACACCTCTGGAAAACAGGGTGCGCAGGATTTTGAACCGGGATGAAATCCGGGTGTCTTTCACGCCTCTCGCCTGTTTCACCGCGTTGAGGGCCGGCCGGGCCACGGAGCCGTAAGCCAAAATGGCGATATCCGAATCCTCCATGAAGTAGGTTTCGATATCGGCGATTTCCTCCATATGGTCTTGGATCTTGGCGCAAAGCTGTTGGATGAAATCCCCGCTTTGGGTGGCCAGATGGCCAATCCGCCGGCCTTGGTCGTCATGGAGTTGTCCTTCCACCATGGTGCTGGCACCGGTGTAGAAGTCCTCGGAGGGAGAAACCACGGCAATCGGCAGGTCTGGAGTCTCCCCAGACGGGCTTTGGCCGATGATGACCTTTTCTCGCATATGTCCGACGATCTCATCGGACAGCAAAATGACCGGCGTGCGAAACCGCTCGGAAAGGTTGAAGGATCGAATGGTGAAATCGTACATCTCTTGTACGGAAGAGGGGCACAGCACAATGATTTCGTAGTCGCCATGGCTGCCATATCTGGCCTGATAGATATCCTGCTGTCCCGAAAGAGTGGGTTGGCCTGTGGCAGGTCCACCCCGTTGAATATTGATGAATACCGATGGTGTCTCGGTGACTGCGGCGAATCCGATTGCTTCCTGCATCAGACTGAATCCGGGTCCGGAGGTTGCGGTCATCGCCTTTTTCCCTCCCCATCTTGCGCCGACCACGGCACAGGCGGATGCGATTTCATCTTCCATCTGGATAAAGGCGCCGCCGACTTTTTCCATCTCAGAAGACAGGAGCTCGATGATTTCGGTGGAGGGGGTGATGGGGTATCCGGCAAAGAATCGACACCCTGCCTGGATTGCGGCCTTCGCGCAAGCTTCATTTCCCTGTAGCACCACTGTCTGGCCGGTTTTTGCCCCAGGGACTGTCTTTTGTGATTCCATGAAGAAAAGCACCTCTTGTCTCATATTTTTGGATTACAAGTCCATAGTACATGGCAAATCGGATGGAAACAATAATTGTGCAGGGAATACTCATGTATTATTGCATGTTGATTGTTTATTGTATGATTGTATTTTTATTGTTCCTTGGCTTTGTGGTACCGCTCCCGGGAATTGGTGAGATGGCGTAAAATTTCCGCTTCGGCCAGTTTGCCGTTGCGAGCTTCCACAGCTTTGAGAATGGACTCGTGCTCCCCCAGGATGGCCACGAGGTTGTCCTCGCAGTAGACGGTTGCCTTACGGGATTGCTGCACATATTCCTGATAGGATTTGAGGGTTTGGATGAGGAAACGGCTTCGGGAGGCATAGTACAGGATCTCATGAAACTTTTTGTTGTTTTCCATGACCTTCCGGCTATTCTTTTTGATGGTGTAAAACTCCATGAGGTCATAGGCGTCCCTCAGTCTGACGGCTTCCTCCTCACTTATTTTTTCAGCGGCCCACCGGACCGCCAGTCCTTCAACCACGGCGCGAACGGAATAAATGTCTTCAATGTCTTTGACGGAAAACCCCAAGGCATAGGACCCACGATTGGGAATGTTTTCAACCAGGCCTTCGGTCTCCAGCTGTTTGATGGCTTCCCGCACCGGGGTACGGCTGACTCGAAGCTCCGTTGAGATTTTGCTTTCGTTGAGTTTCTCCCCAATTCGGTATTCTCCCAGAAGAATACGGTTCCGAATGGTGTTGGCGATTTCCTCCGTTAGTGTAATCCCCTGGTTTTCCTTCATTGCATGAAATTCCTTTCGTTATATTCTTTCAAATATTATATGCCAGTATGGAGCGGGATGCAAATAAAACGATGCCCGATGGGATTGAAGCGTTTTTTTTGCAAACAAAAAGACGGCATCCGCTTTGGCGGATGTCGCCTTGATGGTTGTGAATTATTCGATGATCTCGGTTACGACGCCGGAACCCACTGTTCTGCCGCCTTCTCTGATGGCGAACCGCAGTCCGGTCTCGATGGCGATCGGTGTGATCAGCGCGATCTCCATGACAATGTTGT
>Ga0183100_1001772_pt1 | contig 10037 bp, 7 predicted proteins | sample Biomet2_FD_127789 | JGI IMG/M metagenome (GOLD analysis project Ga0183100, IMG submission 127789) | Microbial communities from bioreactor (seeded with anoxic lake sediment) at LBNL, California, USA - Biofuel metagenome 2 | ecosystem: Engineered > Bioreactor > Anaerobic > Unclassified ...
GCAGCAGGTCCGTCACCTGGGTCGGCGTCAACTGCTCGCTCAAGGTGGTGAAGCCGCGCACGTCCGAGAACATCACCGTGACTTCCTTCTCCTGCCCTTGCAGGCTCAGCGACTCGGGCGAGTCGTAAATCTGCTTGATGACCGCCGGGGCCAGATAGTGGGAGAAGGCGCCGTGGATGAACTTCTTCTGCTTTTCCTCGCGCCAGAATTTCAGCACCGTCAGCAGGCCGAAGTTCGCCGCCAGGATGATGTAGGAATACAGCGGCGAAATGTAGATGCGCTGGTGTCCGAGCAAATACGCCGTGCCCTCCCACATGCCGAACGCCATGCCCACCAGCGGCAGCACAATCCACAACGCGCGCGCCCAGCACACCAGAAGCGTTATGGCGATTCCGGCAAACAGCGTGGCCGTCAGCTCCACGGCCGGGGCGTAGTCGGGGATGGAGATGAAATCCTGGGTAAGGATGTTGTCCACGATGGTGGCGTGGGTCTCCACGCCGGGATACACGGCGGAGAAAGGCGTGGCGCGCAGGTCGCGCAGTCCGGCGGCGCTGGTGCCGATGAAGGCGATCTTGCCGTTGAGCAGCGACGGGTCGGCCTTGCCTTCCATGATGTCCACGGCGCTGACGTAGGGGAACCTGCCCGCGCCGCCGCGGTAGTTCACCAGCATTTGCCCGGCGCGGTCGGTGGGGATGACGCTGCCCGCGAAGCGCATGGAGTCCACGCCCTGGCTGTCGAGCTTGAGCAGCAGATTCTGGTCGCCCGACGCCTGCATCAGCGTGGCGAGCGCCAGGCTGGGGTATGTCTTGCCGTTATAGTTGATGAGCAGGGCCACCCGCCGGAGTATGCCGTCGGGGTCGGGCGTGGCGTTGAAGAACCCCGTGGCCGTTGCCGCCCGGGCAAGCACCGGCAGGGGCCGCACGGCGCCGCTGGCCGAGTGCAGGATTTTGGCCGGGGCGGGCGCGCCCGGTTCCGCCAGCACGGACACCTGGGCGGGCTTGAGATCCTCGTCCGCCTGCGGCGCGGCGTCCGCCTGGCCCCTTTGGCCCTGCTTGGCCTGCGCACCGGTCTGCTTGTCGAACGCGAAGTAAAAACCCAGCACGTAGGGCTTGTCCTTCAGCACGGTGGCGAGCAACGCGTCGTTGTCCTCCAGGGCCTTGGGCAACCCTTCAAAGCGCACGTCCACCATCAATTCCTTCTTGATCTGCCGCTGCAACAGCGCGGGCGAGGTGCGGTCGGGCTCGGCCAGCACCATGTCCATGCCCACGGCCAGCGCCCCGGCCTGCCGGATTTTTTCCAGCAGCAAGGCCACGCGATACCGTGGCCAGGGCCACTGGCCCAGCTCCGCAAGGCTTTTTTCGTCGATATCGACAATGACCGGAACGCCGGAAGTTTTGGCGGCGCTTTGGCGGCGCAGTTGCTGGTCGTAAATCTTATAGTCGAGGAAACGCAGGATATTGGGCTGGAGAATGTACAAAAAGACCATAAATAAAGAAAGACAGAAGCCGGTCAGCAGCAAAGGGAGTTTGTCGCTTTTAAGTATTTTATGGAGAACACTCGCCATATTTCCTCCTGAATCGGCCTCGGCCGGGCGTTTCCCGCCGGGTGCATGGCGGGCATGATTTCGGTGGAGCCCTTGCCTTTTAACTATGCGTAGTGTATCCGCTATTAAACCGACTGATACTGGATGTCTCGTGCTGACTTTGTGTTTTGCCTTCACTGTTGTCTTCACCACAGCCAGTATAGGAAAAACATGACCTTGCATAGTTTCGCCTGCCCAAAAAATGTGGTCCTGCTGCTTGCTGCCGCCTTTTTGCTGACCGCGCCCGGAGCGGTCTTCAGCGCGGATTCCCAGATGCCGTCTGCCGCCGTTTCTGCGCCCCCGGGCGAGGCTCCAGGCAGCGGGGCGGTCGGCGTGCCCATCACCCTTAAAGAATCCATCACCACATTGATGCAGACCCACGACCGCATCAAGGCGGCGGAGGCGGCGCTCCAGTCGACAGAGCACCAAGTGGCCCGCGCCAAGGGGTTGTGGTACCCGCGCGTCAACGCCCAGGTCGATGCCGGGCGTGAGGACATCAACCGGCACGAGAGCGACCTGACCACCGGCATGTACCGCAACGTCTCCACCCTTTCCGCCAACCAGCTTTTGTACGACTTCGGCGGGGCGGGCGGCACCATCGACCAGGCCAAGGGCCAGCGCGAGGAAACCAGGGCCAAGCTGGAGCAGGTGCGGCAAGAGGTGTCCATGCAGGGCGTCTCCGCGTATCTCGGGCTCATCCGCGCGCGGGAAATGCTGCGCTACGCCATCCGCTCCGAGGACAACATCAAGCGGCTTTCCGGCATGCAGGAGGCGCTGGTTGAGCGCGGCGTTGGCCTTTCGTACGAGGAATTGCAGATCAAGGCGCAGCTGGCCGGCGCGCAAGCCCACCGCGTGAACATGGAACGCGGCATGGTGGCGGCGCGCAACAACTATCGCTCGGTGTTCCAGCTCAACGTGACGGACGCCCAGATCGACGCCCTGCTGCTGCCCTCCATGCCGAAAAAAGAACTGCCCGGCACGCTGGATTCGGCGGTGGAGACGGCTTTGGACGCCAATCCCGCGCTTGTGGAGTTGCAGGCCGCCCTGGAGACCCATAAGGGCGATCTCACCGCGCGGCAGTCGGCCATGTATCCCAAGCTGGAGGCCGTGGCCGAGGCCCAGCGCAAGGAGAACGACCAGGGCGAGGCGGGGCTCCGCAACGAGGGCCGCGCCGGGCTGCAAGTCACCTACAATCTGTTCCAGGGATTCCGCGACGTGGAGAACACCCGCGCCGCCCGCAACGACATCATCGCCGTGCGCAAGAGCATGCTGGACCGCCGCCGCACGGTGGAGGAGCGCGTGCGCAACGCCTGGAACGACCTCGCCACTCTCAAGACAACGGTGGGGCTGTACGAGAACCAGGCCAACATCACTTGGTCGTTCCTTGAGCTGGTGAAGCGCAAGAAGGCCCTTGGCGGCGACGTGAACATTCTCGACATTCTGGTGGGTGAGCGCGACTACATTTCCTCCACCAGCTCCAAGGTCGCCGCGGACATCGACCTCATAACCGCAGCGTACACGCTGTTCTACCAGATGGGCCAGCTCCGCCCGGATGTCATCGAGAACTGACCGGATGGCACAGAGAACCAAGCGTGGCGACCCGGCGCCGCGCATGCGGCGGGGCACGGGGCGCGCTCTTGCCCTGGCCGACCGGAAACGCCCATGAAGGAACTGCTTCGCCGTCTTTCCCTCTGCCCACGCCTGGCCTGGGAAATCCTCGCCGCCTCGTTTCTGGCCAACCTCATGTCCCTGGCCACCTCCATCTACGTCATCCTGGTGCTCAACCGCTACGTCGGCTACGGCTCGGATGGCACGCTCTACACCCTCACCTCCGGCGTGCTCATCGCCTCGGCCCTCGGGTTCGCCTTCAGCGAGGTGCGCGGGCGGCTGGCCGGGGCGGTAAGCCTGGCCCCGGACGAGGAGCTTGGCGAGCGCACCCTGGCCGCCCTTGCCCGCGCGCGCCTGGGCGATTTGAACCGCCTGCCCGCCGGACGCCACCAGGAGATGATTGGCGCGCTGTCCACGGTGCAGGGCGCGTTCGACGCCGCAAATGTTTCCGCCATGCTCGACGCGCCGTTCCTGCTCATGTTTCTGCTCGCCATCGCGCTCATAAGCCCTTGGCTGATGCTGCTGACTTTCATTGCGGTGGGCGTTTCGGCAGTGCTCACCCTGGCCGGAATGCGCCAGGGCGAGGCGGACGGGCTGGCCCTGCGCAAGCAGAGCCTCGCGCATTCGGGCCTTGTGACCTCCGCCGCGGCCGGGGCGGAGACCGTGCGCGCCTTTCTCGGCGCGGGGTTTGTGCAGCGCGCCTGGCGCGGGCAGCAGGCCGCCCTGGAAACCCTGCGCGCGGCCATGGACCGCCGCCGGGTCAAGGCGCGCATGCGCATGGAGACCAGCTCCGTGCTGCTGCGCGTGGCCATCTACGCCGTTGGCGCCATGCTGGCCGTCTCCGGCGAGATGAACGTGGGCGGGCTCATTGGCGCAAGCATCCTTTCCAGCAAGGTTCTGGGCATGACCACGGGGTTTCTGCACGCCTACATGGCCGCCCGCCGCGGCGAGGAGGCCCTGGTCCGGCTCGACGAGTTCCACGCCTTGCCGCTGGAGCCCCTTTCCGGCGCTGCGCTGCGCCAGTACACCGGGCGGCTGGAATTCCGCGACGTTGGCTTCGCCTATTCCGGCACGGCCAGCCCGCTGTTCGAGTCGTTGCATTGCAAGCTTGCCCCTGGGGCCATTCTGGCGGTGACGGGACTCAACGGCGCGGGCAAGTCCACCTTTTGCCGCCTGGCCGCGGGGCTGCTTGAACCCGGCCGGGGGCAGGTGCTGGCCGATGGCGTGGACCTGCGGCAAATGGCGCCGGACTGGTGGCGCAGGCAGGTGCTGTACATGCCGCAAGAGCCCTCCTTCCTCAACACCACCGTGCGCGAGAACATCACCCTGGCCGAGCCCAACCCCGACAGCCAGGAAAGCCGGGAGCGTTTGCAGCGGGCCGTGAACGCCGCGGCCTTGCGCCGCTATCTCGACACCAGCCGCGAAGGCCTGGACATGCCCGTCAGCGAGGGCGGGCGCATGCTGCCGCTGGGCATACGTCGCCGCATCGCGCTGGCGCGCGCCCTCATGAGTCCCGGCCGCCTCGCTGTGTTCGACGACCCCACCGAGGCCCTGGACGCCGAGGGCTGCCAGGCCGTTTACGCGGTGCTCAACGCTCTCGCCAAGGCCGGGCTCACGCTCATTGTGGCCACGGCCGACCCCAGCATCATCAAGGGCGCGGGGTTTGTGCTCGATATGAACGAGAAGCCCACGCCGCGCCTGACCGCCGCCGAAAAGCAGATCCCGGCGCCGCAGGCTCCGGCGCAGCAACCCCCGATGCCGGAGGGCGCATGATGGATTGGCGCGAGAGGCAAGGGCCAGGCCCGGAGGCCCCCGGCGGGAATGCCCCCGGCGGGAATGCCCCCGGCGGGAATGGCTCGGGGGCGGATAATCCGGGAGCGGAGGGCCGTGGACTGGCGGAACCCGTCTCCGGCGTGCTGGGGCCGCGCGCCCGCATGTGCCGAGTGGACGCCACGCTTGTCGCCCACCGGCGCTTTTTGTACCTGTGCTGCTGCCTGTTCGTGCTCAGTTTTTTCTGGTCCATCTGCACCCGGCTCGACATTGTGAGCGAGGCTGTGGGCGAGGTCATTCCGCAGGGCAAGGTGAAGCGCGTGCAGCATCTGGAAGGCGGCATCGTGCGCGAGATACTGGTGCACGAGGGCGACCGCGTGGCGCAGGATCAGCCGCTTGTGGTGCTGGACGCCGCCGCCGCCGATGCCTCCACCGACGAGCTGCAGGTGCGCATCGTCTCGCTACAGATAGAAGCCGCGCGGCTTGAGGCGGAATCGAAGGGCCTGCCGGAGCCCGTGTTCGCGCCGGAGCTGGCGGCAAAAAATCCAGAGCTGGTGGAGCAGGCGCGCGATCTTTTCTTCGCCCGGCGAAAGCGCTTGCAAGGCGACATGGCAGGGCTGACCGAAAAGGTGCGCCAGCGCGAGCAGGACATTCAGGAAACCGGCGCCCGGCTGGAGAATTTGCGCCGCAACCTGCCGCATGTGGTGCACCAGGTGGAGCGCAGCCAGGAGCTCATCCGCGAGCGGCTGGTGAAGGAGGACGAGCTCATCGGGCGGTTGAAGGAGCGCAACAACACCGAGAGCGCCATTCGCGAGAATTCCGCGGCCCTTTCCCGCGCCTCCGCCGCGTTGGCCGCCGCCAAAGAGGACCTCGCCCACGCACAGGACGCTTTCCGCGAGGACGTGGAGACGGAGCTCAAGAAGGTGCAGCGCGAGCTCATGGAAATGACCGAGCGCATGAAGAAGTTCCGCGACAGCCAAAACCGCACAGTGCTGCGCGCGCCGGAGGCCGGCATCGTGAAGAGCTTAAGCGTGGTGAGCGAGGGCGAGGTGGTGATGCCCGGCATGACCGTTGCGGAGATCGTGCCCACGGGCGACAAGCTCGTCATAGAGGCGCACCTGCCCATTCAGGACATCGGCTACGTGCGGCCGGGCCAGCGCGCGGTCATCAAGCTCGCCTCGCGCGACGCGCGGCGCTTCGGCAACATCGAGGGCAAGGTGCTGCACGTGAGCCCGGACGCCGTGACCCAGACCACGGGCGGCGTGACCAACACCTTCTATAAGGTGCTGCTGGAGACGGATGCGGATCATTTTTCGCGCAAGTCCAACCGCTACGACCTGTTCCCCGGCATGCGGGTCATCGTGGGCATCCACATCGGGTCGCGTTCGGTGCTGGGATATTTTCTTGATCCGTTCCTCGACGCCATGAGCGGCTCCATGCAGGAGCGTTGAGCTGGCGGAAAGCTGCCCGGCCTGACAGGCGAGGCGTTGGGAGAGCTGCGGCAATAACGTCGGAAAGCCTCTTGCCAAAGAGGCCTACATGGGGCGTCCTGTTAGCGCCGACCTTTCCCTGTGCGGCCTGGTCTCCCGAACGGATGCCCCAGGCCGACGGCTCCAGGTTGAATGCTCAGGCCGGCTTGTTCAGCAGCACTCCGGTCATTTCCTTCATGGAGGCGGAAAGCTTGAGCATTTCGTCCTGCGGAATTTGGCGCAGAACCTTGTTGCTCTTCTTGTCCACAATCTCCACTTGGATCGTGTGCTTCGAGTCGTCAAGCACGCGGATCGTCAGTCCCGTATCGTTATCATGAAACTGCTGGCTCAGCTTGGCTGCCGCTTCCTTGGCCGTGGCCTTGTCGGCGCTGGCCTGGGCAGTCTTGGAGCGCGCGTCGGTATCTTCCGCCTGGGCTGCGGGGGCCGTTTGCGCGTTCAGCGTGTTCTGGGCCGTTGCGGACGCTGCGGGGGCCGACTGCTGGCTCGTGTCATTGGGCTGTAAAGCACTGCCAACCGCGGCTGAAGTGCCGCTTTCGGCAAGGGAGTACCCCTGCCTGACATCCGTGTCTGAGGGGTTAACGTTCATGGGCGTGTACCTCTTTGGGTTGGTGCGCAGACGTGTTGATGTTGTTGTCCTTTACGATAGGCTTATCGGCAGAATTGATGTCAAGCTTTAGAGCTACGTAAAAACATAGTTATTGTTGAATGTCGGGGGGATGCGTTTTAAGCGCAACAAAACTTGCGCGCGGCTTGCCCCCGCGCTGAAGTTTTGCTAGTGCGGTAAGGTGCGTGTTCTTTTTCGCGCATTCAATTTGGGCCGTCCGGCGGCCATCGGGGGGGGAAGCATGAAAAGAATCCTTGTCATTGTTGCGTTGACGTTGGGGCTGTATGTTCAGGCTCAGGGGGCGGCCAATGCCCCCACCGTGCCTGCGGACGAGGCCATGCAAATGCTGAAGGACGGCAATGCCCGCTACGCAGCGGGAGAGTCCAAACACGGGCACCAGGGGGCGGACCGCCGCGCCGAAACCGCCAAAGGCGGCCAGCACCCAGTGGCCACCATCATCGGTTGCTCCGATTCGCGCGCGCCGCTTGAGGTTGTGTTCGACCAGGGCGTGGGAGACATTTTCGTCATCCGCGTGGCGGGCAACGTGGCCGGGCCAGACGAACTCGGCTCCATAGAATACGGGGTGGGCCACTTGGGCACGCCCGTGGTCCTCGTGCTGGGGCACACGGGCTGCGGCGCGGTGACGGCCGCGGTGGAGAACGCGCACGTCCATGGCAATATCCCGGCCCTCATCAACCAGATCAAGCCCGCTGTGGCCAAGGCCAAGACCTGGACGCCCACGGCCAGGGGCGCGGAGCTGCTGAACAAGGCCATCAAGGCCAATGTCTGGCTCACCATGGAGAATATTTTACGCAAAAGCGCAGAGGTGCGTCAGACGGTGAAGGATGGACAGGTGCTGCTTGTGGGGGGCATTTACGACCTGACCACAGGCAAGGTGGAGTGGTTGGGCCAGCACCCGGAGCAGGGCAAAATCCTCATCGCCGCAAGCGTCGTCCACAAGCCGAAGCCCAAGCCGAAGCCCAAGCCCAAGCCCGAGAAAGATGCCGCAGAGTCGGCTCCCGCCGCCGATGCGCCGTCCGCGGCGGAGGCTCCGGCAAAGGCCAAGCCGGGCAAGGCCGCTTCGGCAGGCAAGGCGGCCGCGCAGGACGAGATCAACCCCAACGCCCATTCCGAAGGCGCCGGCGAACTGCTGGCCCCGGAGCCCGACGCGTCCGCCAAGTCGGCCGCGCACGCCAAGCCCAAGCACAAGTAGCGTTCGCCGCCAGCGGCGAACGGAACGAGGGGGAGACGGCACGCGCCGGGCTCCCCTTTTTGTTTGCTATTGGCGCGGGGGCTGTGTGTGGATTTGGGCGCGCAAGGCGGCCGTTTCCCGGGCGCAAATCCCGGCGTCATATCCGTGGGAGCGGGGATTCATGAATCCGTGCGCGCTGCCTGGAATGAGCACGGCAAGGTTGCCGACGGCGCGCAGCTTTTGCACCAGGGGCGCGGGATCAAAACTGGCCTCTCCCTCGGCGAAGACCAGGCGCGTTTGGCGGCGCGGGCGCAAGTGCGCGTGCTCGCGGATGCGCGAGCCATAATAGAGGGCGGCGCGCCGGGGCAGCCTCGGCTCCAGCGCCGCATCGGCAAGGCACAGCCACAGGGCGCTGGCCCCGGCGCTGAAGCCCAGTGCGAAATCAAAAGCGTCGTCGCGCGCGGCGAACACTCGGCCCAAGTGCCTGGCGTAAGCCTCAACGCCGCCCCCCGCCATGAACGCCGCGTATCCCTCGGCCTCGGACGTGAAGGTGCGGGTGGACTGCTGCGGGGAGACAAGCGTGGCCTCAGTGATTCCCAAGGCCTGGACAAGCTGTCCGAGTTCAGGTGTGACGCCGAAGACATCCGCGGCGATGACGACGATGGGGGGCTTGCGCTTGAGCATGGCGGCTGATAGCCCGGCCGCCAGGGCAAGTAAAGCCGGGGCGCGCGCCGCCCTTGACCTTGCGCCGCGTTTTTTTTAGCGTCGAAGACTTCGCGAGTCCCCGGCGCGCCGCTTCGACGCCTCCCGGGACCGCCCCATAATCGAGCCGAGCAAGGGAGACCCGACATGGTTCAGAAAGCGGAAAAGATTTGGTTCGACGGCAAGCTCGTTCCCTGGGACGAGGCCAACGTGCACATCCTGACCCACACGCTGCACTATGGCTGCGGCGTTTTCGAGGGCATCCGCGCCTATGAGTGCACCGACGGACGCAGCGCGGTATACCGCCTGCGCGAGCACATGCAGCGCCTCATCGACTCCGCGCACATTCTGAACATGAAGATTCCCTTCAGCCTGGACGAAATGGTCCAGGCCGTGGTCGACACGCTGGTGGTCAACAAGATGAAGGCCGGGTACATCCGCCCGCTGGTGTTCATCGGCGACGGCGTCATGGGCGTGCATCCCGGCACCAACCCCATCCGCCTGGCCATCGCCGCCTGGCCCTGGGGCGCCTACCTCGGCGACGACGCGCTGCTCAAGGGCATCAACATCAAGACCAGCAGCTACTGCCGCCACCATGTGAACGCCATGATGACCAAGGCCAAGGCCTGCGGCAACTACGTGAACTCCGTGCTGGCCAAGACCGAGGCCGTGGCCGACGGCTACCACGAGGCGCTGATGCTGGACACCCAGGGCTTCGTCTCCGAGGCCACCGGCGAGAACATCTTCATCATCAAGAACGAGGTCATCAAGACCACGCCGCTGACCAGCGTTCTGCCAGGCATCACGCGCGACAGCATCATGACCCTCGCCCGCGAGCTGGGCTACGAGGTTGTGGAGCAGCTCTTCACCCGCGACGAGCTCTACGTGGCCGACGAGGCCTTCTTCAGCGGCACCGCCGCGGAGATCACGCCCATCCGCGAGGTGGACCGCCGGACCATCGGCGAAGGCCAGGCCGGGCCCATCACCCAGCTGCTGCAGAAGGAATACTTCCGCATCGTGAAGGGCGAGAACCCGGATTACGACGCCTGGCTGCACGAGTACAGCATCTAGAACAGACGACCGGACGCC
>Ga0183100_1001773_pt1 | contig 10037 bp, 8 predicted proteins | sample Biomet2_FD_127789 | JGI IMG/M metagenome (GOLD analysis project Ga0183100, IMG submission 127789) | Microbial communities from bioreactor (seeded with anoxic lake sediment) at LBNL, California, USA - Biofuel metagenome 2 | ecosystem: Engineered > Bioreactor > Anaerobic > Unclassified ...
CCTCAGTCGGCGCTGTCGAGCCGGTTGCGCCGGTAGCCCCAGTTGGGCCGGTTAAGCCAGTAGCGCCGGTTGGGCCGGTTAAGCCAGTAGCACCAGTAGCGCCGGTTGGACCGGTTAAGCCAGCTGCACCAGTAGCGCCGGTTGGACCGGTTAAGCCAGTTGCACCGGTAGCACCGGTTGCACCAACAGCGCCGGTTGGGCCGGTTAAGCCAGTAGCACCGGTTGGGCCGGTTAAGCCAGTAGCACCGGTAGCGCCGGTTGGGCCGGTTAAGCCAGTAGCGCCGGTTGGGCCGGTTGGGCCGGTTAAGCCAGTTGCACCGGTAGCCCCGGTTGGACCGGTTGCTCCTGTTTGACATGGGCATATACAGTCGCAACTACATTCACAATTATTACAAAAACATTCATTTCGATATATATTCATCTCTGGCTGAAAACACTTATGCTGCGAAGTATCTTGATTATTCATGATTAACTCTCCCACATAAAGATTATATGATTTAAATTATAAATCCAATTTCTTTATAATATGTTGTCACATATGACAAGTTACGGCAAAGCAAAAATAAAGGCAGGACAATGACTAATTAGGATATAAAAGTAATTGCAAATTAGATTAAAGTTTTACGCTATAACAAATTGGGATTAGGTCCTCCATACTGTGCGGAAATCAACTTTGCAAGCGCAGCGTTCGGAGTTGTTATTTTGACAGGGTATTGCAGACGTTTTTCGTAAATCCACATTACTTATCGCCTCCTTGGTCAATCTCCCATGGCCATGGATTGGCAACCCAATCCCAGCGGCTGGAGGTCGCACTGGTTAGATGAAGGGGACCATAGGCCGCTTCATACTTTTCAATCAGATCAGCTGTTATCTTGCGGTATTCCTCAAGTTTTTGCGCCGCCCTGCAGTCGTTTGGATGGGTGTCTAAAAAAATATGAAGCTCCCACATTGAAAATTGGTAGGAGTTGATTTTTTGCATCAATTTTTCCTGTTCATTCATTTCCGGTCACCTCTGCCGCGTAAAAACGGTTTGTCAAGTTCGGGGAATATAGTGCCGCACTCCATTCCTCTTTCGGGCATATAGACTGTACCAAACTGTTGAAACGGAATATAGGCCATTGCGGGGACAACTACTGCGGGAAGCGGCGGAGTATTCAGTGCACAAAACGCACCCTCCATCATATCTTTGTTGCTTGCACCCTGCATGTTGCTCATATTGGGCATGCTGCTCGCACCCGCTACGCTGCCCATGTTAGGCATGCTCATATTGGGCATACTGCTCGCGCCTGCTACGCTGCCCATGTTAGGCATGCTCATATTGGGCATGCTGCTCGCACCCGCCACGCTGCCCATGTTAGGCATGCTCATATTGGGCATGCTGCTTGCACCCGCCACGCTGCCCATGTTAGGCATACTCATATTAGGCATGCTGCTTGCACCCGCCACGCTGCCCATGTTAGGCATGCTCATATTGGGCATGCTGTTTGCGCCGGCTACGCTGCCCATGTTAGGCATGCTGGTCGCACCTGCCACGCTGCGCATGTTAGGCATATTGCTTTTACCGGCCATGTTACTGGTGTTTACTATATTGCTCATGTTTGCCATGTTACTCATATTTTCCATAACTGCCATTGTATTCTCCTTTCGCATATTTTGGGCTTATCCCATTAATATAGTATGCGAAAAGAGCATGTCGGGTGAAATCGAAGATGATATTACAATCTAAAATTATTAAAAATCCTATTCAAATTTACTTGGGCTGCGCGTGGATTACGCTGTATATAATTCTGCATAGTCAACAAATAAATGATAAATTATTTCATCACCTTGTTTATTTCACTTTTTATTGTGTGATTTGCTTGTATATTCCTAACATTTAAGATAAAATATACAAATATGGTTTCAATGCAAAATATAGGTTAAATGTATGGAGATAAAATATGGTCGATAGAATGATGAAAAGCATCAGAAAAAATCTTTTCACAATCATTACATTAATTATTTCAATAGGAGTTCTGTTTTATTTTATATTTACCAACTATGGAATTACCGCACTCGGGCATACCATTACCACGTTAAAGATAGACTGGCTTTTAATGGCGATTGCGGCCGCGGCATTGTGCTGGACATTAGAAGGCTTCGTCCTGCACCTTCTGTGCCGTCATCTGTACCCGAAGTGGAGCTATGGGCGCTCCTTTTCAGTTGGCATGATTGGCCTTTTATACAGTGCATTGACTCCGTTTTCGACCGGCGGACAGCCAATGCAGATTTATTCAATGCGCAAAATGGGTATGGACACGGGGAAGGCCGGTTCGGTCGTTGCAATGAAAACTCTGACTTATCAGGTCGTTATGGTGGCATATTCCCTTGTGTTAGTCGCCATGAAGCTGCACTTTTTTCAAACAAGTGTCAGTAATTTTTCATTTATTACAATCATCGGTCTTATCTCAAACAGTACTTTTATCGCGTTAGTCGCTCTGTTCATGATCAGTGAAAAAATCACGGATAAGCTTGTGACGTCCGTTATTTGGTTCCTCCACAAAATCAAGATGTGTAAGCACCCGGAACAGCGCTATGAAAAGATTCACAGTCAGCTTGCGATTTTCCACGATGCAACAAAGCTGATGGGCAAATCGACAAAACTGTACGTCGTCGTCATGATCCTTACGGTTTTTCAAATTACGTTGAACAGCCTAATCCCGTATTTCATCTACCGCAGCTTTAATTTGCACACAGCGTCCATTGTTACCATTGTTGCCGCTCAGGTATTCGTAGCCATGGTGAGCGCATTTGTGCCGCTGCCGGGCGCTTCCGGTGGCGCTGAAGTCAGCTTCTACGGCTTCTTCGGCATGTTTTTTAATGCTGCAATTCTTCCCGCTATGTTGCTGTGGAGAATCATTACCTATTACGCCAACATTTTAGTCGGCAGTGTTGTTGCCTATATTGGTGGCAAGAAATACAATATAGACCCCAATTTAGATCCATAAATTATATTGTGATATAGAAAGCGGGCTTATTGATTCACTCAATAAGCCCGCTTTTGTGTACCTAATGATGTTCGTTTCTTGTTGAGGCAAAATGTGACGGGAGCGGATTATTTATGGCGTTTGCCGAAATGTGATATAATCGCCTTTTCCAATTCTACTACGGCAAGGGGTACAAATGACAGAAGAGCGACAATCAGCCATTGGCTTCCGGTCAGCATTGAGGTCTTAAAAATGACGGCAAGGGGCGGAATGATAATTACCGACAGCTGCAGTGCAGTGCACACAATTGCCGCAAGAATCAGCTTTGGGTTGACAAAAATGCCGGTTTGAAACACAGAATGGGAAGAACGCATATTAAAAGTATGAACAATTTGGGAAAGACTCAAAACTGAAAAGGCCATAGTGCGGCCAATATAGGGTGCGGAGGGGTCAAGGTCAAAATAAATTCGCCCGATGCTGTACGCCAAAAGCGCAAGTGCACCGATTAAGCACCCCTCGACGAGAATATTGTATCCCATGCCGCCTCCGAAAATGCTCTCATGCGGCTTTACCGGTTTTCGCTCCATGATATCGTCATCAATTGGCTCAACGCCTAACGCAAGCGCGGGGAGCGAGTCGGTGACAAGATTAACCCACAAAAGCTGAATCGCTAAAAGGGGAGTGGGCAGCCGAAGAAGAAAACTGACAAAAACAGTGAGTATTTCGCCGATGTTGCAGCTGAGCAGAAAGTGAACGGTTTTTTTAATGTTTTCATAAATGCCCCTGCCTTCGCGTACAGCGGCGACAATTGTTGCGAAGTTATCATCTGTCAGAATCATATCGGACGCCGCCTTGGCCACGTCCGTGCCCGCTATGCCCATCGCACAGCCAATGTCCGCAGCACGGAGCGCCGGAGCATCATTTACGCCGTCGCCTGTCATCGCTACGACTTCGCCGCGGGATTGAAATGCGCGCACAATCCGGACTTTGTGTTCAGGCGAAACGCGCGCAAACACCGCGTAGTCATAAATGCTTCGTTCCAAATCCTTTTGGGTGATTTTGTTCAGCTCAGCGCCTGTAATGGCGCGGCTGCCGCTGTCCATAATTCCGAGCTGTTTGGCAATTGCTGCGGCCGTGGCAACGTGGTCGCCCGTAATCATTACAGGGCGGATGCCCGCTTTTCGGCACAGTTCAACGGCGGCCTTTGCCTGCGGCCGCGGCGGGTCAATCATTCCGATTAAACCGCAAAAAATTAAATTATTCTCAATATCCTGTTCCGCATCAGGTAGAAAGTCGATATCGCGGTATGCAACACCAATGACGCGCAGCGCGCGGGAAGCCATTTCTTCATTCTGGCGCGGTGCTCCGCCGGTGCAATGAGTGAACAGAATATCGGGCGCGCCCTTGGTGATGATGCGGTATCGCCCGCCGGTAAGACGGTGCACGATAGTCATCATTTTGCGTTCCGAGGTAAACGGAATTTCCAGAACACGGGAGCGCGGCGCATCGGAGGCTGCGTTTTCAGACGCAGCGGCAAGTACAATTGCCGCCTCGGTCGGGTCGCCATGTACTGTTTCGCCGCTGACGCTACAGTTGCAGCATAAGGCCGCAAGGCCTAACAGCCGCTGCCCCTCCGCCGAATGGATTTGAATTTGACCGCTCGCGTTTCTTAACTCCACCACGGTCATTTTGTTCTGTGTGAGTGTGCCTGTTTTATCGGAGCAGATGACGCTTGCGCTGCCCAATGTTTCCACTGCGGGCATCCGCCGTACAATACCGCGCTTGGCGGCCATCCGGCGAACCCCAATGGCAAGCACAATTGTAACGACCGCCGGCAAACCCTCCGGAATGGCTGCGACGGCAAGGCTGATGGCAATCAGAAACATTTCAAGCGGTGCGACATGCTGGAACAGTCCCATCACAAAAATGATGAAGCAGATGATTAATGCACCGATTCCAAGCCACTGCCCGGTCTGGGCGAGTTTACGCTGCAGCGGTGTTTGAGGGGCTGACTGGTTTGTGATCATGTGTGCGATTTTACCCACCTGCGTATCCATCCCGGTGGCGATTACAATGCCCGCGCCATGCCCCGATGAGATTGAGCTTGTGGAATACAGCAGGTTGTGACGGTCGCCAAGCGGTGTGTTGTCGGAGCAGATCACATCTGCGTGCTTGTCACTCGGCAGGCTTTCGCCTGTGAGCGCACTTTCCTCCGCCTTCAGGTTCACAGCTTCAGTAAGCCGCAGGTCGGCCGGAACAAGGTCACCCGCGTTCAGAATTACAAGGTCGCCCGGCACCAGACTGGCCGCCGCGACAATCAGGTCTTCACCTCCGCGCATTAGATGCGCGTGGGGGCTTGACAGCTTTTTCAGCGCTTCAATTGCTTTTTCCGCGCGGCTTTCCTGTATTAGGCCCATTAGCGCATTGATGACTACAATGACCAGGATAATAATTGAATCAATATAGTCGTTGTCATGCTGCAAAAAAGAGGTCACAAACGAAATTCCTGCCGCGATCAGCAGGACAATTACCATAAAGTCGGAAAATTGCGCGAGGAAACGCAGAATCAAACTTTTACTTTTGGGCTGTTCCAGTTCGTTCCTGCCGTATCGTTTTTGCCTTTCAGCGGCTTCATGCGGTGAAAGACCTGTTTTTATGCTTGTGCCGAGTTTTTTTGCACAGTCCTCTTTTGTAAGACTTTGCCAATCCAATTTTATCAACCCCCCTGCTACGCTAAGTATATTCGTCATATCCGAAAAATATGGTATAAAGCCTGCTTTTGTTTGTGCATTACCGAAAGGATATTCCAGCGCGTGAAATACTGGGGGTATTGAAATCTATTAATATCTGCCGATTCTTTAAAAAATAGCATATTTTGGCAAAAAAATCAGTATACTATATATGCCACGAAAGGTTTTAGAAGCATAAGATATTGCGTTTTTATAATTTTCATAAAGAAACGCTTTGTAACATCTTGTAACTTCCGTTTCATTGCATTATGATAATAACAGGCTGTGGTCATATTTCACACAAAAAGAAGGAGGGCAATAATGAGGAAATGCGTAGGAAATATTGAACTACTCGGCAGAAGCCTCAAATACTATGTATTTGGCAGCCGCAGTGCGGGATTTGGGGTCGAAATCACTGAAACCTATGTTGAAAAAGCAGAACAGATTGTGGCGCATGATTTTGAAGAAGCACTAAATGTGGCACAAACACTGCAAAAATGTTCTGTTTTTCCGACGAACTTAAGTGAAATTATTGAGGACCTTGGATTTCCGGGCAATTCCGATTGACAAACCGATGCTACTATTTTATACTAATGACAAACAAATAATAAATAAATTTAAAGGAGTGTAATAAAATGAAATATGTTTGTAATGCCTGTGGTTATGTATATGACCCAGCAATTGGTGACCCGGAAAACGGGATTAAACCCGGTACGAGCTTTGAGGATTTACCGGACAGCTGGACCTGCCCTATGTGCGGTGTAGGTAAGGACATGTTTTCACCGGAATAATGATCGCAAAGGAAGTTTGTCATTAATATGAGCGCAATTAAATTTAAGAAAAATGTATATTCAGTAGGTGTTTTGAATCCGGCGTTGCGTGTATTTGACATTGTTATGGAAGCACGCTATGGTACCAGCTACAATGCATACCTTATCACCGGAGAAAAAAATGTGCTGATTGACACGGTTCACGAACCGTTCTTTAGCGAGTATCTGGATAACATTCAAAGTGTTATCGATATTTCGAAAATTGATTATTTGATTATGAACCACACAGAGCCAGACCATTCAGGCAGCGTTGCCAAGCTTTTGCAACTCAACCCGAACATTACGGTCTACTGTACCACTGCGGCAAAAATGTATCTTTCTGCCATTACAAATGCGGATTTTAAGTGTGCCACTGTCAAACAGGGTGAGAAGCTTAATATCGGCGGAGAAGAACTTGAATTTATTGTGGCTCCGCTTCTTCATTGGCCGGATTCCATGTTTACTTATATGGCGTCTACCAAGATGCTGTTTACCTGTGACTTTTTGGGCGCGCACTACTGCGAACCAACCATGAAGAACAGTGATCCTCATTATCCGGACAAGTATATGGAGCAATTCAAGTATTATTACGATTGTATTTTTGGGCCCTTTAAGCCCTTTGTATTGGCCGGTCTTGACAAGATTAAGGATCTGCCGGTTGAAATGATTTGCCCGAGCCACGGACCATGCTTGACGGAGGATATTCAAAAACTTGAAAAGCTCTACCGCGAGTGGAGTGCTCCGGCTAAACATGAAAAGAAAATAGTCGGTATCCTGTATGCTTCCGCATACAACTGCACAACTAAGCTTGCCGAGGCGGCTTATGACGAACTCAAAAAGAATGATGAACTTGATGTAAGGCTAATTAATGTTGTTTTTGCACCGTTTGCGGAAACGACGGCTCTTGTCAATGAAGCCGACGCGTTATTGGTTGGTTCCTGTACGATAAACCGCGATGCACCAAAAATCATCTGGGATATGCTCGCCAGTGTTGATGCAATCAACACAAAGCAAAAACCTGCCGGGGCGTTCGGCGCTTACGGGTGGAGCGGCGAAGCTGTACCGATGATGAAATCACGGCTGGAGCAATTAAAATTCAAATTTATCGGTGATGGCTTTAAGGTTGTCTTTATGCCGACTGAAGCGGATCTGACGAATATGAGGGCTTATGCCAATGAAATTGTAGCGAATATCAAATAAATACGTAAAACAAAGGTGGCTGGTGCAAAATCAGCCGCTTTTTTTTGGTTCCGCGGTACACTACGAAACTTTGCAGTAAAACAATAAAAGCTCAAATGGCGGAATGAATCCTTCACCATTTGAGCTTTTAAATTATTGATTCATTTTATGCTTTTCTGTCAACCTTCAGTTTTAAACATTTGAATCATGCTCTTGAGTAATTGTGCCTGACTATTCAATTCCTCACTGGATGCTGCACTTTCTTCCGACGTTGCGGAATTGGTTTGCACGACGGATGAAATTTGATCGACTCCCTGCGATACCTGGTGAATGGACGTTGCCTGTTCGCTGGTGGCTTTGGAAATTTCGTCGATCAATACGGATGTCTTATTTACTCCGTCAATAATCGTATGTAAAGACTGTGCTGTTTCATTTGCAATTTTGGTGCCATTGTTCACTGAACTGACTGAATTTTCAATCAGGGCGGTGGTGCTTTTAGCGGCTTGTGCACTTTTGCTGGCAAGGTTTCTTACCTCGTCGGCAACAACGGCAAAGCCTTTTCCTGCTGCGCCTGCTCGAGCAGCTTCAACCGCCGCGTTCAGAGCAAGAATATTGGTTTGAAATGCGATATCTTCAATAGTTTTAATAATTTTTCCGATTTCATTGGAAGACTCGCTTATTTCCGCCATAGCCGAAATAAGTTTATGCATATGTTCATTGCCGCGTTCCACTTCAGAAGAAGAGCTGTTAGCCAGCCGGTTGGCGTCTGATGCATTGGTTGCATTCTGATTCACCTGATTGGATATTTCGGTGATGGATGCGGATAACTGCTCAATTGCACTTGCTTGTTCCGTTGCGCCCTGTGCAAGAGCCTGCGAAGCGCTTGCAACCTGGTCGGAGCCACTTGCAACCTGATCAGCGGAGACGGCAATGCCGGAAAATGTTTTGATGAGAGTGGATTTTATGTTTTCCAACGATACTTTAATCTTGGAGAATTCTCCGACATAATCGCATTGCAGCTCAAAAACCAAATTCCCCAGCGCAATTTGATCCAGTACTGCCGAAACTTCATCGATGTATTGAATATATTGCTTTAGTCTGTCCACGGTTCTGAGAATCGCCTCGGCGACCTGACCTGTTTCGTCTGTGGAACTGATTTTAACTTCAACGTCTAAATCGCCGTCCGCAATTTTCTCCGCTACGTTTGTTAACTTTTTCAGCGGGTTAATGATGCTTCTGGACACCAGAATAATCACACCGATTAAGATGAGCAGAGCAAAAATGAAGATTGCTAAAACAGAAGTTTGCAGTGCATTGTAAGTGCTGTTGAATTCTTTTTCCGGCAGCCCGGTTGCGATTGTCCAGCCGGTATCTCCCACGGTGGAAAGGTAGCCGTAATTTGTTTGACCCATGGCTGTGTATGTAATTGCACCCACTGTTTTGTTTTGAATCGCAGTAATGATATTTTTTGACATATTCGATTCCGACACATTTTTATTATTATTCGCCTGATCCGGGTGGTATATAAACTTTCCGTCCCCGGTAGCAAGCATATAGAAGCCTGTCTTACCAAGTTTGTAGCTTTTTACCATTGTACTTAATTTTTTTATGTCAAAGTCAATGCCTGTGGCGCCCAAAAGGGTCTTGGTACCTGATTGATATACAGGTGCAACTACGCTTACAATCCAAGCTTTTGTTGCGGTGTCTTGGTATGGTTCTGTAATAATCACGGATTGTTTTTTTAAAAGTTGCTTATACCAAGGTCTATCTGCAATTACCCAATCTGAAGAAGAGGTATATCCATCTGATTGGGTAAGCTGACTGGAATCTACATCAGCAATCCAGGAAACAACAATATTGTCAGGATCTGTTTTCTGTACATTATCCAATGAACGTTTGACATCAGCCAAGCCTTCGGAAGATGTAATGCTTGTGCCCGCGGTTGTTTTTAAAAATGTTTTCTCAAATTGAGCATTTGCCGCCATTTGTTTGGCAACCTCAGTGTACTTCGAAAAATATTCGCTGATTTGGTAGGAAGCCGCCTGTGATTCAGCGGTAACCTGACTGGTGGTTAATTGTGTTACAGATTGTTTTACAGTAGTGAATACAATTAAGGCTGTTATGCAAAATATAACTGCAACCGGAACTCCAATAAACAACAACATCTTTGACAACAGGCTTTTCTTTCGTTTCATTGAAAACACCCCTTTTATATTTAAAATACAGGAGCAGATCTTGCGCAAGTTCATTTCCCTGATTAAATTATCGTCACACATTGGCGAAATTGTTAGAAGAATATGAATGGATTTCAATACTTTGTTGATTTGGTGCTTTAACCAAATAATAAAGGAGAT
>Ga0183100_1001774_pt1 | contig 10035 bp, 8 predicted proteins | sample Biomet2_FD_127789 | JGI IMG/M metagenome (GOLD analysis project Ga0183100, IMG submission 127789) | Microbial communities from bioreactor (seeded with anoxic lake sediment) at LBNL, California, USA - Biofuel metagenome 2 | ecosystem: Engineered > Bioreactor > Anaerobic > Unclassified ...
AGCTCCACCGGAAAGCGGCTTAACTGCTTCATCAGAATCCACCGGGTGCCGCCCAGATCCCGGGCGACCTTTGTCCCCCGGCACAGGACGGTGATCTTCCCCTCGGGCCGAAGGGTGTCTCTCAGCTCCGGAGCGGCGAATAGCTCCAGAAATTCGCGGCTTTCGAAAGGGGGCACCGTCCGTTGGAGCAGAAACCAAGCCAGTTCGGCGGCGGTACTGCCTCCACCGATGATGCAGATCTGTTTTCCCGCCAGGCGGTCCAACGCGTCTTCATCCGCTTCAAAAAGCTCCGATGCCGTATAAATGCGCCGGCAGGAGGCTCCGTCGATCTCCGGAATGCGCTCCCGACAGCCCTCGGCAATCAGATAAAAATCGTAGTCATGTCCCGCGAGATAGGCTTCGTCGACCTCCGTACCGGGAAGCAGCCGAACGCCGGCCTCCTCCGCCTCGCGGACGAGGGTTCTTACGTTGTGGAGAATGGCTTCCTTATGGGGTGCAAGTCCGGCGAAGCGGAGCAGGCCGCCCCATTGAGACTCCCGGTTGCAGAGCGTAACCTCGTTTCCCATCTCCGCAAAATACCGGGCGGCCAGCAGACCGGCCGGACCGCCGCCCACCGTCAGGATACGCTTCGGCACCTCGGTTTTCGGAAGCGGGAACTCGCCCTCCCTGCCGACAGCGGGGTTAAAGACGCAGGTGGCGGGCTGGTGCCTCAGAACGTGCTCGATGCAGCCCTTGTTGCATCCGATACATTTTATATAGGGCAGGCCCTGCCGCAGCTTTTCGGCAAAGGCCGGGTCGGCCAGAAAGGCCCGCGCACAGCCCACAAAATCCCCGCAGCCCTCGCGGAGCAGACGCTCCGCGCACTCGCCGCTCGCGATACGGTTGCACGCGATCACGGGGCGGTCCGTCACCCGGCGGATCGCCTTGGCCAGAAAGGCAAAGCCCCCCTCCGGCACGTCCATGGAGATTTGGGGAACGGGGGATTCATGCCAGCCGCCGGTAACGCTGACGGCGTCCGCCCAGGGGGACGCGCGGCGGACAAATTCCTGCATATCGGCAAGTCCGTAACCGCCCAGCATGTCGGCTCCGGAAATGCGGAGGATGACCGGATAGTCCTCACCCACCGCCCGGCGCACCGCCTCCAGCACAGAGAGCGGCATCCGCATCCGCGCGGCAAAGTCCCCCCCGTAGCCGTCCGTCCGCAGATTGGTCCGGCAGGAGAGGAACTCGGACAGCAGGTAGCCGGCGCTGCAGCTCACCTCCACCGCGTCCACGCCGCACGCCCGGCAAAACGCGGCGGCAGCGGCAAACTGCCGGACAATCTCCTCAATCTCCGCCTCCGTAAGCTCCCGGGGGACAGAGCGATAGATGGGCGAGGGAACAGACGAGGGTGCCACGGGCTGCGAGGAGGGGTCCGCCAGGCATCCCTCCTCACAATTTCTCCCCACATGAAACAGCTGTACCGAGAGCTTTCCGCCCGCTCCGTGGACGGTTTCGGCCATCCGGCGGACGTCATCCCGTTTTTTTTCGCAGAGCACCGGCATGTCGGAGGCGGCGGCCGTGTGGGAAACCCCCATCACGGTCGTCACCAGCGATGCGCCGCCCCTTGCCCGTTCGGCAAGGAAGGCGGTTTCCCGGGGAAGGGAGAGACCCAGGTGCATCGCCGACATGATAATCCGGTTTCTCAGCTCCAGCGTTCCGATCCGTCCGGGGGTAAACAGCAGGGGGCTCATGCCGCTCCCGCGCTTCCCCACAGATGGAGCAGTCCGGTGGAGATTCCGGGGATGTAGGTAACCAGCAGCAAGACAAAGACCAGCAGCAGGAACATGGGAAATACCGTTTTGCAAATCCCGTTAAAGTCTGTCCGCTTGTCAAGTCCGTTGGCCAGGAAGAGGTTGATGCCCAGAGGCGGCGTCAGAAGTCCCAGTGTCATATTCAGCATGGCGATCACGCCGAATTGAACGGGGTCAATTCCCACCGCCTGAATCAGCGGGAACATCACGGGGATGTAGATAAAGGTGGAAGCGGTCAGCTCCATGAAGCAGCCGTTCAACAGCAGGATGGCGTTGATGATCAGCAGAACGATAATGGGGTTCTGTGTCACACTCGTAATCAGCGTCGTCAGCTTGGTGGGAATCTGCTGGGTCGTCAGAATCCAGCTGAAGATTGCCGCCGTGCCGATGATCAGAAAGATCATGGAGTTGGTCAGACTGCTCTGGAACGCAGCGGTGGGCAGCTCCTTGATCGGGATATCCCGATAGATCAGGCCCGCCACAATCAGACCGTAAACGCAGGCAATGGCCGCCGCCTCCGTGGGCGTAAAGAAGCCGGAGTAGATACCGCCCAGGATGATGATCGGCATCAACAGGGCCAGATACGAGCGTTTGAACGCATGGCCCACGGTCTTCAGATGGAAGGGCTTCGGCGCACCGCCCCAGCCATGCTTCTTCGCCATATAAAACGAGTAGATGATCAGTACCGCGCCCATCAGCAGGCCGGGAATAATGCCGGCTACGAACATGTCGGAGATGGAGACGCCGGTCAGCACCGCGTAGTTGACGAAGGGGATGCTGGGCGGTATAATCACGCCGATGCAGCCGGCAGCCGCGGGTACGCACACGGCAAAGTTGGCCGGATATCCGTCCTCGATCATCATCGGCGCCATGATGGTGCCGATGGCCATGACGGTCGCCGGCGCGGAGCCGGACAGCGCCGCAAAGAACATGCAGGAGAGCACAGTCACAATGGCAAGAGACCCTGGAATCCAGCCCACCATGGCGTAGGACAGGTCCACCAGCCGACGGGAAATTCCGCCACGCTCCATGATTTTACCGGCCAGAATGAACAGGGGGATGGCCAGCAATGTGGTGGAGTCCATGGCGCGCACCATCCGCTGGACGATGACCAGCAGGTCTACATTGCTTCCGAACGCAAGTGCGAAAGTAGAGGCGAGACCCAGGCACACGGCAATGGGGACGTTGAGCAGGATCAGCACAATCAGCGATATCAACAATATAGTCAGCATAGCTCAGTTGCCCTCCTTACCGGATTCCGTGGAGGCGGAATCACCCTTGTAGTACAGCTTTACGATCTGCATCACGGTCCGGATGGCGGAGCCAAGCATTCCTGCGGTCGCAAACAGATATACGAGTCCGATCGGCACCTGCAGCACAGGGCTGACCTGATGCTGCGCAAACTGCCTCATCGCCATCTGGATTCCCAGAACAAAGACCAGAACGGTAAAGCCTAAAATGCACAGCTGCGTCAACAGCGCGGCAAAACGGCGCAGCTTTTTAGGTACCACGAAGTCCACAAAGGCGGATACGCCCACGTGGGTCCCGTACTTAAAGCCTGCGCTGCCCGCCATAAAGACGGCCAGGATATTCAGGTAGCTGCTCAGTTCGTTTCCCCAGACCAGTCCGCTGTGAAAGAAGTTTCTGAGAACCACGTTGACAAACAGAATCACCGCTACCGCCAGCATGGCGTAGCCGGCGATGTTCTCCTCCAGTTTATCCATGACATGATCAACTTTTAATAAAAATTTCGGCATGGCGCTACTCCTTTATTGACAGGGAGGCGGGAAAGGCAGCCTTTCCCGCCTCTTTGATCCATGGATTATTGAATTAGCCGTTCAGAGCTTTCACCGCATCCATGACCTTCTGAACCGCTTCGTCGCCGGCCACACCCTTCACCGTATCCACCACGGTGGCCGTGGCATCCACAAAGGTCTGATGCTCCGCGTCGGTCGGGGTATAGACGGTTACGCCCTTGTCTTCCATGTTCTTAATGTCACGGGTGTCGTAGTCCTCAGACCGCTGGCGCTCGTCCGTCACAAAGTCCTTGATGTCCTTCAGGAAAATCTCCTGCAGGTCCTTCGGCATGCTGCTGAGCACGCTGTCATTCATAAAGACGCCCAGGAAGTCGTACACGTGATAGTCCAGCGTTAAGTACGGGGTGACCTCATACAGGCCCTGGGTATAGATCAGGGAGGGGGGATTCTCCTGGCCATCCACGGCGCCCTGCTGCAGGGCGGTATACAGCTCGGAGAAGTCAATGGGCTGGGGAGAGCCGCCCAGCGACTTGACCATCGCCATGGTGGTGGGGTTCTGCTGCGTGCGGATCTTCAGGCCCTTTACATCGGCGGCAGACTTGATCTGCTTCTTCGTGGTAGAGAAGCAGCGCAGGCCGTTTTCGGCCCAGCCAACCACCTTGACGCCCGTCTTGTCATAGACCGTCTGAGCCAGATAATCGGCCGTATCGCTGTCGAAGAACTGCCACGCCTGATGGCGATCCTTGAAGAGGAAGGGGATCGTGGTGGAAGCCAGCTCCGGAACGAAGCCGGTCAAAGAGCCGCAGGACAGAGTGCCCATTTCAATGGTACCCATCTGGATGCCCTCGAAGATTTCGGACTCGCTGCCCAGAGTGGACGCGGGATACATGGTGATGAGAATGCGTCCGCCGGTGTCTTCCTTGATCTTGTCGATGATGGCGACGACGGCATCTGCCTGCTTATCACCGCTGGCAGGAGAGACGTGCGCCCATTTCAGTTCATACACCTTTCCGTCGGCGGCCGTGCTGGACGCGGCGGCGGAAGAACCCCCTGCGGATGCCGAGCCGGCGGGAGTTGCTGCAGAAGAGCTTCCGCAGCCGGTCAGGGTCAAGCTGAGTACCGTGAGAAGCGCCAGGATAGTTGCAAGTAGTTTTTTCATGTTCTTTTCTCCTTTTCTAATCTAATTTTGGAAAGAATCTTACTACACTGGAACTATGCGGGGCCTGTGTGATGCTGCCTTCCTGAAAATCAATCCTGAAGTTTGCTGCTGTTTTTCCAGATACCCATCTTTTCCGCATCCCGGATCAGTTCATCCCGGAAGTCGGGGTGGGCAATACTGATAAGTTTTTCCGCCCGCTCCCAAGCGGACATGCCCTTGAGATTGACCGCGCCGTATTCGGTAACCACGTAGTGGGTGGCGCTTCTGGGGCAGGAAACGATGGAGCCCTCCGGAAGGACCGGGGTGATGAGGGATGTCAGGGAGCCGTCCTTGTTTTTCCGCACGGAGGGTGTGCACAGGAAGCTCTTTCCCCCCTTGGACTTGAACGCGCCCATCACGAAGTCCAGCTGGCCGCCGGTTCCGCCGATGTGCTGCAGGCCGGCCGACTCGGAGTTCACCTGGCCAAACAGATCCACCTGCAGGCAGCTGTTGATGGAAACCACTTTATCATTCGCGGCAATGACCTCCAGCGCGTTGACATAATCCACAGGAGCCACATAGCCCAAGGGATTGTCATCCAGAAAATCATACACCTCCTGGGAGCCCATGGCAAAGGTAAATACCATTTTCCCCTTGTTCGTATTCTTGTTTCCGGTGATCTTCCCCTGCTTGTAGAGATTTACATAAGCATCCACGAACATTTCGGTATGTACGCTTAAATCATTGATGTCGGACTCGGCAATCATGCTTCCCACATAGTTGGGAATACCGCCGATGCCCAACTGCAGCGTGCTTCCGCTCTCGATCAAGTCCACGATGTGGCTGGCGATCAGCCGATCGGTCTCGGTACCCATTTTGCCCACGATGTTGGGCAGGGGCTTGTTGGAACCCTCCACAATCATGTCCACCTGGGAGAGGTTGATGGAGTTCTGCAAGCCGTGCACGATGGGCTGCTTGTCGTTGACTTCGACGATAATGTGCTTTGCGTGCTCAAAGATGCCCCAGTATTCCGCCACCTGCGGGCCGAAGTTGAAGTTGCCATATTTATCCATGGGCGCCACCTGCAGCATGGCCACATCCACGCCGCCCACATTCTCGGCCCACAGCTTGGGATTCTCGCGGAACTGCAGGGGGATGAACCAGCAGCAGCCCTGCTTGTTCATCTTGCGGTCCAGCGCGGAGAACATGGTGCTGAGGTATTTGAAGTGCTTTGTTTCCGGGTCCGCCTTCAGAATCGCGGGGGGCTCCGGGTAGTTCCAGATGGTGGTCATGACTTTGACGTCCTGCAGTTCGTCGGTGCGCTTGGCCAGCGCTTCGTCCAGATCGCGCACGATGCCGCCGAACAAGCCGTAGTGAACGCGGTCTCCCGATCGGACGCATTTGACGGCCTCGTCGGCGGAAATCAATTTGGCCTGATACTCCCGTGCAACGTCGCTCATGGGAGTGTAATTAGTTACATGAATCATGTCACGACACCTTCCTTTATGCCATCTCGATCAGGACTGCCGTGCCCATGCCGCCGCCGGCGCACAGGGTGGCAAGACCGTACTTCTGCTTGCGCTTCATCAGCTCATGCATCAGGGTAACCACCAGCCGACTGCCGGTCGCGCCCACGGGATGGCCAAGAGAAATGCCGCTGCCGTTCACATTCAGGATCTCGGGATCGATGCCCAGTTCATTCATGCAGGCAACACACTGGGCGGCAAAGGCCTCGTTGATTTCAAAGAGCTGAATGTTCTTCAGGCTCATGCCGGCCTTCTCCAGTGTCTTCTGGGTGGCGCTGACGGGCCCGATGCCCATGTACTCCGGCTCCACTCCGGTGGTGGCGGTGGCCAGAATGCGGGCCAGAATAGGAGCGCCCACTTCCTTTGCCTTCTCCTCGCTCATGAGGATCACACCCGACGCGGCGTCATTCATGCCGGAGGCGTTGCCTGCGGTCACGGTGCCGTCGTCTTTAAAGGTGGGCTTCAGCTTCTTCAGGGATTCCAAAGAAGAGTCCCGCCGGGGATATTCGTCGGTATCAATCACGGTATCGCCCTTTTTACCCTTGATCGTGATGGGGATGATCTCATCTTTAAACTTGCCGGCATCCATGGCCGCCACAGCGCGCTGCTGGGACCGGAGAGCGAATTCGTCCTGCATCTCACGGGTCACGCCATACTTCTCAGCCACATTTTCCGCCGTGATCCCCATAGCGGGTCCGACGCCCAGATTGGTCAGGGAGTCCCACATGGAATCACGCAGCTCCATATGGCCGAATTTCTTGCCGTACCGGGCGTCAAAGACCATATGGGGCGCGGTGCTCATACTGTCGGCGCCGCCGGCCATGATGCAGTCGGCCTCGCCCGCGCGGATCTGATAAAAGCCCATCTGGATGGAGGACATGGAGGACGTGCAGTTGCGGTGGATGGTGATGCCGGGAACCGAGGTGGGGAGGCCGGCCTTGACGGCGGCCACGCGGGCCAGGTTGTTCTCTTTGTACGTGCGCTGGTAGTTGCAGCCCCAGATGACGTCCTCGATCAGGGCGGGATCAATCTTGGCCCGCTCCACCAGAGCCTGCATCACGGGGATGGACAGGTCCAGGGACGTCAGGGACTTAAACTGTCCTCCGATGGTGCCGATCGGGGTGCGGCACCCTGCTACAATCACTACGTTTCTCATCTTCTACTCTCCTTTATGCTCCGATAAATTTCGGTTTTCTCTTTTCGGCAAAGGCCTCCATGCCTTCCTTTTGGTCTTTGGTGGCAAACAGGGCGGCCCAGTTTTTGCCTTCCAGGGCGACGGCCTCCTCCACATCCGGAATACGGCTGCCGCGCAGGATGGTCTCTTTGGCGGCGGCAAGGGCCAGCGGCGCCTTTTCCGCCAATTCCTGTGCCAGCGTCTCCGCCTCGCTCAGAAGCTGCTCCTGTGGCACGACCCGGTTGATGAGTCCCAGGCTCTTCGCCATGTCCGCCCGGATGGTCCGGCCCGTCAGGATCAGCTCCATGGCAGCGGAAACTCCGATCAGCCGCGCTGTCCGGATGGTGCCGCCCGCGCCCGGCATGATGCCGAGGTTGATCTCGGGGAAGCCCAGTCTCGCCTTCTCGGACGCGATCCGGAAGTCGCAGGCAAGAGCCAGCTCCAGTCCTCCGCCCAGGGCGAAGCCGTCCACGGCGGCGATGGTGGGGATTTTCAGCCGGGCGATCCGGTTGTAGGTGGGGGAGAAGGCAAACGCGGCGGCCTCCTCTTCGCTGCAGTGCATCATCCCCTTGATGTCGGCCCCCGCCGCGAAGTTCTTCTCGCTGTAAATCAGCAGCACCCGGGCGGAGGGCTCCTCCTCCAGCTGCGCGATCCACGCGTCGATCTCATCCACGATGCTGCGGCTTAAGGCGTTCAAGGCCTCGGGCCGGTCAATGGAGAGGGTGGCGACGCCGTCTTTCAGGCCAGTTTTAATCTGTCCCATGTCTTACTTCGCAGAATAATCGTAGAAACCCTTGCCGGACTTCCGTCCGTACTCGCCGCGGGCGTAGCGCTCCGTCAGGCAGGCGGCGGGCAGATCCTCCTTCTTTCCGGACGCGTGGAATTTCTCCATGTACACGGTGTACTCCAGATCGATGCCGGTCATATCCAGTGTTTCCAGCGGGCCCATGGCATGGCCCAGCGCACCCTTGACCGCCTTGTCTATGTCCTCAGGAGTCGCGACGCCGGCATCCACCAGATAGCAGGCCTCCCGGGTCAGCGCACTGAAGATGCGGTTGACCACAAAGCCGTAGATCTCCTTTTCGATGGTCACCGGGGTCTTGCCGATGCTCTCCACAAAGTGAAAAACGGTATCAAACGTCTCCTGAGACACGTGGGGCGCCCGGACCACTTCCACGATCTTCATCACGAGGGCGGGATTGAAGAAGTGGACGTTTAAGACTTTGGAGGGGTCCTTCACCGCGTCGGCAAAGCGGGAGCTGACGATGTAAGAGCTGTTGCTGGCGTAGATGCAGCGGTCCGGAGTGATTGCGTCCAACTGCTTCAGTACTTTCTTCTTGGTAGCTACCTCATCCGCCACGGCCTCCAGCACCAGGTCCGTATCGGTGGCCGCCGTCTGAATGTCGGTCGTGAAGGTCAGCCGGCCCAATACGGCAGCGGCGTCCTCCGCGCTCATCTTGCCCTTTGCCACCCGCTTGGAAAACCAATCCTCCGCGAAGTGGGCGGCGTCGTCTACCGTCGCCTGCTTTCTGCTGTAGCAGAACACCGTGTAGCCGGACAGCGCCGTCTGCATGGCCATCTGCCTGCCCATGATTCCCGTACCGATGACGGCAACTTTTTTGATTTCCATATCCATCTCTCCTTAATCAGAATCAGTTTCCAGCGCGTACAGAGCCGCGCCCAGCGCGCCCATTCCCTGCGGGTCCTCCGGCCGGGTGATCGGCAGTTTCAGTTCTTCCGAAAGGCAGCGCACCGCATTTGCATTCAGGGCCACGCCTCCCGTGATTACCACCCTGGGCAGAACACTCACGCGGTTGCACAATCCCACAATCCGCTGGGCGATGGAGCGGTGCGCACCCAGCGCCACATCCTCCACCTTCTGCCCCATGGACAGCTGAGAGATCACCTCCGATTCGGCGAACACCGTGCAGGTGCTGCTGATGGAAACGCCCTCCTGTCCCCGGTCCGCCAAATCGCTTAAATCCTCCAGCTTGCAATTCAAGACCCGCGCCATCACCTCCAGAAAACGGCCGGTTCCGGCGGCGCATTTCTCGTTCATGATGAAATTACCCACATTCCCGTTTTCATCCAGACAGATGACCTTGGCGTCCTGCCCGCCGATATCGATCACCGTGCGCGCGTCCGGCACCGCGTGATGGACGCCCTTGGCGTGGCAGCTGATTTCGGTGATCTGCCGATCCGCACCGACGAAGGTCATACGGCCGTATCCGGTGACAACGGTTTTGCGAACGTCCCCGCGCCCCAGTCCCGCCTGTGCGAGAGCCCGGTCGATTGCCTGCTGCGGACCGCTGCTGCCTGTTCCGATGTTTAAGATGGACTCGCCGATCTTCTTTGCATTTCGATCCAGGACAACCGCTTTGGAGGAGGAAGAGCCGATGTCTACGCCCAAATACACTGTTTTCACCGGCCTCTCAATGGTAAAATTTCGGCAAGCGTCTGAATTCTGGTCCGGAGCTGCTCCGGCGAATCCATCTGCTGCTCCAGCTCCACATACAGCAGCGGGACCTTCGCCGTGGCAAATTCTTTCTTCAGAATGGGATAGTCAAACTCCTCGGGATCGCAGAACTTCAGCTGGCAGTAAATCACCGCCTGCGCACCTGTCTCCTCTGCCATCTCCAGCAGCATG
>Ga0183100_1001775_pt1 | contig 10028 bp, 9 predicted proteins | sample Biomet2_FD_127789 | JGI IMG/M metagenome (GOLD analysis project Ga0183100, IMG submission 127789) | Microbial communities from bioreactor (seeded with anoxic lake sediment) at LBNL, California, USA - Biofuel metagenome 2 | ecosystem: Engineered > Bioreactor > Anaerobic > Unclassified ...
CATGATGCCGATATTTCGCACCTTTTCAAGGGGGTGACTTCTAGGCATATACGATGGGTCTCCTTTCGAATGCGCTTCGTTAATTGTTTTACCGGCTTACCAGCGGTAATGCGCGAAGGCTTTGTTCGCTTCGGCCATGCGGTGCATCTCTTCCTTGCGCTTGACGGCGTTGCCGGTGTTGTTGGCAGCGTCCATCAGTTCGGCGGCCAGACGTTCGGCCATGGTCTTTTCGCCGCGTTTGCGGCTGAACTCGACCAGCCAGCGCAGCGCCAGTGTTTGCCGACGTTCGGGACGGATTTCGATAGGCACCTGGTAGGTGGCGCCGCCAACGCGGCGAGCCTTCACTTCCAGTTGGGGGGCGACATTGGCCAGCGCGGCGGTAAACACTTCGTTGGCTTCCTTGCCGGTTTTCTCTGCAATGGTTTCAAACGCGGTGTAGCAGATGTGCTGCGCGGTACCGCGCTTGCCGTCCAGCATGATCTGGTTGATGAGCTTGGTGACGACCGTATTCCCGTGTACGGGATCCGGAAGCACTTCGCGCTTGGGTATAAATCCACGACGGGGCATGAGATTCCCTCCTTAACATTGGTCTGCGACGGCATAGAACCGCCGCGGCGGTTGCGATTTCGTTCCCATTGGCTTTTGCGCGCTGTACACGGGCTTTCAGACGGCTGTCAGCATCAACCGTTCCGGGAAACCGGAAAGCCACGCGGTGTGCGGAGGCTCGGGGTGAGGGTGCACACCCGGGTCACGCGCCTGCGCCCGCTTCGAAAGAACGCCTGCATGGGCAGCGCAAAGGGCGGTTACTTCTTGGGCCGCTTCGCGCCGTACAGGGAACGAGCTTGCATCCGCTTGGCCACGCCGGCGGTATCCAGGGCGCCGCGGATGATGTGATACCGAACGCCAGGCAGATCGCGCACACGGCCGCCGCGGATCAGCACCACGCTGTGCTCCTGCAGGTTGTGGCCGATGCCGGGGATATAGCACGTACCTTCGATCTGATTGGTCAGACGGATACGCGCAATCTTACGCAGAGCGGAGTTCGGCTTTTTCGGGGTGGCGGTCTTCACGCTGAGGCACACACCGCGCTTTTGCGGGCATCCCTGCAGGATGGGGGCCGTCGAGTGGTTCGCCATCTTTTCGCGACCCTTGCGAACCAGCTGATTGATCGTGGGCAAAGATAAACACCTCCGAGCTAATTTATCCCATCAAGCTCCCCAACCCCGGGAGCCTTACGGCGGTTTACTTGAGAAGCGCGGCCGCGGCGGTTTTCACCCCGACCAGGCAAAGCTTGCCCAGCTTCTCCATGCTGTCCATCACGGTGATGGGCACGCGTTGTTCTCCGCAGGCGGCTTCTACCTGTCGGTAGAGAAAATCGTCGGCGTCTTTACATAGAAAAACGCGGGTCGCCCTGCCATCCCGAATTGCGCGCAACACCTGTTTGGTGCCAACAACCCGGTTTTCCGGTTGACGAAGCTGTTCCTCCATGCCTGTTCGCCTCCCCTGCGAATGTTTGCTTTGCCCGATCGCAAGCCAGATTGAGCAATTTTCGCATCAATCGGCGCATACAAGTGCACATAACGGGCAACCATATCATAATACTACGGTGCAAAGGGTTTGTCAACGGCTGTCCGTTGCGCCCGCTTGCCTTGCCGCTTGATTTTTTCCTGATGGACAGTTGTTGCCCATATTGAGCATGTTTTGGAAAAAATACTTGAAAAAGGTGAGGCTGTGCGAGCCGACTCTTCGGCATAAAAAGACACGCCGTTTTGCGCAAAATACGCGTCCGGCGCGCTATGGTTGCATTTCTTCCCAAGTATGCTACACTGGTGCCGTAGTCAGGGATTTATGGAAGACTCCTGAGCCGCCTGCGTTGCGGATGGCGCGGGGCAACGAGCCGCGATGCGGCGGTTGACGTATGCGTAATGCCAAAGCCCCGCCAGCACGAGCACGCCGCCTGCGATTTTCCCAAGGCTGAAGGAATGCGTGAGCAGGTAGTCCAACACCAGCCCCGTGCCCAACTGACTGATGAAAATCAGAATGGTGGATAGAAAGGCGGGCATTCGGGGCGTAATGTAGATCATCAGCTGTATGAGCAAAACGCCCAGTGCGCCGCCCAGAAACATGAATACCGTGCGAAACGTGAGCGGCCCGATGGGCTGGAAGGCGGCAGGTTCGCCCAGGGCGAGCAGCGCGACCAGCGAGGCGGCCAGCCCCGTGATGTAGTTGGTTAGCGTACCCATGCCCTGCGTGTTGTGCTTTGCGTACATGGCGTTCAGGTAACGGCAAATGATAGTGTTGGCGCCTACCAAAGCAGGAATAAGCAGCATCATACGGTAATCAGCCTCCTTTATATTACCAGATCAGCATAACGGCGATGCCGCCGATAATCAGCGCCAGGCTTATGACATGCGCCGGTTGAAAAGGATGTTTCTGCGCGCCGAAAAGGCCGAACTGGTCAACCGCAACGCCCATAAGCGTTTGCCCCAGCAACATCAGCGCCATGGAAACCGAAACCCCAAGCGCCGCAAAGCTCAGGTTGCTGCCCAACACCGTAAGCACGCCCAATACGCCGCCCATATAAGCGTACCAGGGGGTCAGCCGGTTCCAGGTAAACTTTTCGCGGCGTATCAGAAGCCAAAGCAAGATGGTCACAATCCCAACCGCGTGCACAAGCGCGGTTGCATGGTAATTGCCCAGGTACAAGGCCAGGTCGCCGTTTTGCACCACGGTAACCGCAATCAGCGCACCGCTGAGAATCGCGAAAATCGCAAGCATGGAAAATCCCTCCGTTCAAGGGCATTCTAGCAGAATAAACCGGGGCAGGTGATGACAAATGTCCTATCCGAATCAAAAAAAACCAGTTGGCATGGATACCCGAGCTGCGGCGCTATATAACCGACACCGACATACGCTGCCTCCGCTGGACGGTTATCCATTACAGATGAAGCGTTTCACCGCAGGCGAGCGGCTTGCGGCGGTAGGCGAGCCATTGGAACGGTTGTGTTTTGTGGTGGAGGGCTGCGCCACCGTGCATAGCCTGATGCCAAACGGGCGCGCTGCGCTGCTGATGGAATACCGGGGTGTGCAAACCATAGGCGAGCTGGAATTGCTGACCGGTGTGCCGGTGTATTCCAGCGAGGTGCGGGCGGTAAGCAGGGGCGCGATGCTGACCATCGCGCTTCCGCAAAGCGCCGCGCAGCTGCTTGCGGATCCGGCGGTGTTGCTTTATTTGGGGGGGGAAGTGGCGCGCAAGCTGGATCGAAGTTCCCGCCTGGCCGCGCAGGACAGGCTGTACCCACTTGCCGCACGGCTGGCGGCGTACCTGCTGTATGCCCAGCGCGGGCAACAAGGCACGCTGAACCTGACCCGTGTGAGCGAGCTGATGGGTGCCAGTTACCGGCACCTGCTGCGGACCTTGCACACCTTTGTGCTGCGCGGCTGGATTGTGAGGGACGGCGAGGCGGGCTATCAAATCGTAAATTCGGATGCCTTGGCGCAGTTGGGGCGCGACATCCGCTACGATTAAGCGGCTGCCGCGGGAATACGGAAAGCGGATACGGCGCAAGGCTACAGGCAGCCCCCGAGGGTTGCATCTTGAGGCCGAGCGTGTTACCATATTGCGTGAACCTTGGGCTTGAGGCGTACCGATGGAAAACCGTGTGCCGGAACGCTCCGCTGGAGAGGTTTCTCCGAAACGGAGGGATTGCAGATGAAAAACTGGAATCGGATACGGAAAATGGGAGCCTGCCTGCTGGCGGTAGCCCTGCTGTCTTTGGCAGGCATAACGGGTGCGGAAACCACGGAAATCCCGCAGGCCAAGGGCGCGGAACCGCAAACGGTTCGCGTGTTGCTGACCAAACTGGGCGGTGTGGATCGGGTGGACGCGACGCTTAACGGCGCGTACAGCACCGCGTTGGGAGATACGACTTTGATGTTCGGCCGGGGAAGCGATTTGGCCGTTCTTGTTAGAAACAACCGCCTGTATGTGCATTATGCCGGGTTGAGCATGGATGCGGGCGAGGATTTTGCCCTGACCCGGCACCCGGTGGAGGATGGCGGCGTAAACGGAATCCAGTTTGCCAATAACGCCGCGATTTATGAGGGCGATCTGCGATTTCAGCTGTTGGAGGGAAAGCTTCGCCTGATTCTAACCTTGCCGGTGGAGGATTACGTCAAGGGCGTTGTGCCTTATGAAATGAGCGAGAGCTTTCCGCTGGAGGCACTCAAGGCGCAGGCAGTAGCGGCGCGCACGTACGCCGTAAGTCGCGCGGAATCCAAAACCAAGCAGGATTACGACGTGGTGGATAACACCAACGATCAGGTTTACAGAGGCCGCCGCGACGACTATCAAAAAGCCGCGCAGGCTGTGGACGATACCGCCGGTATTTGCGGATTTTACCAAAATCACCTGGCAACCTGTTATTACGGCGCCAGCAACGGCGGGCAAACGGAGCTAGGCGAACATGTGTGGAACGATAACCGCGATTATGGTTACCTGGACATGCGGGACGATCCGTATGACCTGGAAAACCCGCAGAGCAAAGTGCAGTCCGTAACGCTGCCCAAAACATGCGCTGCGGTGGAGGATGCGCCGTATTCCCTGCGGGCGCTGTTGAGCGAACAGTTGCGGGATACGCTGGTCAAAGCCGGGTATGATCCCGCGCCCGAAAGCCTGCGCATTGATAGCGTGACGACCGTAACCGTCGATACGCCTATGTTCAAAACGCCTTCGCGGCTTTATACGATGCTGCACATTACGTTTGCCTATTCCGCGCGAACCCGGTCGCAGGTTGCAGCGCAACCCACACCCTCGTGGACGGATAACGATCAAGAAGTGAGTTTGTTTACCGCAGCGCCAATGGCGGATTCTTCGTTATCGGGGATGACAAACGGCGATACGGTTACCCCGTCCCCAACGCAGACTGCGACCCCAACCCCGGCGCCAAGTTATGGGCCTTTTGTTGCGGCGGACAAACCCATCACGCTGGATATTCCGATTTTCCCAACGGTGGAAAAGCTGCTGTCGCTGGGGATTAACAGTGATGACAACGAAATGATCTCCGTGGAGGAGGCAGCTGACAGCTTTGTGATTTCCTCCCGCCGGTATGGGCATGGGGTTGGGATGAGCCAGCGCGGCGCGGAATGGATGGCGTACCGGTATCAAAAAACCTATACTGAAATTCTCTCGTTTTATTACCCGGGCATGACCCTGATGCGTTACACGGTTACGTCGCCGGTGCTCCCCACGGTTGCCCCGCAGCTGATGGAAACGGCCGGGCCTGTGCCTACGCCTACGCCAAGGCCCACGCTGATGCCGGTTACCCAAACGTTGCCGGCGGGCGCGTGGTATGCGACCGTGACAGGCATTGATGATGATTCATCGCTGAACCTGCGCGAGCAGCCCGACACCAGCGGCACGGTTTTGCTGAAATTGTACAAAAATCAGCAACTGATCGTGCTGGAGGAGTGCCCGCAGGAAGGGTGGGTACGGGTACGTACCGACGCCATCGAGGGTTATGTGATGGAAAAATTTCTGACCCAGGAACCAAAGCCGTAACGGCGCACCGAACAGGCTGCCGGCCGGAGGCGGTTGGCAGGCGGGATACGCAACAGCAATCCATACCAAAATGAAGAGGCGGAAACATATGCTTGTGATCGGCATCTGCGGGGCGAGCGGCAGCGGAAAAAGCACATTGGCGGCGGAACTGTGCAAAGCGATTGGCGATGGCTGCATGGTTATTAACCACGATAATTACTATCGAGATCATCCGCACCTGACGTTTCAGGAGCGGGCTTTGCTCAATTATGACGAACCGGGGATTTTTGATCATGAGCTGTTTTTAGAGGATATGAAAACCCTGCTGAGCGGGAAGCCCATCACTCGCAAAGCTTACGATTACAACGAACATCGCCGCGCCGATCTGGACAGCGAGCTGATTTATCCCTCGGAAGTGCTGATTATTGAAGGCATTCATGTTTTTTATGACGAACGACTCTGCGAGCTGATGTTCCTGAAACTGTACATGAGCGTGGAGCCGGACATCTGCCTCCTGCGGCGGATTACGCGCGATATTAATGAGCGCAGCCGCAGCATCGACAGCATCAGCCTGCAATACCTGACGACCGTTAAGCCGATGTATGATAAACATATCCGGAATTATATCAACCTGGCGGATGTGATTGTGGCGCACGGCGGCCGCAACGCGCGCATTGTGGACATTTTGGCCGGGTATGTGCGGGATGAGCTGGGCAAACGCCTGTAAGCGGGAGAATGACGCAAAGCAGCCCGATAACAGGCGTTTGTAAGCGGGAAGGGCAGCGTTCTGGAAACCTCGGCGACGGTCACTAACATAACAGAAGGCTGGAAATCATGCGGGGGCGCGAGCCTCCGCTTTTGTATGCATCAGGGCGCAAATGACGCCGATTTTCCCCCTTGAAACAGGAAAAATCCGGGAATTAATAACGAGAACAAATTTTCGCATAAAAGGGGTAGAAGTATATTTTTATCTGTGGTATACTCGTCACAGACCAACCAAGGGAGGTACCTTATGGACAAGGCTAAGGTCTATTTTACCAATTTCCGTGTCGACGGGCAGCGCAACCTTCCCGAAAAGCTACGCCGACTGGTGGAAAAAGCCGGGATGATGAGCATGCCGTTGCAGGATATGTTTACGGCGGTCAAGATGCATTTCGGCGAACCGGGCAACCTCGCCTTTCTGCGACCGAATTATGCCCGCGTGGTGGTCGACGCGCTCAAAGAGATGGGCGCAAGACCGTTTTTAACCGATAGCAACACCCTGTATCCGGGCATGCGCCGCAATGCGCTGGATCACATCGAGGCGGCGTATCTCAACGGTTTTTCTCCGTTGCAAACCGGTTGCCACGTGGTAATCGCGGATGGCCTGCTGGGCACGGACTTTGTAAGCGTCCCTATCGACGGGGAATATTGCGACCATGCGTTGATTGGCCGCGCGGCAGTGGACGCGGAAGCGATCATCAGCCTGACGCACTTCAAATGTCATGAAATGACCGGCATTGGCGGTACGCTCAAAAACTTGGGCATGGGGCTGGGTTCCACCGCGGGCAAACGCGAAATGCATTGCGACGGCAAGCCTGTGGTGCGGGAAAGGGATTGCATCGGTTGCGGCATGTGCCTGAAGGAATGCGGTTCGGACGCGATTCACCTGGTGCCTACGGACGCCGGGCGCAGGGCGCGCATCGATCAGGCAAAATGCTCGGGCTGCGGGCGCTGCGTGGGCGCGTGCCACCGGCAGGGGGCCATTGGCGGGGCGGACGACAGCTGTGATAAGCTCAACTGTAAAATTGCCGAATATGCCACGGCAGTGCTCAAGGGGAAACCGCACTTCCATATTTCCCTGGTGATGGACGTTTCGCCGGATTGCGACTGCCATGTCTCCAACGATCTGCCGATTATCCCTGATGTCGGGATGTTTGCCAGCTTTGACCCCGTGGCGCTGGATACCGCCTGCGCACAAGCAGCGCTGCGCATGGAGCCGCTTCCGGGAAGCCTGCTTGGCAATATGCCTAACCGTACGGGCGATCATTTTTACGATGTTCACCCCATCACCAACTGGCGAGTGGTGGTGGAACACGCGCAGAAAATGGGGCTCGGCACCATGGCGTATGAGTTGATTGAGGTATAACAAAACGGCCCCCGCAAGGCGCGCGTGGGGTTCGCCGCGATTTGCGGGGGCCGGATTTTGCCTGTGAAACAGGCGTTTATGGCACTTGGGAAGAACTGATGTTTCGAAGACGGACGTTCGCCTATGCGCCATCGGGATACAAGGGAAACCCTATCAATGAGAAATTGAGGTGTGATGCTGCTTTGTTAGATAAGCTGATTGTTCGCGGCGCGCGCGAGCATAACTTGAAAAATGTGTCGCTGGAAATCCCCCGCGACAAACTGGTGGTTTTTACGGGCCTGAGCGGTTCGGGAAAAACCAGCCTTGCGTTTGATACCATTTATGCCGAGGGCCAGCGCAGGTATGTGGAAAGCCTCTCCTCCTACGCGCGCATGTTTTTGGGGCAAATGGACAAGCCGGACATCGACAGCATCGACGGGCTTTCCCCGGCGATTTCCATCGACCAGAAAACCACCAGTCGCAATCCCCGTTCCACCGTGGGCACGGTAACGGAGGTATATGATTATTTGCGCCTTTTGTACGCGCGCATTGGCATCCCGCATTGCCCCAAGTGCGGCAAGGAAATTAAACAGCAGACGGTTGACCAGATGGTAGACCAGATTCGCGTACTGGCGGACGGAACCAAAATGCAGGTGCTCGCGCCTGTGGCGCGCCAGCGGAAGGGCGAGCACCAGAAGGTGCTGGACGATGCGCAGCGCCAAGGGTTTGTGCGTGTGAAGATTGATGGCGAAACCTACGAATTTGACGACCTGCCCAAGCTGGATAAAAAGATGAAGCACGATGTGAGCATCGTAATCGACCGGCTTGTGGTACATGATAGCGATGATTTTCGCCGCAGGTTGACCGACAGCCTGGAGACCGCCGCAAACGCGGCGGAGGGGCTGGTGCTGATTGACCTGTTCGATCAGGGGACGCTGCTCTTTTCCCAGAACTATGCCTGCCCGGACTGCGGCGTATCGATTGAAGAACTTGCGCCGCGTATGTTCAGCTTTAACAGTCCCTTTGGCGCTTGCCCGGAGTGTGGCGGGTTGGGAACCATCCTACGCATCGGGGTGGATAACATTGTGCCGGACCCGAGCAAGAGCCTAAACGAAGGCGCTTTGCAGGCGATGGGCTGGAACACGGGCGATCCGTCCAGCATGGCCAACACCTATTTCCGCGCACTGGCGCTGAAGTACGGGTTCAGCCTGGATACGCCGTTTGAAAAACTGCCGCCGAACATTGTGGAAATCCTGATGTACGGTACGGGGGATGAGAAGATCACCGTGCACTATGAGGGCGCAAACGGGCAGGGGCATTTTAACACCACCTTTGAAGGCGTGATTAACTCGCTGATGCGGCGGTACCGGGAAACCAGCAGCGAAGGGATGAAGGCAGCCTACGAGGAGTACATGAGCGCCGAACCCTGTTCCACATGCAAGGGCCGTCGCCTGCGCCCCGAAGTGCTGGCTGTGACGGTTGGCAATCAGAACATCAGCGAGGTTTGCGACCTGTCCATCACCAAAACGCGCACTTTTTTCGGCAAGCTGAAGCTGGGCGATAAGCAAAAGCTAATCGCCTCGCAAATCCTCAAGGAAATCGACAGTCGGCTGACGTTTTTGGACAGTGTCGGGCTTAGCTATCTGACGCTTTCCCGCGCGGCCGGAACGCTTTCGGGCGGCGAAGCGCAACGCATACGGCTGGCGACGCAGATTGGCTCCAGCCTGATGGGCGTCCTCTATATTTTGGACGAACCGTCCATCGGCCTGCACCAACGGGATAACCACAAGCTGATTTCAACCCTGAAACGCCTGCGTGATTTGGGAAACACCCTGATTGTCGTGGAGCATGACGAAGATACCATGCGCGAGGCGGATTACATTGTGGATGTCGGCCCCGGCGCCGGCGTGCACGGGGGTTACATTACCGCGCAGGGCACCTATGACGAAATCGTACACAACCCCGCGTCCCTGACAGGACAGTACCTCTCCGGGAAAAAGTATATCCCGATCCCCGCGCAGCGGCGCGAGCCTAAAACATGGCTCACAGTGCAGGGCGCGTCCGAGCACAACCTGCAAAACATCGACGTGGCGTTTCCGCTGGGCGTATTCTGCGTGGTAACGGGGGTTAGCGGGTCGGGCAAATCTAGCCTTGTTAACGGCATCCTCTACAATCATCTGGCGAAGGTGCTTAACCGCGCCAAAACCCGTGCCGGAAAGTTTAAGGACATTCGGGGTGTGGCGCAGCTGGATAAGATTATTGCCATTGACCAAAGCCCCATCGGCCGCACGCCGCGCAGCAACCCGGCGACCTATACCGGCTTGTTTGATTTGATCCGCAAGGTGTTTGCCATTGCTCGAACGCCCGCCTCCTCCCCCCGCC
>Ga0183100_1001777_pt1 | contig 10021 bp, 8 predicted proteins | sample Biomet2_FD_127789 | JGI IMG/M metagenome (GOLD analysis project Ga0183100, IMG submission 127789) | Microbial communities from bioreactor (seeded with anoxic lake sediment) at LBNL, California, USA - Biofuel metagenome 2 | ecosystem: Engineered > Bioreactor > Anaerobic > Unclassified ...
CCTGGAAATGAACCGGAAGATGGTGGAGCTCATCAGCGAGCTGTAGCATGCGCATCATCTCGGGAGAATACGGCGGGGGGGGGGGCCGCCCGGGGGGGGGGGAGGGGGGGCGCCCCTGCTCCGCGCCGGGAGGCGGCGCGGCTTGAGCTTGGTCAAATCAGGCCAGCTCGTCGCGGGCCAGCAGCTGCCCGCCCTTGCCGAGGATGGCCTTGATGGCATCCTCGACCTGGTCCACGCGCAGGATCAGGATGGCATGCGGGCGGCCGGAGTAGGCGTAGGCGTACTCGATGTTGATGCCGGCGTCCCCCAGCATCCTGGAGATCTCCTTGAGCCCGCCCGGGCGATCCTGCATCTTGACCCCGATGACGTCGGTCGTGGAGACGACATACCCCAGCTCGGAGAGCTTCTTGAACGCCTTCTCCGGGGCATCGACCAGAGCCCTCACCACCCCGAACCCGCTGGCCTCGGCTATGGAGAACGCCAGGATGTTGATGTTCTCCGACTCCAGGACCTCGGCGATGGCCGCGAGCCTCCCCGGCTTGTTCTCGGCGAATATCGATATCTGCTTGATGGTGTAGCTCATCACAGTACCCTCCTGTCGACCACTCTCTTGGCCTTGCCCTCGAAACGGGCCAAGGTCCCGGGCGAGACCAGCTCCACGTCGACCGCCACGTTGAGGCTGTTCTTGAGCAGATGGGCGACCTTGCCCTTCAGCCTTAGGAGGTCGTCCAGCTTGTCCGAGAACGGCTGGGCGTTCTTCAGCTCGACCCTCACCAGCATGGTGTCCAGCGCGCCCTGCCGGTCGACCACGATCTGGAAGTGCTCTCCTAGTTCGGGGATGGACATCAGGGTGAACTCCACCTGGGACGGGAAGACATTGATGCCACGGATGATTAACATATCGTCCACCCGGCCCTGGATACGAGAGATGCGCAGGTGGGCGCGTCCGCAGGCGCACTCCGAGTCGTCGAACGAGGCGACGTCCCCGATGCGATAGCGGATCATCGGCAGCGCCTCCTTCTGCAGCATGGTGATCGCCAGCTCGCCCCTCTCTCCCGGCCCGAGGCGCTCCCCGGTCTCGGGGTCGATGACCTCGACGTAGGCGAGGTCACCCCATATGTGGATGCCGTTCTGCTCGCTGCACTCGGTGAACAGCGGGCCGGAGAGCTCCGATGTGCCGTAGATGTCGTAGGCCTTGATGCCGGTGCTCTTCTCGATGCGCGCCCTCATCTTCTCCGTCCAGGGTTCGGCCCCCAGGATGGCCGTGCGCAGCTTGGTGTCGCGGTTGATGTCGATGCCCATCTTCTCCGCCACCTCGGCCATGTGCACCATGTACGAGGGGGTGCACGCGATCGCAGTGACCTTCAGGTCCTGGATCAGCTCGATCTGCCGCTCCGTGTTGCCCACCGACGCCGGAACCACGGTGGCCCCGATCTTCTCCGCCCCATAGTGGAGGCCGAGGCCCCCGGTGAACAGCCCGTAGCCGTAGGAGACCTGCATCACGTCCTTTCGGCCAAGGCCTACAGAGGTCAGGCCCCTCGCTACTGAGGTGGACCAGTTGTCAAGGTCCTTCTGCGTATACCCGACCACCGTCGGTTTCCCGGTGGTGCCCGACGAGACATGATAACGGACCAGGTCCTCCTGCCCACCGATGAACATCTTGTCCGGGTAGTGGTCCCGCAGGTCCTTCTTGTACATGAACGGCAGCTTGACGATGTCATCTAGGGACCTGATGTCGTCGGGATGGACGTTGGATCCCTTCATCCGAGCCCGATAGAAGTCGGAGAAGGAGTACAGTCGATAGACCAGGGTCTTCAGCAGCTTGAACTGTAACGCCTCGATATCGGCCGTGGACATCTCTTCTATGCGGGGGTCCCAATACTTCAAGTAAATCACCCAGTCGCTCCGCCGGCGTTACCGCACGCGGCGTTGGCGACCGGGGAGATGACCTGCTACGCCATAGCACGCTTGATATTTCATTCTTCCCGCCCGCCGGCACCTACCTCCCAGTAAGACTCACAGATGGTTTCCACGGTGCCCTCGAGCCTCTGGGCCGATGGCGAGGCGGGCGGCGGGGGCTGTCCTCGGGCGGAGCACCTTATATGATGGCCGGAGGGAATACGGAGGCGTGAGCAAGCGCAGCGTGCTGATCATCGAGGCCACTCCCTTGAAGGAGGACCCCACGGAGGGAGACATGCTGAGCAAGGTCCTGGAGATGGCCAGTTATGACTACTTCGAGTTGCACGGGGTGTCCAACAAGAGCGATCTGTTGGATATGCTCGAAGATCGGCAGTTCATGAGACGCTTCAAGATCGTCCATCTCTCCGGGCACGGGGACGAGGAGGGCGCGAACTTCCTCCTGCCCCGGGGATGCATCAACGCGTCGGAGTTCCCTCAGGACTGCTTCTGCAACCGGACGGTGTGCCTCTCGGCCTGCACTCTCGGCAAGACGTCCTTCGTCACCCCGTTCATGGAGCGGACCTCGGCACGCTACGTCATAGGCCCCCGCCGCTCCGTCTACCTCATCGACGCCACCTTGTTCTTCCTGACCTTCTACTATTGGACCAACCGGCGTAGACTGGGGATCGAAGCCTCCTTCAACCGTGCGGTGAAGAGCGGAGCGAGGGGCGATTTCATGCTGTGGACCTGCTCGAAGGCAAGGTGACGTCCGGGTCGTGGCGGTATCTCGCGGACGGGACAAAGATCTCGAACCTCGCGCCCTTGCCCGGCTCGCCGCATTCCGATATCGTCATCCCTGAGGCGCTCAGGATCTCCTTGGCCAGGAAGAGGCCATAGCCGGTGTTCTTCCCGTATCCGGCCTCGAATATCCTCTCCTTCTCCCCTTCTGGGATCCCCACCCCGTCGTCCTCGAAGGTGAGGCGGAGTCCGTCCTCGCCGACCGTGCCGGTGACCGTGATGGTCCTGACCCCCTCTCCGTGACGCTCGGCATTGTCCAGGATGTTGTAGAACACCTTCTCCACGAGGGGGTCGGTCAGGATCTCGAGGTCTCCCACGTCCACGTTGACGGTGATGCCGTTGGAGCGGGGGCCCGCCGCGGCCCTCCCGATTGCTTCCTCCAGGTTGATCCACACCGGGGCGGCGATGCCCATGCGCTGGTAGTCCCGGGTGAACTCCAGATAGCCCTCGATCGATTGAAGCGCCGCCTCGGCCTTGGTCAGATGTACGGCGTTCTTCGGATCGTCAGGCTGGTTCTTGGCTATGGAGACATAGCCATGGGCCACGGTGAGCTTGTTCATGACATCGTGGCGGGTGATCGAGGCCAGGAGGTTGAGCTTCTTGTTGGCCAAGGCCAAAGCGGCCTCCGCTGCCTTCTGCTCGGTCAGGTCCCTGCCCACTCCCTGTAACTCCCGGAGAGCGCCCTCGGCAGGGATCATGCGGAGGCTCCAGGATATCCAGCGGTCACCGTCAGGCCTTCCACGGAAGTGGTGCTCGATGAAGACCGCCCTGCCCGCCGCTGCCGCCTCCTTGCAATAGGACATGAACTTTTCGTACTGGCCAGGCGCGATGAGGTCCCGCACGTTCATGCCGACCATATCCTTCCCGTCAGGATGCACCGCCAGGATCAGCGCTTCGTTGGCGAAGGTTATCTTACCTCCCTCGTCCATCCGGAAGATCATTTCCGCCTGGTCGTTCACGATGGCGTGGTAGCGTCTCTCGCTGTACGACAGCGCCTGGTCCTTCGTTCGGATGGTGTCCATTGCCTTGTTCATCTCGTCGGCAAGGTGAGCGAGCTCGTCCGAACCGTCCATCTCGATCTTTCTGGCGATGTCCCCGCTCCTGCTCATCTCCTTGACCTGGCGGGAGAACCTGCCGAGCCTTCGGGTGGTGAACCGGTCGGTCATCGCAATGGCCGCAGTGCAGAACACCACGGAGATGAGTACGAGCGTGCCGTGGAACACGGCCATCGATGCCGTGGCCTGAGCGACGGTTTCCCTGTCGTCCTGGACCATGGTCACCCCCACCGCCGTGCCGTTGACCCCGGTGAGCGCCTGGTAGCCGCGCACGGTGCTGGAGTTCATGGGCACGTACAGCGTGGCCCCGCCATCCACCATGGTCTTCCACGAGCTCTCATCGACGTCGACATCGGGGAGGTTTTCCAGCGGCAGGATCATGGTCTTGAACTTGACCGTACCGCTGATCTCTTGGGCCGTCCGATCGTCGAAGTACCTGCCCATCACCAGGAGCCCGTCCGTCAGGGCCTGGTCGTTGTCGGTAATCGGATGGGCGGCGATCATGAGCATGCCCTCCTCGGACATGATCAGGCCCTGGTCGACGTCCCCGGGCTGAGCGAGACCCATGGCCTCGGCGTTGTCGAGGATGGTCCCGATCATCTCACTGGACAGGTTCCACGGCAGGCCGCTATCGTAGTTGTAGCCTGCGCCGAAGACCAACTGGTGGGAGCTGTCAAAAATGAGGAGGCAGTTGATCCCCAGGCCGCTGAAGGTCTCATTGCCCAGGTTGGACTCGATGTAGGACTGGTTCCTATCGTTCACGAAGGCGTACGTATCGTTCCACACGGCCCAGTCCGTGGCCGTCCTGGCCATCTCGGTCTCGATGACCTCGATGGACCCGGAGACCCGGTCGAGGTCCATGTCAACGTCGCGTCTCTCACGCTCGAGGGCAGCGTTCATCACGAGGGTGTACGACAGGACCGCAAGGACCAGGATCATCACCGTCATGATGACGGCCACCGTTAGCAGGGTCTTACATCTAAGGTTCATCGTTGCCTCGGGATCAGTTCACGTTCGACCGCACCGCATAAACAAAAATTTGGATTATATAATATTATTATCACAGCAGTCCATGCTCGAGTCTCATTTTGTAGACACGGACCATGGGGCCACCCTCGGACGTACCGCGCTCACTTGACCGAGTAATGGTCGGCCACGTCGTACCTCTTGGTCTCCCCGAAGACCTGCAGACCGCCCTCCTCGATGGTCGATACCGCCCCGTGACCACTGCAAACCAACAACCTCTGACCGCGGGCCTTGGCCTGAGCGTCGAGCTCCTTCCCTATCTCCAGCAGGGCCTTCCGTTCCTTGCGGGCCCGCTCCGAGTCGACATTGACCGTGGTCATCAGGTTCTTGGCCAGGGTGGCGAACTCCTCCATCTCCGGGGTCAGGGAGCCGAAGTTGATGAGGCAGTCCCCGGTGAACATGAGGCCGGCCTCCGGGCACAGGAAGAACACGTGACCATGGAGGTGGCCACCGAGCGATTCAAGGACCTCGAACTTCAGCCCGCAGATCTCGACCTCCTGGATCATCGGGAGGCCCCTGCGCGAGCTGCTCGTGGCAGGGGGCAGCGGCCTGACGTTGGTCGGGGGGTTGAACTGGGAGAACAGGTTGATGAACTTGGTGTACACCTGGCCGAGGATCGATCCTTCCATCTGGGAGCCGTAGGCTCGGTTCGCCACCCGGATGATGTCCATGGAACCGGAGTGCATGGTGGACGGCGCCTCGAACAGTCCCCCGCCGCCGGAATGGTCAGCGTCCGCGTGGGTGATGTATATTCCTTCCAGCTCGCGGGTGTCCACGCCGAAGTGAGCGAGCATCTCGACGATCTCGCGGTGATAGATGCCGAAGCCGGTGTCGAACATGGCGACGCGGCCGGCGTTCCGGAGCAGGTACACGGAGCCTCCGCACGGAAGCTGGAAGCAGTACAGCACTCCCCCCGTGCTCAGCGGGATCTCCTGGTACACCGAATAGAAACCCGCCCCGGCGGTCTGCCGAAGGGTGTGCCCCGTCTGCAGGATGGAGCGGAACACCATGTGGGGGTCCCGGTCCTGCGAGGTCAGCTCCTGGGCGATGTGGTTCGAATCGTTGAGCAGCCGGAACAGGAACTCCTCGTCCTCGGTACCGATGATCTCCCGAAGCTCCTGGGCGAACCGAATGTAGAAGACGGTGTCATCGAGCTTCTTGCCCGTGGAGTCGTACTCCAAGATCTCCAACCGCCAGCGCAGCTTCAGCTCTTCCAGCAGACGGTAGGCGATCGCATCATTGTCCAGTGTCAGGGCGACCGTGAGGCGTCCCGGATGCTTCCCGAGATCATCGAAGTCGAGGAACGCGATGTTGGCGCCGGCGCCGGTCGTGTGGCCAAGGAACTCGAAGAGCATGCCCGGCTCGTCCGGCAGGTATACCGAGAACTTTAGGAACCTCAGGGTCGCCAGCGACGTTTGCAGGTAGCCGACCGCCTGCAGGTCCTTGGTGATCTTCTCGGGCGCATCCTCGTCCGCATCTACCTGGAAGAACACGATGTGGGGGTCGATTCGACGGTCATAGTCGACGCGATGGATGTTCCCACCGTGGCTCTTGATGATCTCCGCGGCCCTATGCAGGGCGCCGGGGTCATCTGGCATCCGGGCGATGAACGAGAAGGTGCTCACGCGCCCAGGTACCGGACTAATCGGCTTAAAACATTTTCACGGCCGCGGACTCGGTCGAGTTCCATAGAATCAGAAGGGTGATGAAGATCGAGCCCTATGATTTTCCAGATGGAGATCATCAATAGAATTCTGCACATAGAATTGTCACGTCTGTTAAGCTCGTGCAGGCCGAGGCCTTCGGAGCCTCATCCCCCGAACAGGTAGAATGTCTAGAAATAGACATATTAGTATGTAAGTAAATAATTTTAGCTTCAATAGGTATTTGGGCAATTTGTTAAGCTCATTGCTTAAATGGCCCATAATATGTCCTCCAACGACGATTTCAAGTATTTTCAGTCAATCCCGATGGCGTGGAAACTGAAGAATTGAAACTGGTCCTTCTCGTGGCGTTGGGAGGTTCGATCGGTTCCGTGTGCCGTTACCTGCTGCAGGGCTACCTGACGCGTGGTGACTTCCCGTGGGGCACGTTCGCCGTCAACATCATCGGAAGCTTTCTCATCGCTTTCCTGTTCTTCTTCTGGTCCCAGGGAGAGGGCATTAGCTCCATGACCAGGGCGTTCCTGTTCATCGGTGTCTTCGGGGGGTTCACCACCCTATCCTCCTTCTCCCTGGAGACCGTGAACCTCGCTCAGGGAGGGCAATGGCTATGGGCTATGGGGAACATACTCCTTAATGGTGGCTTCTGCGTCCTTGGGGCGTTCCTAGGGCGGGCCGTAGGGTTGCTGGTAGGAGGGAGTTAAGTGCAAACGATGGAGAAGATGCTGCGGTTGAAGGCCTACGTGGGCGAATCGGACCAGTACAAGGGAATGCCGACCTACAAGGCGGTCGTTCACCTGCTCCGGGAGGAGGGTATAAGGGGTGCCACGGTGTCCAGGGGCGTGTATGGATATGGGAAGCGAAGCCTGCTCCATTCCACGTCCCCTCTACGTCTCTCTACCGATCTTCCGATGCTCATCGAGACCGTCGATAAGGAAGAGAAAATAATGTCCGTTTTGCCTAAAATTAGGGCGATGATCAAGGACGGCCCGATCACCCTCGATGAGGTGATCGAGGTCCGCGAAGTCGCTCCCCCGGAGTGAGTCTTCGTTCTTTATTACCCGGCCTTTAAGGTCGGATTATAATAATTTTATTTTATTATTTATATTCTCGAGGACCACTTTTTCACGCAAGATCGTGCATCGTTTTCCTAATTTTTCGATCTACAAGAAGGGGCAAAGCACGATCGACGGCGAGATGCATTTGATACGGACCCCCGAAAAGAAGTAAAATTGACGCTCAAGCTGTGACCTTTACAATGTTATGTCATTGCGCAACACAATAAAATTTATTAGTTCTAGACGTTCCCATGAAAAAATGAGTAAAAAGTCAGGGAGTTTCAGGTGATTTTTGGGTCCCGTTTTGGGCTCGTTCATAGGTGTCGCAGAGCTCGTTCAAGAACTGATCGTAGGTCCGTCGGAACTTTAAACGATAGAGTCGATCCCTTGTTTCCGGAGAAATTTGAATGCTCGTTCTAGGCTCGGATATCTTCCCTTCCTCCATCTCAACATCTCCTCGATCCGGGGCTCAAGCCCCGCCCGACTATGGATACTGTATATGCTATGGATTTAATTGTTACTATAGAAATCTATAGCATCAACATTTTCTATTGAATCAATAGAAAGTTGAACCAAAAATGCCAATATAGTCAACGACGGTCTCCCGAATATCAAATTGAAACGGGCATCATAATGTACAATTATGCGCAGTTGATTGTTTTTGCTCATTTTCTCGATGCAAAATGATAGAACGGATGCACTATCGTTAAGAGAGATCGGACGTCCGAGATCCTGTTTCTGAACCGATTTTCTATCGTTTTCAAGTAAAAATGAGGCTAAAAATGAGCTAAAAAGCCCCGGTATTTTCATGAAAAATTGCCTTGATCGTTTCCCAACTTCCTCACGTTATGACCGCCGTTAGGTCACGCTCGACCATGACGGTGCCTTGAGCTAAGGGCACAGTCGATAGAGATTCCTATCTCGAGGCGAAAAGAACAACGGAAAGGGCAGGTAAGGGCCGGTTTGAAGCAATATGCTAGGATGATCGAAAAATGGAGTTTTGGAAGGGGTTTAGGGCGTTCCAAGCGCCTTTTAGAGATGCTCAAGCCTTAATGAGCAGCGGGAGCACCTGCTTGCCCCTCAGGACGAGCATGACGATCGCAGCACCCATGTAGAACGATATGAGCGAGTACAGCATCCACAAGGCACCCACGGCCATCTTCAGGTCGTTGTTGCCCGCCCAGTACCAGGCGCCAGTCACGAAGAACGCGATGAATGCAACGCCCAGAAGGATGGGGAGCATCTTGACAGGCTGGAACAGCGCAAGCAGGGTGTCGATCAAGGCGATGATACCAATGACCACACACAGCATAGCCAGACCTTCCCCGCTCGATACAACGCCGCTGGATATGGTCAGGAAGAACACAGCCAGAGGGCCAAAGATGGTCGTTCCAAGCAGGTTCTCATTCAGGTACATGAAGATAGCTACAACGATGCACAGAATGCCCACCCAGGGACCTATTGCTCCGATCAGATCGGCGGAGTTCACACCCAATCCGAATACTGCGACTGCAAAGGTGAACATCGAAATCACCAATATTCCCATTGCATCCGCCATTGCCACTTTCACGTGCACATTCGATTCTTCTGCCATTTATTTTCCTCCTTTTATTCCCTCGATTAGTGTTTTAAGCCATAGAGGAGCGATGGAGAAGCTGTTGCTCCTCGTCCCGCCGCCTGAACGGCTACTCCTCCTCTGAAGTCAGGTCCCCTTGTCCCCAAGGAAATCCCGCTTCCTATATGAGCTTGAAATATTAAAGCTATTATTATCCATTTAGTCCGTTAATACCGATATCATGCCGTTTGGAATTCATCATATCGGCTGTATTTATGCAATCAGTATGGCAGGAATCATGCCGTCCTCCTCGACATGTCCGACAGTCGCCTTATCGTGAAGGCGTTCTACAGTCCAGATAGATATCTGGACTAATTAATAGAAAAATGTATGCTACAAATGTATTAGGGAGCGGGGACCCTTCCAAGCTCGTCCAGTGTTCTCAGGTACGCCTTCCTGCGGGCCTCATAGCCTTCCTTGTTGCTCCCATACGGTATGTACTCCGACACCTTCCAACCATTGGACACCAGATGCCCCTTGGTCTGGTCCGCCAACCCCTTGAGAAAGCTGAACTCCATCATCTCATGGTCGTGCATCCTCTGCTGGACCCAGTCCAGGATGTCCTGGTCGTGAGTGGCTACGCAGAACGGAACGTCCCGAGAGATGATCAGCTCGACCAGGTCCTTGTATACCTCGGAGATGGTGGAGAAATCGCGGATGTCGCCGGAGTATGCGCCCTTGACCAGGCGGACCCTGACCCCGGCATCGATCATCCTCTCGATATCCTGTGGCGTGCGGCTGAGGTACGCCTGCAAGGCGATGGTGGGTCTCATGCCCGAGCAGACACAGTCCTCGGCCAGCTCCAAGGTCAGGTCGACCATCCGTTGGCCCTCCATATCGAGCTCAAAGCCGACCCGAATATCGGAAGCCTTCTCGCACAGGCTTCGCACGAAACCCTTGGGGGACTGG